>MDTC01041611.1_pt1 | contig 27884 bp, 25 predicted proteins | sample 811181 | NCBI WGS metagenome assembly MDTC01 (sample SAMN05326644, study PRJNA326480) | marine metagenome | isolation source: seawater | place: Pacific Ocean: North | collected 2011 | reverse complement strand
ACAGAATGCTCGACGCTCTTTTCAGCGTTATAAACGCTCATTATTACTGAAACTAATTTTTGACTACTCATTAATAATTTTTTTAAAATGTTCTATTAAATTATCCCTATCTAAAATATCCAAAATAAAATTTTTATTATTTTTTCCTTCTATTTCTAGTAACTCTGAATTAGATAGAAGGTTTATCTTTTGCTTTAAATCTTCATAGTTAAATTGTTCAAAAGATAATTTAGACTCTGATGGATAGAATTCTGAAATGCCTCCAAATCTTGGAAATATAGAAGGAACCCCTAATGAGGATGCTTCACATAATAACATTGGCTGACCCTCATATAATTTTGTTCCAGTGATAACAGCTTTTGCTTCTTGCATTATTTTCTTTACCTCTTCATTAGAAATTAAACCAAGAAATTCAATTTTACTATTTTTATATTTGTTTTTTAAAGCACTTAATTCTGGCCCCTCTCCAATTATTTTAATACTTGTATCTTTGAGTTCTGAATCTAAGAATGAATCCAGTAATTCCCTCACTCCTTTTTCATTTGAAATTCTTCCAGCATAAATTATATAATCTTGAACTTGACTCCTTTCTTCAGAAATATTTTTTACATTTAATGAATTTCTAAATATTTTTACTTTTGACCGATCAAGGCCAAGTGACACTAAGAAATCATGATGGAATTTAGTCAAAACTAGTATTTTGAGTTTACTTTTATTTAAAATTTTAAAATAGGCTTTTCCATACCAAATAACAAAAAAGGATTTAAGAAAAGAGTCTCTGAAATACTTATTAAATACTCCATTGCTTTTTTTCTCATATCCACATTTAAAACATACTTCACCTTCTCTTATATGATTACTTGATAAGTAAAATCTTGTACAGTCGTACCTAAAATTATGAAGCTTTAAAACTGTATTAATGTTGTTATTCTCTAAAACTTTAAAGATACCGAGAGAAGACTTGAACCAGGTATTATGAACATAAGCTAAGTCGGGATTAAATTCATTAATTATATCTGATAGTTTTTTTTTGCTTCTCTTATTATTGTTTGTTAAAAAAGCAACAGCCTGATGAAAATAATTACTTATTGTATTTTCGAAATATATCTCTTTAACTTGGAAATGTTTTTTTAAAAAAATGATTTCATTTTCAACAGCAATATCTTCACCGCCTAATATTCTATATTTATTATGAATTACTATTATTCTTTTCATTAATTCAAACTCATTAATAAGATAATATTAACGCAATGAATATAATTCTTATTTTTAGTTACGGTATTTCTCTGAAAAAATGGGATGAAGCTGGAATAATTGATAGAGAGCTTCATTTATATAAGGAACTCGAAAGAAAGTATAACATTTATTTTACTTTTGTTACTTTCGGAGATCAACAAGATGAAAAATATTCGAATAAAATTACAAATCTTAAAATTGTACCTATTTATAAATATATAAAATTTTCTAACCTTAGAATAATTAATTTTATTAAAACTTTATATTTCCCATTTAAAACATACAAGATATTTAATAATGCTGACTTAATAAAAACAAATCAACTAAATGGATCTTGGGTCGGCATTGTTTTAAAAAGTCTACTCAATACTCCTTTAATTGTAAGGACAGGATTTAATTTATATGAATTTTCTATAATGGAGAAGAAGCCTTTTTTTATTCGCTTTTTCTTTTATTTATTAACACAATTTTCTTTAATATTTTCAAATGTATATATAGTCACATCTAATGCTGATAAAAAATTCCTTCGTGAAAAATTTTTTAATTCAAAAAATATTGAAATAATACCTAATTGGGTGAAAAACATTACGAAAGGCGATAATAAAAAAAGATATGAAAACAAGATTTTGTCAGTTGGTAGATTAGAAGAACAAAAAAATTATAAAGATTTAATCATTGCAATCTCTAATTCGGAAATTGAATTAGACATAGTTGGTGAAGGAAGTCTTAAAAAAGAACTTATGGAAGTTGCTAATTTACACAAAAGCAAGGTTAATTTCCTTGGAACGCTTTCTCATAGTGAATTATTAAAACTATATACAAAATATAAAATTTTTGTACTCTCTTCAAAATTTGAAGGAAATCCTAAAGTCGTATTAGAAGCTATGTCATATGGTGCATTGGTTGTTGCTGCAAAAAATAAGAATATACAAGAGATAATAACAAATGAGGTAAACGGAATAATGTTTTCTAATTTAGAAGATCTCCAAAAATTAATAAATTATTATATGGAAAACACATCTGATAGAAATGAAATTACTAAGAAAGCATACGAAAAAATCGAGTTAACTAATTTATTTGATGTGATATTAGAAAAAGAATTCAAACTTTACAAAAATTTAATTAATTAGATTTAATTTTTCTTTTATCACCTTCGTAAATTATCCTTAAGTGATTATCAAAATGAAAATCTTCATAATTATGTGTTGAGTTAATTATTGTTATTTTTTTATTTGATAAAATATTAAATATTAATTCTTTAGTTTTTATATCAAGATTTGAAGTGGATTCATCTAATAATAGTAACTTTGCATTTGCTAACAATGATCTTATAAAGGCAATTTTTTGCATCTGCCCAGAAGATAGAGTTTTGTTACTTACTATTGTATCTAATGTTTTTTCATCTGAGTTAAAGAGTTCAAACTCATTCATTAACTCCTTAATACTTTTATCTTCAATTTTTGATTGATTTCCATATAAAAAATTTTCTCTTAAGGTTGAATTAAGAATTAAAGGCGTAACACCAACATAACCTACCTCATTTGTATTTATAGTGATTAAACCTTCTTGGGGGTAAAAAACTTTAGAAATCAAACCTAATAGTGTGCTTTTCCCTGAACCATTTGGACCAGTCAAAACTGTATGTTCAGATTTAGGAATTATTAGATTTAAACTCTCAAAAATATATTCTTCAGACCCATAGTATTTGAAGCTTAAGTCTTCTATTTCTATAGCATTATTCGAGGACTTATCTAAAGTGTAATATCCCTCCCTTTCTACTAATTTATTATTCTCAAGTTCTATAAATTTTGTAAGATGAACATGTGAGTTAATCATCATGTTCATTGAAGTATTTAATGAGCCAACTGTTTGTACAAGCCTTAAAGTTATTCCTAAAAACTCTAAAGTCAAAGACTTTAATATATCAAAAAAAACTATCAAAACAGAAATTGTAAAAACTGTAATAAAATTTGGTATTAGCGAGTTAATTGTTCCATAAATCTGATTCTTTAATTGTGAAGACTGAAGCTTTGTAGTTGTTTTATCATATTCATCTATTTCGTATTCACTTGTTCCTAATATTTTAATTAAGAAGATATTTTGTATAACTCGTTCTATGTCTCTTCCTGTTTGCTGTGCATTAAGCCAGGCTTCATGCATATATTTTCGACCAAGCTTAAGAAGAATTCTTGTTGGGAAAAATAAAACTAACCCACCAACTGCAAAAGCAGCAATAGTTTCCAAATCTGTAAATAATAAGAAAGATCCGTAAACTAATAATTGAACACAACTATTGAGAAAAGAAGTTAGAGCACTATAAAAATAACCCACATGACCACTTAGGCTATTTATATAAAACGTTGCATCTGCAATTGAATAGTTCCCTTTTTTATATACTTCTTTTATTAAGTAAACCCTTAAATTTTTTTCAACTTGTGCCCCAAGAGAGAAAATATTAGCTTTCTCTACAAAATTGGTAATAAATCTAAAAAGAACAATAAATGGTAAGAAGTAAATATTGTTAATAAAATACTGAACAACTTCTATATCAGATGTTTCACCACTTATCAAGCTTGCAAATAATACAATAATTAATATGTCAATGAATACCGTTGTATTTGAAAGAAAAACAGACAATAATATTCTCAATTTCTTTTTGGTAACTTTTGTAATTCTAGAAATATAAATTATATCTTTTAAAGTTTTTTTGATTCTGGCCATTAAATTAAGTTTAACCTTGATTTAGCCTATATTGTAAATAATCAATTTTATAATTAACCTAATGAAATCAATACAAAATAAATCGATTGGTATAATACTTCTTTCTACAATATCTATATCTTACTTTTTTCAAGTTGAAAAAATTGTAACTTTTACTTCAGGAATTTTAATAATTTTGTATATATTGCTTTATACAGATCTATCAACAAAGCTTCGTCCGGAGAATGATTGGAGTATAAAGTTATTCCAAAATATTAATTCTTTATGGCTAGTTATTGTGTTATTTATTTTTACAATATTTACACAAAACTCTTTTTTGAATTTTGAAACAATTACATGGGATGTTGCATCTTATCTTGTAGCTTCTATAGAGGTTGGACAAGGAAATATCCCAATGGAAACTCAGTGGGAATCAAAAGGTCCAGTTTTGTTTTATCTTTATTATCTTTTCAACCTAATAGCTAACGGAAATTATATTTACTTTAGATTAATAAATGATGTATTGCTCTTTATAATTTCTTTATTTATTTTCTGGAGTGTTTATATAGATTCAAATAAAGATAAAGCAAAAGGTTTCTTTTCTTCAATGTTTTTTATTTTATTGACAAGCAAGGTTTGGTATGTGAGTGAATTCTCAGAGCTTTATTGTTTATTTTTTATTTCTTTAGCTTATTTATTGAGTACTTTACTTAAAAATAAAATTAGTGTTAATTTCATAGAAGGCCTGCTTATTGGAATTTCATCATTAATAAATCAGGGTTCTGTTTTGTTTTTAATACCGTTCGTTATAAAAAATTTAAAAAATAAAATTAATTTAAAGAACATAATTTCACAGAGCATTGGCTTTATATTCCCACATTTATTTTTTGTACTGCTTTATCTATCAAGAGATTTATTTGATGTGTATTATGCAAATTACATTACGATTCCCTTAGGTTATTCAGAGGCATCTTTAAGCACTCTTTATGAATTGAGAGTTTGGACAAGAGAGTATTTTCATTATAATCATTTTCTTTATTTTTCTATTTTGTCTTTAGGAATCGGATATGTGCTTAGCAATATAAATAACATTAAAAATGCGTTTCTTCAGCCTTATTTTTCAGGAACAATTCTTGGAATTGCTATATACTTCATTGGGTCTCATAATTACTACCACCATCTCTTTTATTTTTTATTTTTTATTTCATTATTATTTGCGAGCATTGAAGATAGAAAATATAAATTAGTAATTTTTCTTTTTGTAATATTTTCTAGTGTTTCAATATTTATTAATGTTTTTGAAAATTCATATAATAATCTAAAATCACTTGATGAAACTTACAGTAATTATCCATTATTACAGCTATCAGATGAAATAGACTCCTATTTTGAAGACGATTACACCATTTTTGCATTAGATTACTTATTTATACTTCATTACTTAGAGAAAGAAAATTATTCATACATTGTTCACCCAATGAATCATTTTGCAGATTTCATAACAGATGTCTTAATCGATCTAAATAAAATCCCTAAGGATAATGTTAATAAACTCATATCTGAAGAGCCTGATGTGATTATATGTAATACAACAATGATTATAAATGGTGTGGAAACAAGAATTGATGAAAATTACAATTGTGAAATTACTGAATATAATGATAACTATTTTAAATTAGATACAACTAAGTACTTATACAATGAAAATCTATTTTATTTTAAAGACTCAACTAGAAAAATAAATGTTTTTATAAAAAAGTAGATTATATAATCATCTTCTTATATGATATTTTTCTTTCTGAAGTATCAAGTCTTGTCCATCCAAAATCTAACAATAATTTATTTTCTAGCAGATCGTGATTATAGCTACCAGAAACGTCATCAAATATATAAACTGCGCCTACTGGAGTTCTGTCATTAAAGAACTCGACTTCTTTATAAACACTTTTGTAATCATGTGGACCATCAAAAAATACTAGAGAATATTGATTTACTATTTCCTTCTTTTCTTCAGAATATGTTGGGATCCCATCTTTATATCTTTCAAAAAACTCACTATCTTCTAAGTTAAAAAAAATAAAATTACTTAACTTATTCAATCCGTAATGATAGAGATAAGGGATTGTTTCGCTCCTCATTTTATTTGTAAAGTCACCTACTACTTCTTTTCTTGACCCAACATCTCCATCTCCGTGGTCATACTCAACATTCCCATAAGGATCAATTGTTACAAAGGTTCTATCCGTGTCTTTATTCTTAACTAATGTATCTATAATCCATTTTGCACTACCTCCACGCCTAGTACCAATTTCACAGATTATTCCTTGAACACCTTTTATTGCATTAACCCCATTAACAAGTATTTCATAATTTAAACCGTCAGTTTCTATCAAATTCGAATAATATGCTTCCACAGTTTTCATATAATCTTCATGTGAAACTAATTTGTAATTTTGAATAATACTTTTAATTATTTTTTTTATTTTTACAGGTATAAGTTTTTTAATAAATTTATAAATTAGCATGTCAGTTTAATTAATTCTCATCATTGTCTATTTTTAACTTTACGGCATTTAAATTTTTATTTACCAGAACATTAAATTTGATTAATTTGTCTTTTTCAGTAAGCTCACTTTCAACAATATAACATCTTGCATTTAAGCTTTTTGCAAGCTCGTAGTCTCTTAATGTATCACCAATAAATAGTAACTCCGTTTTTTCTATTTCATAATTAAATTCTGAGAGCGTTTCAAGTATTAAATCTGGTAATGGTTTTCTACAATTACAATTAATTTTATATTTTTTTACTTCACCCTCATGTCCTCTCTCCGGATGATGAGGACAATATTTAATATTGTGAAGTGGTTTTATATTTTTTCTTATTAATTCATGCTGAAGATGATTATGTAAATTTTCTACATCTTTTATTGTACAAAAACCTTTTGCTACTGATGGCTGATTTGTAACCATAACAACAGTGTATTTTTTTTCTTGTAAATATCTTATTAAGTCAATTGATCCTTCTTTAAACTTAAACTTGTCTATATTGTTTTTTTCATTATTATCAATTATTGTTCCATCTCTATCAATAAATGCTAACTTACTTCTCTGAGCTAAATTATCCTCAACATTAAGAACCTCTTTTTTATACCTAGTATCAGTACCTATATCTTTAATATATGAGTTTGATAAATGGCTTTTAACTGTAAGCTTTGTAAGGTTTGATGTTAAATAATCTTTTACTATATCTGGTTTAGAGACTTCATCAATAATACCTAGACTTGACTTTTTTGCATACATTAATGCAGTAGAAGCAATTGGTGGATATGGATAGTCTATATTATTAGATCTAAATATTTTTTCTACAGTTTTATCTTCGTTGGTAGAAATTAAATCGCTATCTTGAGGATGGTCTGTGTATCTAGAGATAAGAAGAAAATCTGAGTTGTACTCTTTAAATTTCTTGAAACCAAAATCTATATCAAAATTGGTTATAACATCTCCATAAAGAATAAAAAAACTTTTTGCTAAGTACTTCTTTGAATTATATAGTGCACCATATGTACCTAGAGGCTTGTCTTCAATAGAGTATGAAAAATCTATATCTATTTTTTTTAAATGATCAAGAATAGGCTTGCTTCCATGACCTAAGCAAAAGTGAATTTTTGTATTATTAAATTTTTTAATATATTCAATTTGATAATCAACTAATAGTTTTTCCCCAATTGGTGCAAGAATTTTTGGGGTATTTTTTAATGTTTGTTGAATTCTTGTTCCTTTACCTCCAGCTATTATGACAATATTTTTTTTCATTATTATAATTTTAAGGTGAATAAAAATAAAAAACTTGAAGATTACCTTAATTTAATTCTCTCAATTGTTAAAGATTCTAACTTTGATAATATAGATCATTTATTTGAAAGACTTGAAAGCCATTTTTCTAATAATGGAAGAATATTTTTAGTGGGTAACGGAGGAAGCGCTGCTGTTGCTTCTCATGCAGCAACTGATTTATCAAAATTAATACATAATAACAATACTCTTAATGCAATTTCTCTTAATTCAAATATTTCATTAATTACCGCTTTAAGTAACGATGAAGGATACGAAAATGTATTTTCAAATATTATAAAAAATTATAAAGTAAACAAATTAGATACTTTAATCACTATTTCCTCTTCAGGAAATAGTGATAATCTAATTAATCTGATTAATGGTTGTAGTGACACAGGTGTTGAGATTTTTAGTCTATTAGGTTTTGATGGAGGAGAAATTAAAAATATTACAAAATATCCGATTTTAGCATCATCAAAAATAAATTATTATGGACCAATTGAGGATATACATATGATGATATTTCATTTATTTTCACATTCAATAAAGAAAGACTTAGAAGAAATTAACTATCAATAATCACTTCTGAACCGTTAGAATCCAATGAAAATTTGATTGTTTCAAACTTATTAGATATTGTACGAATTGCAGCCTGATTACCCACGGTCAAAAAGTATCCACTTCCACCAGCCCCCAAAAGCTTCCCTCCATAAAAACCTTTGATTTTTGAAATATCTTCAAACGTTTGATCAAGTAGTTTGTTTGAAGTCAGATTAGTTAAAGAAACTTTTAGCTCCCAATTATAAGTTAAAATTTCCCCAATTGTTTTTATATCTAGTGCCTTAAAAGCTGAGAACATTGGATCAACAAGTCTTTGTATCTCATGAATATTATTTAAAACTTTTTCATCTTTTATATTTTCTTTTTGTTTATTTAATATCTTCGATGCATTTCTTGATTTCCCAACTTTGACCAATAAAAAAGAAGAGCTCAAAAATAATAAATTTTCTTTGCTAATTTTTATTTTTTTAACTGAGACTGTGTCATCTTTGTTAAATTTTATTAAATTTAAACCTCCATAGGATGCAGCATATTGGTCTTGCTTTCCTATTGGCTCTTTGAGCTTATCAATTTCTATCATGCATGCAGTCTTAGCAATTTCTTCTGTTGTTAAATCTTCATTATTTAAATAACTTAAGCCCTTAATAAGTCCGACTGTATATGCGCTTGATGATGCTAATCCACTACCTTTAGGAATGTCTGCAATCGAATGAATATCTAGACCTTTAATGTCATATAGCTTAGATATCTCTTTAACTATTGGGTGCTTGATCTCTCTTTTATCTTTAATTAATTCTGTCCTTGAATACTTAATTAAGGTTTCTTTCTTATTTCTATATTCATTGATGAAGTGGAACATATATTTATTAATGGAGGAAGAAATTACTTTACCACCATATTTTTTATAATAATAAGCAATGTCTGAAGAACCTCCGGCAAAAGAAACTCTAAACGGTGTTTTAACTCCTATCAATTTATAAACCCCTACTTAGATGCCTCAAGATATATTTCTTCAATTTCTTTTATTTTTTTCTTCGATTCAAATTTCATTAAATAGAGACTTCTACTATTTTTCATACGTTGATTGTAATACCATTTTAAATGCAGTAATTTAAATAGTTCAAATGTATACATCCTATGACTTGATGTAACCTTGCCTCCCGAACCAATTGTTTCAATATGCGCATTATTATATACATTTTTATGACTAACTATTGGTAAAGAATTCCTCATGGCTTCCGCAATAGCTAAACCAAAAGTTTCTCCATCTTTTCTTCCATGTGTAAAAACATTTAAAGTATTTAAAAAGATTTCTTCTGAGTGGTCTTCAAAATCAAAATCTATTTGGTAAAAATTTTTTATTTTTAAACTTTCTGCTTGCTCTGAATATTTTTTAGACCCACCCATAATTAAAAATGCTGTACTGTCTGACTCTATTCTTGAATAACATTCTAAAGGTACGTCAGAAAATATTGCGTCATCTACCCTTTGATGTAACCCAAATGTGAAAAAATTTTCTATACCTAGTTGTGATCGTAAATTTTTATGAAATACTTTTTTTTCATCAATAGGTGTACAATTCGTAATTATTTTATCTACATTACCTCCATCATCTATCCACTTATTTTTAAGGTCTGTACTTTGAATAAATACTTTTTTAACATTTTCTGAATCTTCTGCTCCCCAAGGAATATGAACTGAATCAATTATTGGAATCTTATTAATTTCATTAAAGGGATATTCATTTTTACTAGATCTTGCAATTTGGATAAGATCATAATTTTCTTCTTTAAACAAGTCCCAAAAATCAGTATTAATCCAAATTGTTTTTTCTTTATTTGAAAAATCAATTTTTTCTACCTTAAATTTTATTAAATTAACACCATTTTCTAAAAGATAATTTAGCCTTTTTTGATTGGGTGCAGGATGTACATAATGAGTTCCAATTAACTCTGCTGGTCCAGAATAAAAATAATCAACTTGAAACTTACTTTTGTCTAAATTTGCAGCAATTGTTTGTAAATATTTTTCTGTTCCTCCTGCAGCGGCACCACAGTATTTTATAAAAGCTATTCTTTTCTTCATTCATTAGATATCTTATAAGGTTTAAAAAGAATTTAAGATACTTTTACATAATAAGTTTTACTTAAATTATATGTAGAATTGACTAATGGAAATAGCATTAATCTCAGATTATAAAATAAAAGATTATGAAAAACTAGGTTATGAACATAATTGGTCCTCAGCTAAAGGTATTTATAGTCAATTATCGAAAGTGAATAGAGTAAAAAAAATTAATTGGTATCCTTTTCCAGAAAATGTTGATAATTTTCCATTTATAGAACTGAAAAAAGACATGGAAAACAAAAAATTAAAGCCTGATGTAATTTTTTATTTATCTTGTGGCCCTAGAGAAGATAATATGTTTAATAAATCTAATTTTCCAAATGCAAAACTTGTAGTTGACTTAGGTGACGAACCTCAAACAAAAGGATTTAATGTTGAAAGATCAGCTAGTGCAGACATAGTCTTAACTCCAGATAGGGATTGTTACAATTTTTATAAATCAAAAGGATATAACGTAATACATACTGGACATTGGGCTGATATGGAAATATTCAAACCAAATGAAAGTACAGATATTGAATATGATGTTGTCTCAAGTATGAAAGGCGAAAGGGGGGAAGTCCCAAATTTCATATCTAAAAAACTTGGGAATCAATATATTAATCTTAGTAACCTGTCTGGTGAAGAAAATGCTAAGTTATTTCAATCAGGAAAAATTGTTTTCCAAAAAGCAAGATTCAATGAATTAACAAGAAGAATTTTTGAAGGAATGGCTACTAAAAAGTTAGTAATAACAGACAGACTTCCTGACTCAAAAAGATTAGATCTTTTTTTTGAAGAAGGTAAAGAGTTTATTCTTTATGAAGGAAAATACGAAGCTCTTAGAAAAATTAAATATTATTTAAAAAATGAAAGAGAGAGAGAAGAAATCGCTTTTAATGGCTATGAAAAGGTTAAAAAATACTATACGACTAAGAACATTGTGAATTATATTCTCTGAAACATTTTTAAAGCAGGGTACTAGAAATCAACCTTTCTTAGCCTAAAACCTTCATCGTTATAAATTATTGTTAAATAGGTGTCTGTGTTTAAATCACCAATGCCATTCGCAATAAATATTGTTTCATCTTTTACTTTGCAATAACTATCTTGCCCCATCCCCCCGTAGTCACCAGAAATAACTATTAACTTGTTCCCATTCAGCTTCATCCAATCTAGGGAATCTTTTTTTAACGATTCTTCTAGCAAATCAAAGCCATTAGGGCTTATTTCATTATTGACAGAATTAAGCCAAAATAATTGGTGAGAAAATAAAAATATTGTTCTCCCGGTACTTTCCTCTAGTAAAGAATTAATTATATTTTTATAATCATCATCTATATCCCATTTACTATTTGAGTAGTTTGCCGCAATTAGAGTAAAATTCTTTTCTTTTTTTATAAACAAATCATCAATGAATATTTCAAAATAATTATTATTACCTCTAATATCATGATTGCCAGGTGCAATAAGGTAACCACTAAAATTTTCTTCAATTTGTTTTTTAGCAATAGTTAATGACTCTTTAGTGTTTTCAAGAACTATGTCACCAGTTAACACAAGGGTAGAGTTTTGGGTATTACTATCTTCTTCAAATAAATTGACAACTTTTTTTGATAAACCTTTTTGATTTGTATTGTGGGAGCCGTATGCGTGACCAATTATATAAACTTTCTCGCTACTACTTGATCTAGTAAATCTATTATTAGTTGAAAAATTATTGATGCATTGATTAAAACTATATTCTTTAAATATTTGAATATCAATAATTAAATAACTAAAACTAAATACAATAATCAAATACGTAGCAAGAAATATTTTCTTATTTAGTAGAAATTTAAATAGTAAAAAAAGAATAACTGGATAGATTAAATAAGCTAAAATAATTTTTGGTCTTGAGACAGAATAAACTCTTACAAAATAAAAAATAAATGTTGTAATAAATACTTTCGATAAAAGTAGGTAAGCTACGGCCGTAATTCTTGAAATCTTTTTTTCTTTATATTCAGAAAAAGTTTTAATATTTAAAAAATAAAGTGGTGGGGAAATTAAATTTACTAACCAAAAAAAAGATATTTCAGGAAAACGATTTATTCTTCTAAAGTCATCTTTCAAATTGGATAAATCAATAGATTCAAAATATCTAATTTCAAAATATATAAAGCAATAAGTAAAAAGAAATAAAGTAAATAAATCAAATAAGCCGATATTTTTTTTATAAAGAAATAAGTTTTTTTTAATCATTGTTTTGTATGAGTTTACTAATCGAATAAGTATATTTAGAAAAACTTTCCGAGCCTTTATATAGCTTATCTTCTATAGATAGCGAATCATCAATAAATAGTTTCCTAGTAATGTTATTATTTTTTTCATTAAAAGAATCTTTTAACTTATATTCAATAATTCTTTTTGGTGAAAAATAAAGAGGCTCAACAGGATTGAAAAATTTATTCATCTTTGATTTGAGATTTGTATCTATTGTAACTCTTACATTTCGTAAAAAATAATACTCTCTATGAAATGAAATTGTAACAACTGGATATAGGGAAAGTCCTCTGTGTGTATAGCTATTAATTTCACTTAAAGATTTATACTTAGTATTCTCAACTAACTTATACCTTCCTGATGATGAATTGATTTTTACCTCTTGAGTAATTTTTTTATTTTTATCATATTGTCTAAATCTAACTTTAAATTTATCAATATCGTTTCTGAGTGAATCTTTATAAATTCTTAAATCAATTGTGTCAAGATATAAGCTTTGAATATTTCTAGATGGATAGAGTGTGTTGTAATTATTTCTAATATAGAACAAGTGATCTGCTTTAGATTGTTCATCCTCAATAAATTTATACTCTTTTCTTACTTCAGTTTTCTTCATACTCTGAACCTGCTTGTATATAATTTAGATTTTCACTTTTACAACTATAGTTAAGAATCTTAAGCCTAGAAGGTCCAAATTCTTGTTTTTTCCTATATAGCTGTACACATGTTCCGGCTTCCATCCCGTAAAATTTGCCTATATCTACATCAGAACTATCTTTAACAGCAACGGCAATATTTGAATTTAATATACTTATATCGCTAATTTTAGCTACTGAAGATTCTCCAATTGATGCTCCTTTGTCACCACAATTAATAAACTCTAATTTATTTAGTACATAGGTTCCATAAGATAAGTCGAGACAATCATTGCCAGCATTATTAATGTATATTTCCTCAATATATACATTCGAACTATCGATGTCTAAAGCATCATTTAAAGAATTTACAATGTGTAAAAAAGATATTTTTCCATCAACGTTTATTAAATTTACATTATCTTCACAATGAGCACTATCAGAATATATTTTTATATTTTGAAATTCTATATCATAAAAAGTAAGACACCCTGTAAGCAAGTTTCTGTCACTTCTAGAATAAAACTCTTCCCCAATGTATGAATTTTTAACAATAAATGACCAGTCAACTAATACATTATCTGATGTAATCAATATCTTCTGATTTTTTTCCTTGATGTAAAAAGTAATAGTCTTATTTTTTACATCAAGATCAATATTCACATTGTTATAATTTCTTACTTTGAAATCCTCTATTTCAATAGTTTCAAATGATTTACTGCCTATTAATGTCGATTCAGGATTAATAATTTTTTCTTTATCAGATGCAAATAGATGAGCAGAAAGTCCATCAATAGTTATCTTTTTATTAAATAGATTAATGTCTTTATTTATCTCTATATCTCTACAATTATCTAGATATTGATTACAAATATATGAATTATATGAATCAAAATCAAAAAATAACAATTGTATATTTGTATCTCTTCTGTTGTTTTTCTGTTCGGTAAATGTAGGATGCTTTAATTTAATACCTTTTGGATAACTTTTAATTATATCAAGATTGGATTTAAAAACATTTATATACTTCTCAACCTCTTCTTCTGAAAAAGGTAGCCCATTTAAATTTAACTCCGAAGTTAATTTCTTAATATCTATTGGAATCTCTAAAGCTTTTTTTGCGCCTTCTGATAGCAATTGAATATTTAAATAATCAATATCTTCAAATGGAGGCTTTGTAAAAAACTCTGGATTTCCATCATAATAACTAGGGATGAATTCATTAGATAGTTTGTTATAAAACATTTGCCTATTGTGATTCACAGTAACATTGTGATTAGCAACCAATGCTCTATTGGCAGCTTCAAATACATATATATGTGCTACATCTAAACCGAGCATTTCATTATTTAATTGTCTGTTATTTGTTGTTTGAATTAATGATTTATTAAAAGCCTCTAATGCTTCTAAGGAAATTATCTTATTTTCCTTAGAACTGTTTGCCCATCTTGTGTTAACTATTCTTCCAATTTCGACTGCAGGTTTATCAAATAAATCATCCCTTCTATAAAAAGAATCTTTGTCAGAGTTCCATACATATTCCTCATTAGTCTCTAAAACTGGTCCTTCTCGATAGCCATTGTATTCAATCATTTCTTTAACTAGTTTTTCCTGGAATATAAAAGTATGAGCTTGATTACCATTTAAGCTTGCATTTACATAAAAAGACCTAGGACTTAAAAATCCTAAGTGCTTTAAAATTGTAGTAGCAAAAATTTCTTCATCTCCCCTTCTTGTCTCTGGAATTAATAATTTAAATCTTGTTATACCAAAAATATTTCCTTCTTCTAGCTTTACATCCAATGAAGCTATTAAGTTGTTTACATCTAAATGGTCTTTAAGATCTCCATTAATTCTAACTTCTGCTTTGTAAGTGCATTTTTTTTGATTATTGTATACCAAATTAACTACTGCATTAAAATCTTGTTTGAATACATCATTTATGTAATTCCCTTTTTCAGTTGAATGCAAATAAGCATTGTAAAAATTTCTATACCAATTAGCACTATTTGGAATTTTTACATCAATTAATTTAATGTCATTGGTTTTAAGGTCGTTTATTTCTGAATAACTAATTCCACTACAAAGGGCAGGAATTAAATCTTCAATTTGGTTGTTTAATGTCTCATTCTCGCTTGCTCTTATGGGTGTAGAAAGTTCCGAATTACTTATAACAATTAAGATTACTAATATTAGTAAACCTATATTAAGAAAATTTTTCTTCAAACCTAATTATTTATATTTTCAATAAAGTAAGAGTTTAGGTTCTTTTTATCAACAGATTCCACAATTAAATTTAGTTCTTCTTGGCTGTGTGAAATAAATGTATATTTATATTCACCATCACTATATGAACTATTAGCTGGGTTTAATAAAAGATCTTGTTCGTTCAATCTCTTTTTTGTATTTAGCATTAATGTTGCCTGATTTTCGTCTTCCAATTTAAATGAATCTTCATTATTAAAAAATTTATTAAAATATTTTTTTAAATACTTATTACTTAATTCAATTAATAAAGAAATTAAAAAAGTTGCAAGTAGAAAATTAATTGCAATATTTGGATTAACGCTTGTTATTATTCCTAAAGTTATCAAATAAAAATAAGAAACCAACTCAAAGGGATTTTTTACAGGTGTTCTTAGCCTAACAATTGAAAGGGCTCCTACCATTCCAAGAGAAAGTGCTATATTTCCGGCAATAATTTTTGTAATTATAAATGTAATTGCTGGTAAGAAAGAGAAATTTAAAAATTGAAGTCTAGTTCTTGTCCAATATTGATTATGAACAAAACTTAACAGCAGTCTAAAAATATTTCCAATTATTGCACAATATAGAAGTAACTGAAAAATTTGAAGATCTATAAAAAAGTCAAAACCGAATAAATTGTATATCATTCTAAGAATTTTAGCCTTGAAATATGGAAAATTTAACAGATTTTTAAAAGAACTAATCTTCAACTAAATAAAATAAAGAAAATATAATGTATTTATGCTAAGCAAAGCTCTAATTGAGTTAACTAAAAACGAACTAAAAAATACAAACTATGGAAGAATCTTATTGCTCGAAAAATTTGAACAATTAGTTAATTTTATTAATACTCAAAAAAAAAATCAAAATAGGAATTGTTGGTGGTTCAGAAAATGAACCCGAAATACTTTTATTAGAAAAACTAAATATTGAATATGAAATAACTACCCTCGGAATAGATGATGCTGATTATTTTCTTGATTTAAATAAAAATAATAATAATTTACCAAAATTAGATTTTGACTTAATTGTGTGTGGACAAGTTCTTGAACATATATGGAATATAAATAATTTTGTTGAAAATATATATTCATTGATGAGCACAAATACTTTTGTATTTTTACACTGCCCTAAATCTAATATTCATCACGGCCATACGTATTATTCTTCTGGCTACTCTAAGGAATTCCTAAAAAAAGTCTTTACTATAGAAAATATAAACATAATTGAATCAGGAGAACTTGGTACTCCGCGATTGTATACTTCAGTACATTTAATTAAAGATTGGCTAAACACTCAAGAAGCTAATTCTGGGAAAATAAATTATAGAACATGGTTTTCATTTCTTTGGAATTTAAATAACAAAAAACCTAAATTGAGAAAATATATTAGCGTTATTAAATTTAGATTTAGTGCAAAAAGAATATTGATTAACTTAATTCTAAAAATATTAAAAAATGAAAATACAGATGACAAACTAGTAAAAACCGAAAGTTACATTTTCTTACAATACAAATAGGAAGAATTTTATGAGTGATGAATTTAATAATACAACACAATATGGGAAAATTGGCGGAATATATTTCCGAGCTATTTTAAAAAAAATTATTAAAATAGGAAATCTTAATTACCCATCAAAAAAAATACTAGATTTTGGATCTGGAACAGGTGAACTAAAAAATATTTTAAGAACTAAGAACATAAATGTAATTAACTATGATGTCGTGCCTGAACTCACTGAAACAAACGACTGGACAAAAGAAACATTTAATGTGTTTGTTGCAAATCAGGTATTTTATATTTTTTCTAAAGAAGAATTAATTGAAGTTATAGAAAAACTAAAAAAAACAAACCCTCAAGTAGAAATAATTATTGGTATAAGTAAACAAGGATTTCTTAATAAACTAGGTATGATTATTCTTAATTATAGAGATGCTCATGACAATACCTTACTAAATCTAGAACAAGAATTAGAGATATTTTTAAAATACACAAAAATAATTAAGAAAAGAAGTGTGTTCTTATTAACTAATGTATATTTATTAAAATTTTTAGAAGAACATGTTTAAATCTGCAATTCCAAGAGGTGTAATTTATCATGATATTTTTTTTGACATAAAAAATTTGTTTAAATCTATTTTCTATCCATTGAATAAGAATGGAACTATAAATGATTTCGAAGAAATGTTTAAAGATTATATTGGCAGTGAGTACTGTGTTGCCTTTCCATATGCTAGAACTGGGATTTATTTCTCATTAAAATCACAAAACTATGAAGAAGGAACAGAAATACTAATGCCGCCTATAACTATAAAGCCAATGCTAGATGTAGTTTTAGATTTAAAATTAAAACCAGTTTTTGTTGATATTGATCCAGATACATTGTGTTTTGATTTAAATGACTTAAATAAAAAAATAACTAACCAAACAAAAGCAATACTGATTACCTATTTATATGGTATGGTGCCGAATTTAAATGAACTTATTAAATTCTGTAATGAAAATAAGTTATTTGTAATTGAAGATTTTTCTCAATGTCTTAATGGTAAATTTGAGGATAAAAAAGTTGGGACTTTTGGAGATATAGGAGTTTACAGTTCTTCAAAAACTAAAACTCTAGACATTTATGGAGGGGGCCTTTGTGTTACAAATAACTCCGACCTCTTTAGAATCCTTCAAAAATTTCAAAAAAATCTTTCCAAACCCAAGAGATTAAGAATTTTAAAAATTGTAACGACTGATTTATTGTTGAATCTAGCAACTCAGCGAATAATATTTAATTTGGTAACTTTTAGACTACTAAAGATATTGACAAAATTTTCCAATAGCCAAACTATAAAATATGTTGGCTCACGAAGTGTTGAGCCTTTAAAAACTCTTCCACCTTATTGGTTTGAAAAATTTACATCTTTTCAAGCAAAAATAGGATTAGAGCTTATTAAAAGTGTGGATCAACTTGATAAAAAAAGAATATTTATTGTAGAAGATTATAAGAAATCAATTAAAAAGATTTCATTCCCTAAAGGAGTTCCTCAGGGAAAAAATGTTTATTGGCAATTTTTATGTTATTATAAAAATCCATCAGAATTTCAAACAATAATGCAAAAATATAATGTTGATCTTTCATCAAGTAGCCTAAGTAGAATCTCTAATTTAGAAAAATATAAATATAGAAATGAGACTCCAAATGCTGATTATATCTATGAAAATAGTATTTTTGTTCCAAGTTATCCAAACCTAACTAATAAAGACATTGCATATATGGTTAAAATGTTTAATGAAAAGTTATAAAAATATAATTAATTATTTAAAAGTTTTATGAGTTATAAGGTGTTGGTTGTAGGGACGGGTCCTGCGGGTTTTGGTTTACTTGAAGCTATTCATAATAAAAAAAATATATCAGTAACAATTGTTGATAATGCAGAATTACCAAACAAAAAAAATGAATTAGTTGATTATGAAAGTTGTGTTTTTTCTAATAACAAATTTAGTGGCAATAGAATGGGTAGTTTTCATTCTATAATTGATAATGAATCAATAATACTAAAAGACGATTACCCCAAAATATCAAAAGCATTTGGAGGATTTTCAAATGTTTGGGGAGGGACTGTTGACTTTCCTTCAGATAAATTAAATAATTATTTTCTTGATAACAAAATAAATTTGGATGATTCAATCAAGTATTTTGATAACTTACTTCAGAAAGTAGCCAAAGGGAAATCTTCGTTAAGTAATATAAATTTGATTAAAGACCTGAAAGGCCTTAGTAAGTTTAGAGAAAATTTTGACAAAACAAATTATTTCTCATCAAAACACTCAACTACAGCAATAAATAATAATATCGTAGGCCTTCTTAGGGATAAAAGTATTTGTAAGTTTTGCAAAAGTTTTAATTGGGCTTGTCAAAGCTCTACTATATGGGATACAAAAAATTCCCTTAGAAGCTTTTTAGAACTTAAAAATATTAGTTATATAGAAAAAACTAAAATATTATCAATTAAAGAAAAAAATGGGCTCGTAGAATGTACGTTGAAAAAAGAAAACTCTCAATATGTAGAGAAATTTAATAAAGTTTTTCTTGGAGCAGGGGCAATTTCAACTTCTATAGTTATGTTAAATTCTGATATAGTAAGCCAAGTTGAAATTAAGTCATCAGACTTAATTCAAATACCTTTTTTTAAATTATTTCACACAGGTTTAAAAAATGAATCTTTCACTGACTTGTTTGCAAATTATGATGACGATTCAAACAGTTTTTTTATTCAAATTTACTTTTTTTCTAAAAGTGTTTTAATGTTATCTTCAAACATTATAAAATTTATAAAATTTATAAAATTTATTCCTAATGTATTATTAGGTTTTTTTGGTGGTATTTTCTTATATTTAAATGAAGATGATTCTTCAAGTCTAGTTATTAATAAAGATAGTAATGGCTTAGCTATTGGAACTAAAAATTTAAATATTGAAAATAAAAAAACCAATCTAAAGAAATTAAACAAAGCACTAAAAAGTAATTCTATTTACCCACTTAGTATCCTCCAAAAAGAATACCTATATGGAACCAGTAATCATTTGGGAGGCCAATTTTTTCATAATAATTTAAACAAATATAAAAATAGTAGTGACAGAGAGGGAAGAATTAGGAATTTAAAAAATGTTCATATTGTCGATTCGTCCGTTTTACCTTATATTGACGCAGGGCCTCTTACATTTATTATGATGTGTAATAGTTACAGAATAGGTAAAGAGTCTTTAAAAGATATTTAATTAATCTTTATTTTCAATAAAGAATGATATCAGTGAAGTAATCAAAAGCTGCAAGAAAGTAAAAAAAGTTGTAATACCTAACAAAAATATAGGATTCTTATGAACGAAAGCATCTAAATAAAATTTTTGATAAAGAGCTAAGCCAAAAAAGAAAAGCGTAATAAGACCAAAATAGAATGAAAGCCTGCCTAAAGCATATCTAGTTGACTGAGTAAAGCCTTTTGTTAAGTAAAGAAGAAATGAATCAATAATAACAGCTATGACCCTACCAAAGCCATATTTTGTTTGTCCATACTTTCTTGCTCTATGCTCAACTTCAACTTGTCCTAAGTTATAGTTCCGATACTCAAATAAAGGAACCAAGATTCTATGTATATCTCCATTAAACATAATGTCGTCAATCATTTTCTTTTCGAATATTTTCAGACCGCAACCAAGATCTTTACATTTAGATCTTGAAATTAGCCTTATTAGAAAATTCGCAATTCGAGAATAAAGACTTCTAATAAAGCTATCTTTTCTATTTATTCTCACTCCGCTAACAACGTCATACTCTGGATTATTATTATAAAATTCTATTAATTTTTTTATCTCCTTTGGTGGATTCTGCCCATCTGAATCAAGAGTTGCAATATAAGAATATTTTGAATCTTTTATACCTCTAAATAAAGAATAAGATTGGCCCCTCTTGTAGTTATTTGTTAGCACTTTTATCTCATTTGTAGTCTGAATATAACTTGAAACTGGAATTTTGCTTCCATCATCAACAATTATGATCTCAAAATTTACTTCAGTATCAGCAAAAACGTCTTTTATCTCCTTAAGTAAGGGTGGCAAAGACTCCTCTTCATCAAGAGCAGGCATAACAATACTGATTTCATTTATCAACAAAAATAATTATACCAATATAAAATGAACTTCATGTGTGGAATAGTAGGGTTTACTTCAAAAGAGAAAAACCTAAATAAAATCGAATCTTTTACTAAGGAAATATCTCATAGAGGTCCAGATAGTTTAGGATTCAAAATCTATAAAATTGGAAATACTTATTTACATTTAGGATCTTCAAGATTAGCAATTCGTGGAGACAATAGAGAAAATATGCCTATGGAAAGTAAAGAGGGTAATTCCATAATATATAATGGAGAGATTTTTGATTTAAATATTTTAGATCAATACTTAGATAAAAATGACTATATTGGCGATACAAGAATTCTTCTAGACCTATTAACTAAAGATATAGAAAATATCTCTTTAGTTAATGGAATGTTTGCATTTGGTTTTTATGAAAAGGAAAAAAATAAACTTTATTTATCAAGAGATAAATTAGGAATAAAACCTCTTTTCTATTCATTGGATTCAAATAAAGAGATTATTTTTAGTTCGGAAATAAATTCACTCATTAAATTTTCAAACAGCTCTCACTCTATAAAAACAGATGAACTAAATAAATTATTTTACTTTGGCGGGCTAACACAAAATAGCAACATAATTAAAAATATAAATATATTAAATCCAGGAGAATTACTATCTTATGATTTAGGGGATAAAAAAATCCAACCTAAAAAATTTTTCAAAGATTTTAATAACTATTCATTAAATGATATAAGTTTTGAGAACCTTCTAACTAATACACTAAAAGACCATCTAATAGCTGATAAGCAGGTAGATATTTTATTAAGCGGAGGTCTCGATTCTTCAATATTGGCCTATATATCTAAAAAGAATTTAGATAAAGAACTAAATCATTATTCATTAATATTTGATGAAAAGTCTTACTCTGAAGAAGAAAATATAAATTTAATTTCAAATAAACTATCTTTAGAGTCAAAAATTTTCACATTTAAAAAATCCGACATTGACAAACACATTTCAGAAGCAATAAATAATATGAACTCTTTGGTTCTTGATTATAGTTTTATACCAAGTTATGTCTTATCAAGAGAAACTTCTATGTATACAAAAGCTGTTATATCAGGGGATGGAGCTGATGAATTATTTGGTGGGTATGAATGGTACAGGGGGGTGAAGTTTTTTCAGATGTTTCCTTACTCCTTTAAAAAAATTCTTAAAAAAATTATAGAGTTATTAGATTTCCCAACTGAAAAATATGGATATTTAAATTTTTATACAAAATTAAATTACTTCTTTAAATACTTAGCTAATGACCCTTTTGTTCAGATGATTATTTGGCAATCTTCTCTTTCGTCGTTTAACAAACAAGATATTCAAAATATATCAAAAGAAATTTCACAATATATAAGCAAATCAAATTCATTAAATGAAAACTATAGAAATATAGACATCAACTTCTTTTTATTTTCTAATGTTTTACCAAAAATAGATATTGCATCAATGGCAAATGGTTTAGAAATAAGACCACCTTTTTTGGATGATAGAATAGTGCAGTTTGCAATTGAAAATAAAACAAACGATGTAAACCTTATGAAAACAAAGTTATATCTAAGAAATTTTATAACAGGAACGGAAATTGAGTTCTTAAATAAGACAAAAAAACATGGATTTGGTTTCCCCCTATTAGATTGGTTAAAAAATTCTGGTTTTGATGAAATCAAGAACTATTACGAAGAAGACAAACTGATAATCAGTGAGCAAGATAAAGAAAATATTAGTACAGCCTTGAAAAGTAAAACATTGTCACCTAATTTAGCAAGAGAATTTTGGAGCTATTATGTATTAACAAAATGGGCTGAAAAAAATAGGTTAAATTTAACATAATTTTTAAAATTCTAAATTTTTTACCTTTTCATATAGTATTGTGTATTCATCTTCATATATAATTTTAAAATAACTATCAAGAACTTCCCCAAAGAATTCAGGATATTGGTCCATATACTTATCAACTATGGCATAATTTGGTTGTTCTTTCTCTAAGTCAATATGCCAATCATTTATAATTTTTTCTTCATTCCAGTTTCTATCCCATGTATAACGATTTTCGTTTGGAGAGTATCTTATAAAGTGCCATATCCAAAATCTTGTTGAAGGTAGTGTTTCTGAAGCTACGAATACATATCTCCAATCTACTGGATGAATCCAAGTAAGGATTAATTGAGGAGTCTTTTGGTTTTGATTTTTTTGAAGAATCATTTTTATATTCTTTTTTTCTTCAGTGTCAACAATATCAAAGGTTTCCAATTTATAATCATCTTTTAACAAAGCTAATTCTGTTGCAATTGCATTTTGGTAATTGCCAAAAAGAAAGATAATAAGAATTAATGAAACATAGCTTTTATTAATTTGTCCTGCTTTTGATAAAAATAAATACACCAAAAAGACTGTAGGTAAATAAAGAACTGCTCCATACTGTGGTCCCCTTGGACCGGTTAAAATTAAATGAAAAAATTCACCTATATACCAAAAAGAGAATATAAGCTCTAAAAAGTCAGATTTTAAATCTTTTGATGAGAAAAAATAAATAATTCTAAAAAGTAGGAGAATAAAAATTATATGTTTAAATGATAAATCAGCAGACATACCAATAGCCCCAAACAAATATTCTAAACTTGAGCTTCTTTCAACATTGTTTATATGAAAAAAATAATTTGTTGTAAATAAATCATCTAGGTCACCATCAATAAATATTTTTAAATAGATAATTAAGAGAGAAATAAAACCATAAATAATTGGCCTCGCATATTCAACTAAAGAACTATATATGTTTGTAAATAATACGATATAAATAAAAGCTATTGGAATAATGAAAGATTCAAGATTATAAACTTGATAAACTCCAAAAAATATCAGAAAAAATAAAACTATATTGTTTTTTGATTTTTTGTACCAAAATAAAAAAATAAATATTAATAAATAGATTAAATTAGCAATCTGTCTATTTAGGAGTAAATTATTTGACATGTAAAGCAAAAAGAAAGCTGAAAAGAAAAACGCTATTAATTTACTATCTTTAATTGTTAATAATAAAAAATAAAGAAATAAAGAAGTTACCAAAGAAAATAAACCCTCTAACACCACAAGACCTAAAATATAATCTCCGTATTCTGAGACCCTATATATATTCTTAAATAAATCCCCAACTATTGGAGTGTGTTGATTCCAGGCTGCTTGCATAGATGTTTGATCGTAATAAAACATTTTTGCTGATGTAAAAATTTGTATTAATTCATCATTAAATATTTCATATTTAGATTTTGATTGATATTCAACATAGCTAAGAAAATAAGATATAAGAAATAATAAAGAAATTGAAGAAAAATTATTAAAGTTCCGTGATTTAACTTTATATTCAGGAAGTCTTGAATCAATTTTAGAACTTAACTTTTTTATTGAATCAAATAATATTTCATAATATCTTTTAAAAAATACCATAGTAAATAAAAGAAAAAATAAGTATATCGTTATTACTTTTAGAAAAAAATTTGTAGCATTGAAAATATTTCCAAATAAAAAATCAAAATTTAACAAATAAAATATTGTACTTAATAAAAATATGCTATTCGATTTCGTATAAACAGAGAATAAAAATATAAAAACTATTCCCGAAGCGTAAAGATAATTCACTTTCGTGTTCCTACCGTAGAATATTAAGGCCTTTAGCTCATCCTCATCAATGTAAACATCCACAACCTTATTGATACAGTTTATATTTTTTATAGATTGTGTTAAATAAATATCACGAAATTGATTATCAAGAGTATATTTATCAATATTTTCTTCTGCTTCATCTATGTTGAAGCATTCTGTATTAAGAGGATTGAAATTAATTAAATTTAAAGAATCCAAAGAAGAGACCTCTGTTTCATTTGAGAAAAAACTACTATAAATTAAAGGCAAATTTATCAAGACAAAAAAAACAATTAGTAAAAAATAAAAGTTAGTTTTTTTTTCAAGAAGCATCTCTATAGTTGACCCACTAATAACTTTATAAAGAACTTAATGTAATTTCAACCATAGCCTTTAAGCCAAGTTCTCTCTCTTCAGAACTCATTTGTTTAAACTCTCCACCTCTGATAATGTCAGAAACGGTAACCACTGTTAAGGCTTCCGCTTCATACTCTGCAGCAACACCATAGAGACCGGCTGCTTCCATTTCCACTGCTAAAATTCCCATCGAAGCAAGATTCTCAAATCGCTCAACTCCTCTTGGGTCATAAAACAAATCTGAAGAAAAAATATTTCCAACATGAACTTCTTTATTTAGCTTTTCAGCACTATGAACAAAATTATGCAATAAATTCCATGATGCAGTAGCTGAGAAGTCATCTCCATCTAACCTAACTCTATTTACACCAGAATCAGTTGAAGCTCCAATGCCTACAACTATATCTCCTAATTCAAGATTTTTATTTACTGCACCACTGCTACCCACTCTTATTAAATTCTTAACATTGTATTCAGTAATAAGTTCTTTTGCATATATTGAGGCCGATGGTATTCCCATACCTGTTCCCATAACAGATATCTCGTTTTTTTTATATTTTCCAGTAAAGCCAAGAATATTTCTAACATTGGTAACTTCTTTAACATCTTCAAAAAAAGTTTCTGCAATAAATTTAGCTCTTAATGGGTCGCCAGGTAATAGAATCGTTTCTGCAAACGCTCCTTCTTTTGCATTAATGTGTGGAGTAGCCATATATATATTATAACAAAAAGAATGTACTCAGCTAAAATTGAATCACCTTCATGCAAAACTAGCGATACATAATTTAATTACTACTGGTAATTTATAATTCATTATGTAAATTACCAATTTAAAAAGTTATTATTGAGATAGATGATAAATTTTGTTGTTTGTTTTGATGAAAATTACAATGATGTTGCATATTTATTTTTTCACACACTTTTAAAAAATGTATCTGAAAAAATAAATCTATTTATAATTCACAAAAATCCAGACACGTTTGAGGAAGCCAAAAAAAAACTGTTAACTTATGAAAAATTGAGTCAAATAAAGGTTTTTAAATTTAATTATGATTTAAGCAAATTTCCTGGAATTACACATGGTCATATAAGCGAAGCAACTTACTATAGATTATATTTAGATAAATATATACCAGATGATATTGATTACTTTTTTTATGTTGATGCAGATATTATATGCCATAGAGATCCAATAAGTCTTCTCAAAGATGAAATTAATAAACTATCAAAATCAGAATATATTCTCTCAGCAAGAACCGAAGTATTTAAAGAGAAAGAAATCGAACCACATTGGGAGAGATTAAAACTACTTGGAAACCGATACTTTAATGCTGGTGTACTTTGTATTAATTATAAAAAATGGTTGGAAAATGATATTTCTAATCTTCTTATAAATAAAATGATCGAAAAAAAAGACACCTTGCTTTATTGGGATCAAGATGTAATGAATATAATTATTGATGACAAATTTATAGAACTAAATGAAAATTTAAATTTTGATCTGTTTGTAAGTACAGACAATGTAAATCTTGATTTAGTTACGCATTTTGGTAAAGAAGGATTAGATAATATGACTTTTTTACATTACACAGGAAGTATTAAACCATGGACAATAAGGGGAGCATATAATAAACGTTCAATATTTTATCATGATGCTTACTATGAATTGTTTAATAAAAAATATAATATAATAAATACTTGGAAAGTTTCTGCAATTACTCAGTTTATAAAAGGTTTAGCTTTCTTTTATATTAAAAATTTAAGATACCCTTTTTCATTTATGCTTATATGTATCCAAAGCTTATTTAAACCAAGTAGACCAAATATAGACTGATGTTTAAAAAAAATATATTTGTTTATAAATTGAATAAGGTAAAAGATAATAAAATTGTATTGTTTCCGCACCTTGGTCTTGGAGATCACATAATCGTAAATGGAATAGTAAATTATATTTCTAATCATTTAAAGAAGAAAATATACTTACCAGTTAAGGATAACTACATTGATCAAATCTCGTATTTGTACTCTACTAATCAAAATGTAGATTTATTTGAAGTTAAAAACGAAACAAGAAATGAGGATGTCCTAGGTTTTGCGGAAAATAATAACTTAAAAATACTAAAAATTGGATATGAAAAAGTTAAAAAAGAACCTTTTAATACTTATTTTTATAAACAACTAAATATCCCATACGAACACACTTATGATTATTTTTCTATACCAACAGATGTACCAAAGAATGAAGAATTGAAAAAGCACCTTTTAAATCATTACAAAATTGGTAGCAGTAATTTTATTCTAATCCATGGAGAGTCTTCTTATAAAAAATATGATTTAAATATTTCAAATAAACTTGAAAAGATTTATATAGATAAAGAATCAGACAAATTTAATAATATGTTTTATTATGAGCAAATCATTAAAGAAGCAAAAGAAATACATTGTGTAAATGGTAGTTTTCTTCATTTAGTTGAAAGGATAGATACAAAAGCAAAACTTTATTATCACCATTTAAGAAAAAACAATATGTATTTATCCAAAAAATGGGAATGGGTAAAATATTGAAAGAAAGAATTAAAAATTCAATTAAATTTAAAATTCTTAAACAATTTTTAAATGAGCTCCCTTTTT
>MDTC01217754.1_pt1 | contig 27895 bp, 20 predicted proteins | sample 811181 | NCBI WGS metagenome assembly MDTC01 (sample SAMN05326644, study PRJNA326480) | marine metagenome | isolation source: seawater | place: Pacific Ocean: North | collected 2011 | reverse complement strand
ATAAATAATCTTAATGGAATTATTGTTAGCCCTTTGTTATTTATAGATTTTTGTAATTTCTGTAGTTCTTTTTTATTTAAAAGAAGTTTTCTTGAGCTTTTGGTTTTATGATTAAATTGATTTCCATGAATATACTCTTCAACATACATATTAATAATGAATAGCTCCCCAACATTGTTAAATTCACAAAAACTTTCAGAAATTGATGCTTTACTTTCTCTAATGGACTTAATTTCTGTTCCACTGAGTACTAAGCCAGCTATGAATTTATCTAAAATGATATATTCAAACTTTGCTTTTTTATTTATTATGTTTATTTTTTTATCCACTTAAAATATAATTTTGTAAAATTAATGAATAAAATAAACTGGGTTAAATTAAATGATACAGAAATATTAATTGATAACACGAATTATGTTGTTATCTTTAAACATTCTCCCAGATGTATTATAAGCAGAATTGTTTTTGATAAATTTGAAAAAGACTATGAAAAAACAGTTGAGAATCTAGAATTTGCTATTGTTGATGTGATTTCTCAAAAGAAAATATCTGATCATATCTCTGAAATATTTAAAATAAGACATGAATCTCCACAATTAATTTTAATAAAAAATAATAATCTTTTATTAAGCCTATCACATGAAAATATTTTATTTAGTTCATTTCAAAAAATGCTTACATAATATTGTTAATTAATTATTAATAATTAATTGCAACAATCCCTTAAATCAATTGCTGAGGATTTCTCGTATCATTAAATTTGTATATTAAATAAAAAATATGCAAAAAGACAATATCATTTTCGATTTAATTAAGAAAGAAGAAAATAGACAGCTCAATGGAATAGAGTTAATTGCTTCTGAAAATTTTACCAGTCCATCAGTCATGGAAGCAACTGGCTCTGTTTTAACAAACAAGTATGCAGAAGGTTATCCTGGTAAAAGGTATTATGGTGGTTGTGAAGTTGTTGATGAGATTGAAACTATTGCAATTGACAGAGCTAAGGAGTTGTTCGGGGCAACTTATGCAAATGTACAACCACATTCAGGTTCACAAGCTAATACAGCCGTCTATCATGCTTTTTTAAGTCCTGGAGATAAAATTCTGGGTTTTGATTTGTCTCATGGTGGACATTTGACCCATGGTTCCCCAGTTAATTTTAGTGGTAGATTATATGATCCAGTGTTTTATGGTGTTGAAAAAGATACAGGTTTATTGAATTATGATAATATAATGAAGATAGCTCAGAAAGAAAAGCCTAAGCTAATTATTGCTGGAGCATCCGCATACTCAAGGGATATGGATTTTAAAAAATTTAGAGAAATTGCTGATACTGTTGATGCCTTTTTAATGGCCGATATATCTCATCCTGCTGGGTTAATTGCAAAAGGAATTTTAAACGATCCAATCCCTTATTGTCATGTCGTAACTACAACTACACACAAGACCCTTAGAGGAGCTAGAGGAGGTATGATACTCATGGGTGAGGATTTTGACAATCCATTTGGTTTGAAATTAAAAAATGGTTCATTAAAAAGCATGTCCTCGTTACTTAACTTAGCTGTATTTCCAGGAAATCAAGGTGGACCACTTGAAAATGTTATTGGAGGTAAAGCGATCGCATTTGGTGAAGCTTTGACGGACAACTTTATGAATTATATGTTACGAGTAAGACAAAATTCTAAATCAATGGCAAAAGAGTTTGCTAATAGAAATTATAATATAATCTCAGGTGGCACAGATAACCATATGATTCTAATTGATCTTAGGAATAAAGATATCTCTGGAAAAGATGCTGAATTAGCTTTAGTTAAAGCTGATATAACTGCCAATAAAAATATGGTTCCATTTGATGACAAATCTCCATTTGTAACGTCCGGAATAAGATTTGGAACACCTGCTATAACTACTAGAGGATTAAACTCTCTAGAAATGAAAACTATAGTAGAACTAATTGATCATGTAATTTTGAATAGTAATAATGAAAATGAAATTTTAGCGGTTAAGAAAAAAGTCAATCAATTAATGAACGGTCGACCACTTTTTAGCTATTGATCTTCAAATATTTTTATTTCGAATAATTTGTCCCAGTACTTTCCTGTAACAAAAAATGTTTGCCTTTTTTTGTTATACGCAATTCCGTTTTGAACATCCAGTTTGTCGTGTTGTTTTACTTTATCTTTTAAACCTGAAAAATCAATTACACCCTCAACGCTTCCTGTATTGGGGTTAATTATCAAACCCACTTCCTTACTAAATTGATAGGTGTTAGCATAAATTTTATTATCAAACCACTCTAATTCATTGATTTTATTAATAATTTTATTATTAGTTACTACGTTAATATTAGAAATTTCTTTCATGGTATCAGGATCTAATTTCCAAATTTTTTCACTACCATCAGATTTATAAATAAATTCACCATCATTGCAAAGTCCCCATCCTTCAACACTTTTATCATAATTGAAAGATTTTATTAATTCAAAACTGTTTTTATCATAAATAAAACCGATCTTCTTTTTCCAAGTAAGTTGAAAGATGCGATCTTTCATAATAGTTAATCCCTCTCCAAAATATGTTTTATCTAAGAATAGATTATTTAATGTTTTTCCTGAAACAAAATCAGTTTTTTTAAGCTTCGAATATCCATATTGACCAGTGCTTTCGTACAGAAAATCATTGTCAAACTCTAGACCTTGAGTATAAGATGAGATATCGTGATCAAATTCACCAATAATTTTGTAAGTAAAAAGTTTAGGAGGTTTTTTGGAAAATATAATTATTTTTTTCTTCAATAAGTAACTTTTGTCATCAATTTTAAAGGATGCTTTAATTTCATTCTCACCTAGTTTTGTCTTTATTGTGTAATCACTATCTACTTCAACATCGTTAATTTTAAATACTATATTTTCTACATTTTTTTTATTAGAGTTAATACTAAGGGTTATTTTATCACCATTTTTTAAAAAATCTGAGCTTTTATCAATATTAATAGTGTAGGGGGAAGGGGATTCAGATCCACATGAAAGAACAAAAAAGTATAACAATAATATTAAAAATTTTGTTTTCATATACACACCAAAAATATGAAATATACAAAAGATCTAAATTAAAAAACATATATATTTGTTAAGGGCAAGTCTTATACAACCAGCTCCTATCTAATCCCCCAGGGTGGGAACGCAGCAAGGGTCGATGGTCGTAGCGGTGTGATATAAATAGCTTGCCCTTTTTACAATGTCAAAGGTCGTTTTAATTACCGGTGCATCCTCTGGAATTGGAAAATCAATTTCTTTATACTTAAACAATAGAGGTTTTAAGGTCTATGGTACCTGTAGGGATCCAAAAAAATATTCTATAACTGAATATAAACTACTAAAATGTGACATCAGTTCTGTAAATGAAATTGAAGAAACTGTTAATTATGTTTTAAAAAAAGAAAATAAAATTGACGTTTTAATTAATAATGCTGGAGTTGGAGTAACAGGTCCCTTGGAAGAAACATCTAGTGATGATATTAAAAAAGCATTTAAAACTAATTTATTCGGTCCAATTGAAATTATAAAAAAATGTGTTCCCTCTATGAGAAATGAAAAAAAGGGTTTAATAATTAATATTACTTCTATTTTAGCATATTTTGGGACACCCTACAGAGGAGTTTATTCAGCGACTAAGAGTTCATTGGAGATAATTGGTGAAGTTTTTAATATGGAGTTAAATAAATTTAATATTAATGTTGTAAATATCGCCCCAGGTGATTTTAAAACTGATATTGCTTCAAGAAGAATTGTTACAAAACTGAACCAATCATCTTTTTATTTTAATGATTATAATAATTCATTGAAATCTGTTAATACACATGTAAATAAGGCAAAATCTCCTATTGAAATAGCACATTTGGTTTTTAAAATTATTCAATCTAATAATCCAAAAATTCATTACAAAGCTGGTAGTTTTATTCAGAAATTTTCGATAATTTTAAAAAGAATTATGCCAGATAGGTTGTTTCAAAAATTACTTTTACATTATAGCAAAAACTAAATATTATGAAATTTTTTATTGATACTGCCAATCTCAATCAAATTAAAGAAGCTCAAGAATTGGGAGTGCTTGACGGAGTAACCACCAATCCTTCTTTAATGGCTAAAGAGGGTATTACTGGAAAAAAAAATATTTTAGATCATTATGTCAAAATATGTGATATTGTTGACGGTGATGTTTCTGCTGAAGTAATTTCAACAGATTATAACGGCATAGTCAAAGAGGGTGAAGCTTTATCAGAATTACATAATCAAATTGTAGTTAAAGTTCCTATGATTACAGATGGTGTCAAAGCTATTAGGTATTTTTCTGATAAATCCATTAAAACTAATTGTACACTTATATTTTCTGTTGGTCAAGCATTAATTGCAGCAAAAGCTGGAGCAACATACGTATCTCCTTTCATTGGCAGATTAGATGATGTTTCTACAGATGGTTTGAATTTGATTTCTGAAATTGTAACTGTTTATGATAATTATGGATTTGACACACAGATATTAGCTGCATCTGTTAGACATACTATGCATATAATTGATTGTGCTAAAATTGGAGCTGATGTTATGACAGGACCTTTGTCATCAATTAAAAGCTTAGTTAATCATCCTTTAACAGATATTGGTTTAAAAAAGTTTTTGGATGATTACAAAAAAGGAAACTAAAATTTTTCTATAAAGTTTAAAATTGAGGTAATATCTGAAACCTGGATTATTTTTAGATTTTTATCAGTAACAATTACTTTATTCAAATTATTTAAAACCATCCTTTTGCTCATACTTTCAAAATCAATTGTTCTATAATGTTTGATTCCTTCAATTTGTTTTAAGTTTAAAACATATTCTCTCCATTTTTGATGATCTCTATTTATATTAACAGAGTAAAAAATAAAATTTTTATTCTCATCAAGAATTTTATTAACTCGATCAAAGATTCCAGCTTGATGAGAACTTTGATCATAGGACCAGAAAAAAAATACAATTGGTTTTTTGTTTTGTAATGTTACATCTCTATTATTTTTAAGGTCAATTAAATCAATTTTTGGTAATAATTTTCCGATTTGTAAAAAAGAAATATCATTATAAAGCTCTTCGATTTCTAAATTTATTAATTCATTCGGCGAAACATCATAAAATAAATTTAAAAAAGTATCGATATCTATTAATTTTTTTTCTTTAAGTAAGTATTCAAAGGCTATGTATCTCAATACTTTAGACTTTATTTGTTCATTTGATATATTTATATCTATGAATTTAATTCTCTCTAAATTAAATTGTAAATCATTATTTTCATATGTGTTATAACTCGCTACATTATGATTATTAGACCTTATAATTAAGTAATCTAAATAGGGTTTAAAGTGAACTAATTCCTCTAATTCAAAATCTACATCTTTTCGAAAATCAATAAAACTTTTTTCAATATTATATAAATTATTGTTTTTTATTTTCAACGAAATATATGTTTCCATTTTGGTATATAAGGGAAGTTTAATTGCATTTTCAATTATTAATTTTTCAATTGCAGTTAGCTTAGTAATTCTATTAAAGTTTTTATAGTTTCTATTTTTGATTGTTAACAGTGAGTCGATTAATTTTTTAAAAATCTTTGGTTTTAAACCAAGACTGGAGTTAATTATTTTTTCTTCTTTTTCATGCTCCAAAAAAACATCCATCAAAAAATTATTTTTTGAAGATCCTTTTCCAATAAAAACTAAAGATTCATCAAAATCCAAGGAATTAAGTCTCAGTGATAGACTATCTCCATGATTTAATAACAAGTATTGAAACTCTGGGGGGAGTTGAAAGTTATATAAACCGTTTTCAAGAGCGTCATTTACCATACTAAATGTTCCATCTTCAGTTATTTTTGATTTGTTTATTATATTCTCGTCCTTCAAAAGAGTAATTGTGTCACTAGTTTTTTTAATTATTTTTCCATTAAAAAAAGTTTCAGTATTTGATTTTAAATTACATGAGCTAATTATCAAAAACAAAAACAATATTTGTGATATATAATAATATTTTTTCATAAAACTTATGATTGATATTAAATTAGATATAAAATTGGAATAATACTATTATTGATTTTGTTAAATTTGCCTGCAAATTTAATTTGATATATGTTAAGTGTTTCTAATCTATCGGTACAATTTGGTAAAAGAGTTCTTTTCGATAATGTTAATATATCTTTTTCCAAAGGAAATTGCTATGGAATTATTGGTGCAAATGGAGCAGGAAAATCTACTTTCTTAAAAATTCTTTCTAAATCAATAGAACCAAATTCTGGTAATGTTAGTTTAGAAACAGGAAAAAGAATGTCAGTTCTTGAGCAAAATCATTTTGCCTTTGATGACAAACCAGTTTTAGAAACAGTTTTAAGAGGAAATAAAATATTATTTAAAATTAAGCAGGAGATGGATGCAATTTACTCAAAAGCTGACTTTTCTGACAAGGACAGTGATCGTGTTGGTGTCCTTCAGCTTAACTATGAGGAAATGGATGGATGGAACGCTGAGAGTGATGCTGCTGCATTATTATCAAATTTGGAAATAAGTGAAAATCTTCATTATAAAATGATGAATGAATTAGATGGTATTCAAAAAGTTAAAGTTTTACTTGCTCAAGCGCTCTTTGGAAATCCAGATGTTCTAATTATGGATGAGCCAACCAATGATCTTGATTTTGAAACTATCAAATGGTTAGAAAATTTTATTTCTAATTATGAAAACACCGTTATTGTAGTTTCACATGATCGGTTTTTTTTAGATTCTGTTTGTACACATATTTCAGATATAGACTTTGGGAAAATTAATCATTACTCTGGAAATTATTCCTTTTGGTATGAATCAAGTCAGTTAGCTCTACGACAAAAGACTCAGCAAAACAAAAAAGCCGAGGAAAAGAAAAAAGAATTAGAAGATTTCATTGCTAGATTCAGTGCAAATGCATCAAAATCAAAACAAGCTACATCAAGAAAAAAAATGTTAGATAATTTGAAAATTGAAGATATTAAACCATCTTCTAGACGTTATCCTGCAATTATATTTAAAGCTGAAAGAGAAGCTGGTGATCAAATTTTAAATGTTGAAAATTTATCTTTCTCCGACTCTAGTGAATTGCTTTTTGATAAAATTAATTTTAATTTAAATAAAGGTGAAAGAGTTATTTTATACTCAAAGAACCCCAAAGCTACTTCGGCATTTTTTCAAATTATAAATAATGAAACAAAACCATCATCTGGTAAGTTCCACTGGGGAGTTACTACATCACAGTCATACCTGCCACTAGATAATTCTAAATTTTTTGAAAATAAATTGTCTTTAATTGATTGGTTAAGGCAATGGGCTAAAAATGATGAAGAAAGAGAAGAGGTTTTTATAAGGGGTTTTTTGGGTAAAATGATCTTTAGTGGCGAAGAAGCCTTAAAAACTTGTGATGTGCTTTCTGGAGGTGAAAAAGTAAGATGTATGTTGTCAAGAATGATGATGTTAAAATCTAATGTTATAATGTTTGATGAACCCACTAGTCATCTGGACTTAGAATCAATAACAGCCCTAAATAACTCTATCAAAAACTTCAAAGGAACTGTCATGCTTTCAACACACGATTTTGAATTTGCAAAATCAGTTGGAAATAGGGTAATTGAATTAACTCCTAAAGGAATAATTGACCGTTTATCTAGTTTTGATGGTTATATTAATGACTTAAAAGTAAAGGAGCTTAGAGATAAGTTATATTCCTAATTTTTTTAGAATCTTATTAGAATTTTCTATTTGATCCTTGTGCACGTAAATATGGTGGTTGCTTCCATTGATAGCACCAAAACCAGCTAATCTTGCAGATTCAATTTCACTCTTAATTATGGGCGAGATACCAGAACTCAATAAGGAGAATTTTATTCGGTTAATATCAACAATTGAACCTGAATAAATAATTACAAAATCATCAGAGTGCATTAATTGAAATATTTTCTATTCCAAATGGCTGTATTAAAGTTTTTTCCTAGTGAAAACCCAAAAAATATAACTATTGCGATTACAGATTTTAATATAAACAAATAGGTTATGAAAAATTCTGAATTTGGTGAGCTGTCGTAAACAAATATCCCTTCAGGAACTAGCATTGTAATGAATATACTTATGATAGAGATAAATATTAAAATATTTGTAAGGGACTTGAAAGGCCACATTGAAATTTTTCTAAAAAAACTAAGATCATTTCCCCACTTATCAATCAAATAGAAATATTCATTTCCAAGGGAACAAAATAGTAAAGGATCATCTGCATTTTTTAATTTAAATAATTTTGAGGGTGCCATTATTTTCAAATCTAAACTGTTTTGTCTATGATGTTTTTTAAAATCATTTACTTTTATTTTTGTTTCATCGGGAATATCACCTTTAAAATATTTTAAATTCAGGAATCTTAGCCTGTAATCAATACAAGTTTTTTTAATATCATTGATGTGAAAAATATTACTCGAATCTAACTTATCATAATCATAGTCTGAAAATGAATCTAAATTAAGATCGTATAACAAAGAATTTTGGGAAGATTTATTTTTTATTTTAAATAATTCAACTTGTAGGTTAGTTGTATACATATTTATTTATCTCTAAGTGTTGCGTTAAACTGTGATTGGATTCTCTTTTGAATTTTGTCCATAGTGAAATTGATTTCCTTTTCAGTAAGAGTCTTTTCAGAATTTGAAACTGCAAAATTTATGCCATAAGACTTTTTATTAACAGGAATTTTATCACCTTCATATACATCAAATAATTCCATTCCTGATAAGTTTTTAATATTCAAACTTTCTATGGAATATTTAATTTCAGAATATGTTTGATTTTTGTCAAAAATAAATGAAAGATCTCTTTTTACAATTGGAAATTTAGAAATCGGATTGTATTTATTAAATGTTTTTTTAATTGACAATAGTAAGTAATTCATGTCAACTGATGCATAGTAGGTAGGGCTTTTTATTTCAAATTCGCCTAGAATTTTGTTATTTACTTTTCCAAGTAAAGCAATATTTTTTCCTTTATATATTAACTCTAATCTCTCATCAAAAATATCATCGTTATTAATTTTTTCCTCATGTAAAATATTGAACTTTAATAAAATATTTGTAATTATATTTTTAAAACTGTAAAAATCTATGTTTGTTTCTGTACTGTTCCAGGACTTAGAAATAATATTTCCTGAGCAAATGATACCTAATTTTTGTTTTTCAATTTTTGATTTATTTTTCATTTCATAAATTTTTCCAAACTCAAAAAATTTATTATCAAAATTTTTTCTATTGATGTTATATTTTAAAGTCCTTAATGATGACTCAATCAAAGTTGTCCTTAATTGTGAAATATCAGAGCTTATAGAATTAATTATTTTAATACTTTTTCGTCCAAAAAGATTTAAGTTATTGTTAGTTAATGAGTTATTCATTATTTCATTAAAACCTAATGAGGTTAAATAATCAGAAATTTTATTTTCAATAACAAAACTATTGCTATTTTCTTCTTCATTAATAGAAATGGATAGTTTATTCGAAAGATTTATTTCATTGAAACCATATATTCGTAGAATTTCTTCAACAACATCACATTCTCTAGAAATATCATGACGATAGGTTGGTACTGTTATTCCAATACCTGTCTCTGTGATATTATTTATTTGAAAGTCTAATGATGTCAATATTGATTTAATTTGATCTGGCGGAATCTTTTGGCCAATTAAGTTATTGGTTTTTTCAAAATTTAATAAAATTGATTTTTTTTCTAACTTTTTTGGATACTCTTCGATTATTTCACTGCATATTGAACCTTCACATATTTCACAAATCATGATGGCCGCACGTTTTAATGCATAATCAACTAACTCAATGTCAACACCTCTCTCAAATCTAAAAGATGCATCACTGTTTATTGAGTGACTTTTTGAAGTTTTTCTTATAGATATTGGATTAAAAAAAGCACTTTCTAAAAAAATAGAATTAGTTTTTTCAGAGACTCCATGTGTATTACCACCATATACACCAGCGATACACATGGGAATATTAGAATCACAAACCATCAAATCGAAGTTGTTTAAAGATCGTTTGACTCCGTCAAGAGTTGTAAAAGACATTTTATTATTGAATGTTTTTATGTTTATATCATCTGAATTCATTTTGTCTAAATCGTAAGCGTGTAGGGGTTGCCCAATTTCATGTAAAACATAATTAGTGATATCCACAACATTATTTATGGGAGATAACCCTATCGATCTTAGTCTACTTTTTAACCACTCAGGAGAATCATCAATTTTTATATTATCGATACATATTCCAGAAAAGCGTGGACACAAATCGAAATTATCAATGTTTAGATTTAATTTTTTGGTTCTAGAATTTACATGAAATGATGATATAGATGGTGTTATAAGCTCTGTTTTTGTTCCTTTGTGCATAAGTGCTGCTCTTAAATCTCTCGCTACTCCAAAATGACTCATTGCATCAGATCTATTAGGAGTTAGACCTATTTCAAAAATAGTATCGCTGGTGGACTTATAAATTTTTGATAATTTTTTACCAGCTTTAATTTTTTTGTCAAGAACCATTATTCCATCATGAGAATTTCCTAAACCAATTTCAGCTTCAGAACATATCATTCCTTCACTCGACTCTCCTCTTATCTTAGCTCTTTTAATAATGAATTTTTCATCATTATTAAATAAAGTGGTTCCAACGGTAGCAACAACTACGGTTTGATCTTTTTCAATATTTGGTGCACCACAAATAATTTGTAACATGTTTTTTTCACCAACATCAACATGTGTTAACTTTAGTTTGTCTGCATTTGGATGTTTTATACATGACTTAACTTTTCCAACAACTAAACCTTTTAATCCACCTTTGTATTGTTCATATTCAGTTGTTCCTTCTACCTCTAAACCAATATCAGTGAGTATTTCTGCAATTTCAGTTGTATTAAGATCTATTTTAATAAAATATTTAAGCCAGTTAAGAGATATTTTCATTTACGTTTACTTGATTGTAAATATACAATTATGAGGAATTAATTTTTAATTATTATTGAAGAATCTATTAACTAATATATTTCCAAATATTTTCATTTTTACTAGCTTTTTTTAATTCCTTTTTTATTTCTTGGTTATTGAAATTAATTAAATTAGGATCAGTATCAATAATTTCTCTGGCATCTTCTCTTGCTTTTTCTAAAATTTCACTATCCGAAATGATATCAGCTATTTTAAAATTCAACAATCCACTTTGTTGAGTACCAAGAATGTTTCCTGGTCCTCTTAATTTCATGTCAACTTCAGCAATTTTAAATCCATTATTAGTTTCCGTCATTGTTTTAATTCTTGTATTGGCTTCATTGCTTATTTTATCTTTTGTCATTAATATGCAATAGCTCATTTCTGACCCACGACCAACTCTTCCTCTCAACTGATGTAACTGAGATAATCCAAATCTTTCAGCACTCTCAATAATCATAACTGATGCATTTGGAATGTTAACTCCAACTTCAATTACAGTAGTAGATATCATTATCTGAGTTTTACCATTTTTAAATCTTTCCATTTCGAAGTCTTTATCCCCAGGTTTCATCTTTCCATGAAGAATACTAATTTGATATATTTCAAGAGGAAATTCTCTAACAATACTTTCATATCCATCCATTAAAAATTTATAGTCCATTTTTTTGGACTCTTCTATTAAAGGGTAAACTATATAAATTTGACGACCAACTTTAATTTCATCTTTAATGAATCTAAAAACTTTTAATCTATTTTTATCAAATCTATGGACAGTTTTTACAGGTTTTCTTCCTGGAGGTAATTCATCAATTGTTGAAATATCTAAGTCTCCGTATACACTCATTGCAAGAGTTCTAGGAATTGGTGTCGCTGTCATAACAAGAACATGTGGAGGAGTAGTATTTTTTTTCCAAAGCTTTGATCTTTGAGCTACTCCAAATTTATGTTGTTCATCAATAATTGCTAATCCCAAGTTTTTGAATAAAACTTTCTCTTCAAAAACAGCATGGGTTCCAATTAAAATATGGGTAAGTCCTTCTTTTAAACTACCAAATATTCCTTTTCTATCATTTTTTTTTATTGAGCCTGTTAGTAAATTTACTTTGACACCAATATTTGAAAGCATATTATTTATGTTATTAAAATGCTGCTGAGCTAATATTTCAGTTGGAGCAACTATGCATGATTGATAGCCATTGTCAATTGCAATTAAAGAAGATAAAATAGCAACAATAGTTTTTCCAGAACCAACATCACCTTGTAATAACCTATTCATTTGATAGTTGCTTGCAAAGTCATTTCTGATTTCTTTAATAACTCTTTTTTGAGCATTGGTTAAATCAAATGTTAAATGGTTTTTGTAAAAGTCATTAAAAAAATTACCAATTTTTGAAAATTTAAATCCTTTAAATTTTCTTTTACTTTCTTTATTCTTGATTAAAAACTTTAGTTGTAGAAAAAAAAGCTCTTCATATTTAAGTCTAAACTGAGCTTTTTCCAATTTTATCTGATTTTCAGGAAAATGGATATTTAATAGTGCATCATATTTGGAAATTAAGGAATACTTTTCATTTATATTTCTATTTAAATTTTCAGAAAATTTATTTTTGGAATTTTTAAATATATTATAAATAAGTTCTCTGATTAATTTATTGTTTATTCCTCTTGAACTAAGTGATTCAGTTGAACTATATATGGGTGTTAGGTTTTTTTTTAGTAATTTTTTTTGATTATTAAGAGTGTCAATTTCAGGGTGAATAATGGAAAAATTATTATTAAAAAAATTTAATTTTCCGTAAATAATATACTCATTATTTAATTTTATTGTTTTTTCAATCCATTTAATTCCTTTGAACCAAACAACTTCTATTTCGTTGTAATCTGCATCTGAAAACATACCAATTAGTCTCGGAGCTTTTATGTTTCCACTATGTTTTAGGTTTGTAAATTTTCCAATGATTTGAACATAAGAATTTGTATTGTTCAGTTCGGAAATTTTATAAAATTTTGTTTTATCAATATATCTAAAAGGAAAGAAATATAGTAGATCATTAAATGTGTGTATTTTTAATTCAGATCTTAGCAAATCTGCTCTGTTTGGTCCAACACCTTTTAAGTAATCAATAGGTGTTATCAAGTAATTTTCTTTCACAACACTAATATAATTTATTAACTTTATAAGATAAAATATCTCAAAAAACACTACCTAAATTATTTTAATTGCAAGACTATTTATCTCAATTAAACGAATCTCAAAAGTTACCTACAGTTCACAAAAATGGTCCTATAATGGTAATTGCTGGTGCTGGTTCTGGAAAGACAAGAGTTCTTACCTACAGAATAGCATATTTAATAGAAATGGGTGTTGATCCATTTTCAATATTAGCACTTACATTCACAAATAAGGCAGCTAGAGAAATGAAATCAAGAATATCTCAAATAGTTGGTCTTTCAGACTCAAAAAGTATATGGATGGGAACTTTCCATTCGGTATTTGCTCGTATACTAAGACTGGAGGCTGACTATTTAGGATACACCTCAAATTTTACTATATATGATACACAGGACTCAGACAGACTGATTGCGTCCATAATTAAAGAGTTACAACTTGATAAGGACTTATACAAGTTCAAAGCAATTAGAAACAGAATTTCATCTTTAAAAAATAATTTAATAACTGTAAATTCATACTTAAGTAATTCTGAGTTAGTTCAATATGATAAGGAATCAAGAAGGCCTCAGTTTGGAAAAATTTATCAGACATATGTTGAAAGATGTTATAAATCATCTGCAATGGATTTTGATGATTTATTATTAAAAACTAATGAGCTGTTTAATAAATTTCCTGAAATATTAAATAAATATCAAAATAGGTTTAAATATATTCATGTTGACGAATATCAAGACACAAACCATTCTCAATATCTTATTGTCAAAGCACTAGCTGATAAAAATGAAAATATTTGTGTAGTAGGGGATGATGCTCAAAGTATTTATAGTTTCAGAGGAGCCAACATAGAAAATATATTAAATTTTAAAAAAGATTATCATGATGCTTCAGTTTACCGGTTAGAACAAAATTACAGGTCAACCAAAAACATTGTTAATGCAGCAAATTCGGTGATTAATAAAAATTTAAATAAGCTTGAAAAAAAAGTTTGGACAGAGAACGAAAGTGGAGAAAAAATTAAGGTAAACCAACTGATTAATGATTCCGAGGAGGGTAGGTTTGTAGCCTCTTCTATTTTTGAGAACAAAAATAATTCTCAATTAGATAATGATTCTTTTGCAGTATTATACAGAACAAATGCTCAGTCCAGATCAATAGAGGATGCGTTGAGAAGAAAAAATATTCCATATCAAGTATATGGTGGCCTATCTTTTTATCAAAGAAAAGAAATTAAAGATATACTAGCATACCTAAGAATTATTGTTAATCCCTCAGACGAGGAAAGTGTTAAAAGGATAATTAATTATCCACTCCGAGGTATTGGTCAAAGTACACTTGACAAGTTACTGTTATTTAGTAATGAAAATAAGATTACAATTTTTGAAGCGATAAAGTCAATTAATTCAATAAATATTAATATTAATTCTGGAACTTTAAATAAACTAAACGATTTTTACACTCTCATAAAGACTTTTCAGCTGTTTAATGAGACTAATAATGCTTTCGACGTAATAAAAGAGGTTTTAAAGAGGCTTAATATTATAAATATTTTAAAATCTGATGGTTCTCAAGAATCTGAGGCTAGGGTTGAGAATATTGAGGAATTAGTTAATGGAATCAAAGATTTTGTTGATGGCCAAAATGAAGTGATTGATTCATCCGGCTCGTTAAGTGAATTTTTAGAAGATGTAGCATTAGCTAGCGACCTTGACAAAAAAAATAAAGATTTTCAAAGTAAAGTATCATTGATGACAATTCACTTGGCAAAGGGTCTCGAGTTCAGAAATGTTTATATAGTTGGATTAGAGGAGGATTTGTTTCCCTCAGCATTAAGTTTAACTAATAGAGCTGATTTAGAAGAGGAAAGAAGACTTTTTTATGTAGCTATAACCAGAGCTCAAAAGAGTGTAACTATAACACACGCAATAACTAGATATCGCTGGGGAAAATTAAATGAGTGTGAACCAAGTCGATTTATTAATGAAATTGACAAAAAATATTTAAAAGAAAAAGTTTTTAAAAATGAGTCACCTTTAATTCAAAAAAATGATAATTCAAAAACCTTACGTTTAAAAAAACCAGAAATTAAAAATAATTTCAAGCCAATTAAAAACAACTTCATTATAAATAACGACTTTATTGATATTAATGAGGGAGACCATATTATTCATAACAGATTTGGAAAGGGTACAGTAGTTTTGACAGAGGGAAAGGGGGGAGATAAAAAAGCAGAGGTTAAATTCGAAACGAGTGGAATAAAAAAAATATTATTAAAGTTTGCCAAGTATAAAATAATAGATTGAGACTAATATTTTTTGTCTTTTCTTTTGTTTTTTCTTTTACTTTTTAAATTGCCTTTTATTTTTTTTCTTGAGGAATTAAATTTATTATTATTCTTCGATTTGTTTTTTCTTTTATTTTTTTTCTTTGAAAATTTCTTTTCAATTGTTTCTCCGGTTTCTTTTAAGATTAAAGACTTTCCATGGTATTCGATCTTATTATTAATTAAAAGTTCTTTATTAATTGTAGAATCGATTTCAAAAATGGTATAGGATTCTCTTATGTCTATTCCTCCAATTTCAACTTCATTAGATTTTAGTATTCTATTTATTATTGATATAACTTCAATGGGAGAAATGCTGTTTTTTCTTCCAATATTTAAAGAAAAATTAACGAACGAAGTTTTTTTAGTTTTTAAATTAAATTTTTCTCTTTTTATAGATTTGTTAATGATATCGTCAGTATTTTTATAGTAATCTAAAAACCTGTTGAACTCTGCTGAAACAAAATGTTTTATCAATTCTTCTCTGTTTAACCACTCTAGTTTTTTATATATATCAGCTAAAAATGGTTCTATTTGTTTTTCGTCTACTTTAACTTTTTCAATTTTATCAATAAGTTTAAATAATTGTTTGGAGCAAATATCTTTTCCTGATGGAACCTCTTTTTTAATAAATTTAATTTGACTTTTATTTTGAATGGATTTAATTTTTCTAAAGTCTCTATTGTTTATAATAGCTATTGAAACACCACTTTTTCCTGCCCTTCCGGTTCTGCCACTTCTATGCACATAAACCTCAGAATCATCAGGAAGTGAGTAATTTATAACATGTGTTAGATCATCTACATCTAGTCCTCTTGCAGCCACATCAGTTGCAATTAATATTTGTAAAGATTTTTCTCTAAATCTTTTCATCACCTCATCTCTTTGGTTTTGTGAAAGATCACCATGAATGGCATCAGCATTGTATCCATCATTTATAAATTTATTAGCTATATCTTTAGTTTCACGTCTGGTTCTACAAAAAACTATTCCATAAATATTTGGATTGAAATCAGCAATTCTTTTTAAAGTTTCATATTTTTTTTTAGATACAACTTCGTAAATATGGTGTTCTACATTTTTGACACCAGAATTTACTTGGGCAACCGTGATTTCTTTTGCTCCTCGCATGTATTTTTTAGAAATAGAAAGCACCTCTTTTGACATTGTCGCTGAAAATAGCATTGTATTTCTATTTTCTTGAGTTTTATTTAGTATATAATCCAAATCATCTTTAAATCCCATACTTAGCATTTCATCAGCTTCATCCAATACAACTTTGTTAACAATACTTAATTTTAAGACTTTCCTGTTAATTAAATCTTTGGTTCTTCCAGGTGTTCCAACAATAATTTGAGCACCTTTTTTAATTGATTTGATTTGATTTTCAATACTAGTTCCGCCATATACTGGGACTATTTTTATAAATTTTAAATATTTACTATAAATTGATAAATCTTTAGCAATTTGAATACATAATTCTCTGGTTGGACACAAAATAATAGATTGTACTTGATTTACACTTAAATCTATTTGTTGAATAATAGGCAACCCAAATGCAGCTGTCTTTCCAGTTCCGGTTTGTGCAAGACCTATTAAATCTTGATTTGTTTTTAGAAGGAAGGGAATAGCTTCCAGCTGAATAGGAGTAGGGTTGACAAAACCGATTTCAGTTATTGATTTAACTAACTCCTTGTGAATACCTAAGGCCTTAAAATCGGTCATTTATTTAATTAGTCTGCAAATCTCGACTATTTTAACCTCTCTAACACAAAAAATCTCTTTTTTTTGAACTTATTTCAAAAAAAAACACACCAATGAGGTGTGTTTTTTTATCATAAGTAAAAAAGTTTTAATTACCAGCAGCTTTCATACCTTGTTCAATTAAGTCATAAAACTGGTCTAATTTTGGTAAAACAACTATTCTAGTTCTTCTATTCTTTGCTCTATTTTCAGCTGTATCATTGTCAGCAACAGGAACATAATAACTTCTTCCAGCTGCAGTCATTCTTTTAGGTTCAACTCCAAAATCGTTTTGTAAGACTCTTACAACAGAAGTAGCTCTTTTGACACTTAAGTCCCAGTTATCAAGCAAAACTTCATTCTGTATTGATTTATCATCAGTATGTCCTTCAACTAAAAATTCAATTTCAGGTTTATCATTTACAACTTTAGCAACTTTACCCAAGACATCTTTAGCTCTTTCAGAAACGACATAACTTCCGCTATTAAATAAAAGTTTATCTGAAATTGAGATAAATACAACTCCTTTTTCTACATTAACTTCAATGTCTTTGTCGTTAATATCAATGAAAGTACCTTTAAGACTAGTAACTAAAGCCAGAGTAACAGAGTCTCTTCTAGTTACAGCATCTCTCATGGTATTAATTGTAAGATCTTTTTCTTTCATACTTTCAAGAGATTTTTCAAGATTTTCAGCCCCTTTTTGTGAAAGGGTAGTAAGATTACCCATTGTATTGATTAAGTCTTGATTGTTATTACTTAAAAAGGTTACTTGCTCTTTGAGAGATTTTACCTCAGCTTCGGCAACAGCTTTTTCATCAATACAAGTATTTAATTTTACTGTAGCAGTATTTAACAGATCTTTACTCTGTTGATTCACAGCTTCGAGTGCTGCATATTTTTTTTGAGAAACACAGGAAGGTATTAATATTGATACACAAAGTATCAGTAAAAAGTATTTTTTCATATTTATAATTTTAATTTTTTCAAATTTAGTTAAATATATACAGACTAAGATATTAATTTAGCTCTTATTTAACTCCGAAAACTTTCTTTTTCTCAAAATTAAATAGTTGTACATAATTGAATATATAACGTAGTATTTAGGTTTTTTATTGTCTGATCTTAATAAGTAATAATTATGGTCCATATTAATCTTAACTCCATCTTTGTAAGCCCAAACTGAAAAATATCCTTTTAATATTTCAACAGAGTGAAAAAATTTAAAACTCAATAAATTATTTATTGCAAATAGCAGATTAATCCATGGAATTATTGTAAATAAGGAAAATGGATTAAAATTAAAAATATAACTTTCATTTGTATTCTTTATTAACATCCATTTATGATTTCTTACATTATAAAAAAGTTTTTTTGGATCATCATAATCTAAAGATCCTCCTCCTAAATGATAAACTTTACTATTATATATAAATTTTTTCTTGTATTTTTTTTGTAAGTTTTCAATTCTCCAGCATAAATCAATCTCTTCCATATGATTGTAAAAATTCTCATCAAATCCACCAAGTTCGTTAAATACAGATTTTCTTATAAAAAAACAAGCACCTGAAGCCCAAAAAATTTCAATATTGTTATCATATTGACCATTATCTTTTTCAATTTCTTGAAATATTCTTCCCCTGCAATAAGGATAACCATAATAATCGATAAAACCACCAGCTGCACCAGCATATTCAAACATGTTTTTATTATTATAGTCTAAAATTTTAGGTTGAATAACAACTGTTTGTTTTTCAGCTCCAAATGTTTTTACAATTGGGTCTAGCCAATTTCTAGTAACTTCAACATCATTGTTTAATAAACAAATAATTTCTTCATTTATTTTTTTTAATCCCTCATTATACCCTTTTGCAAATCCATAATTTTCTTTATTACGTACAATTTTAATATTCCTGAAATTCTTTTGTACGAAATCAATGGAATTATCTGTTGAATTATTGTCGATAATATATATCTGATGACCCTCTGAGTTGTCATTTACACTAGGTAAAAATTTTTTTAAAAGATCTACACCGTTCCAGTTTAATATTACTACACCTATTTTCATTAGATCGGAAAATTATCTAAAAATATATACTTTTTATTCTTTTTATCAACTTTTAAGTAAAAATGCGTTAATCCATTAGTTATCATTAAATATTTTGAATCTAAATGTTGATTATAAATTGATACTTGATCAAAAACTTTTTGATTTAACGTTATTTGTGGAGCTTTACATTCAACTAAAACTAAAATTTTACCAGATCTGTCAAACACAACAATATCAAATCTTTTTATTAGATTATTAATAACTATTTTTTTTTCAACTGCTATATGATTTTTGCTAATTTTTCTTTGGATTAAAAAATTGATTACATGTTGTCTTACCCATTCTTCGGGGGTTAATAAAACAAATTTTTTTCTTACAATATCGAAAATATGAGATTTATTATCCCTATTTTTAATTAGAATCTTAAATTCTGGAAGATTTAATTTTAACATAGTTTATTTGTCTGATGAATTTACAAGAAATTAATATTATAGTATCAAAAATTAAAAGTAAAGTTTACTCTCCAATTTACTTTTTAATGGGTGAGGAGACATTTTATATTGATCATATAACTAATTTACTTCAGGATCAGATATTATCTGAAGAGGAAAAAAGTTTTAATCAAACTATTTTATATGCAAAAGATACTTCAATTACAGAATTAGTTTCATTATGTAAGCGTTACCCTATTAATAGTGAATACCAGACTGTGTTTCTAAAAGAAGCACAAGATTTGTCGAGACAAATTGAAGTGTTATCAGAATACGCATTAAACCCAATGATGTCAACTGTATTAATTATCAACTATAAATACAAAAGATTAGATAAAAGAAAAAAACTATTTAAAAACATACAAAAATTTGGTATTATTCTAGATTGTAAAAAAATGTATGAAAATAAGATTCCTATGTGGATTACAGATGTTCTAAAAAAAGATAATTATACAATTGATTATAAATCATCTTTTATACTAACCGAATACTTAGGAAATGATCTAAATAAGATTAATAACCAGTTAAATAAACTTAAAATCTTATGTTCTAAAGAAAAAATTATTGATTCAAAATTAATTGAAAAAAATATTGGAATTAGTAAAGAGTATAATGTTTTTGAATTAAGAAATGCTATAGGACAAAAAAACTTCAAAAAATCAATAGAAATTTCGAATTACTTGAGCAGTAATACAAGCAAACACCCGATTCAACTAATATTAAGCTCAATTTTTAATTATTTTATTCAAATATTTCAACTTCATTGTATAAACAACAAATCAGAATCGAATATCTCAAAAGTTTTGGGTATTAATCAATATTTTGTTAATGAATATTTAAATGCTTCCAAAAAATATTCAATGAAAAATATAAGTAAAATAATTTCACTTATTAATGAATGTGACTTGAAAAGCAAGGGGGTGGGAGTTTCAAAAATATCAAACAATGACCTTTTAAGACAATTAATTACTCAAATAATTAATTAATAATATTTAGGATATTTTTTTGGGTTGTAATCATTCATTATGTCAAATGCTTTTTCAATAATATCATCAATTGATGGTTTAGAAAAATAGTCCCCGTCACTCCCATAAGGTGGTCTGTGGTCCTTGGCAGTTAAAGTTACAGGCTTACTGTCTAGAAAATGGTAACCGTCTTGATCTTCAATAATTTTTTTTAATATATAGGCTGATGCACCACCAGGTACATCTTCGTCTACTATCAGTAATTTATTAGTCTTTTCTAAACTGTGTTTTATTGTTTTGGGTGTGTCAAAAGGAATTAGGGTTTGTAAATCAATTACTTCTAAACTTATATTAAGCTTTTCAAGCTCTACTGCCGCCTTTTCAACTAACCTTAGTGTTGAACCATAGGAAATCACTGTAATATCATTGCCATTCTTAATAATTTCTGGAAACCCAAGTTTAACCGTAAACTCAGATAGATTTATTGGTTCTTTTTCTTTTAATCTATACCCATTTAAAGATTCTATTAAAATTGCTGGTTCATCACATTTTAATAGAGTGTTATACATACCACTGGCTTGAGTCATATTTCTAGGTACTAATAAGTTAATACCCCTCATTGTTGAGAGTAGTGCACCCATGGGCGAACCTGAATGCCATATTCCTTCAAGTCTGTGACCTCTTGTTCTAATGATTAATGGTGCTATTTGTCGTCCAAAAGTTCTGTAATGTAAAGTAGCAAGATCATCACTTAATATTTGCAAGGCGTAAAATATGTAGTCTAAGTATTGTATTTCGGCAATAGGACGAAATCCTCGAAGAGCAAGCCCTATACCTTCACCAACAATTGATGCTTCTCTAATTCCTCTATCTCCAACACGTTCACTACCAAAAATATTTTGTAGTCCCTCCAGTCCTTGATTGACATCACCTATTTTTCCTGTATCTTCTCCAAATATTAGTAAATTGTCGTAAGATTCAAATAATTTTTTAAAATTATTCCTCAGTATAATTCGACCGTCAATATTTTTGGATGTTTCATCATATTTTGGTTTAATTTCAATGACATTTTTATGGCTGGAGGAAAATTCGTTATACAATTTTGAACTATATACTTCTTTTTGTTTTTCTTTAAAACTTTGATTCCAGGTTTTTAGAGCATTAATACTTGAACTTTCTAAACCAATAAATTTACGCAGTAGCTTTCTAGAAATAGAAATAAGATCTTTTTTATTAGGTTCTTTATTTTTCTTGAGATTATTAAATATTTCGTTAAAAGAAATGGTATTATGATCAGATTGAATTTTTTGCATTAAATTTAGTAATTCATTTTTATCTTTTTCTATCGGATATAAATATTCATTCCACGCATCATTTTTAGATTTTTTTACGTGTTCTTTGCATTCATCTTCAATTACGTTAAGTTCAGCTTCTGAGGCGATTCCATTTTGGGTAATCCATGCTTTCATTTTCAAATTACAATCATTTCTCTTTTCCCAATCTAATCTCTCAGTTGATTTATACCTTTCATGTGATCCTGAAGTTGAATGTCCAATTGGTTGTGTTAATTCTTTTACGTGAACTAAAACAGGAATATGCTGTTCTCTAGCTATATCATTTGCTTTTTGATAAGTATTTATTAGTTCAGGGTAATCCCATCCGTTGACAGTTAAAATTTCAAATCCTGGTTCATTTTTGCTTCTTTGAAATCCAGATAGAGCTTTAGAAATACTTTTTTTAATAGTTTGGTCCTTATTCTCAACTGAAATACCATAATCATCGTCCCATACACTTATAACTAAAGGAACCTGGTGAACACCTGCAGCATTTAAGACCTCGAAAAATATACCTTCACTGGTACTTGCATTTCCAATAGTTCCCCAAGCTACTTCATTTCCATTTTTAGAAAATTTAGCACTGTTTTTGGTTTTTAACTTTCTGTATAGTTTTGATGCTTGAGCTAGTCCTAAAAGTCTTGGCATTTGTGAACCTGTACACGAAACATCAGAACTAGAATTTTTTTGATTTACTAAATTTTTCCATGTTCCATCTTCATTTAAACTCACCGTGTTAAAATGTGCACCCATTTGTCTCCCAGCTGACATCGGTTCTTCCTTAATGTTTGTATTCGCATACAATCCTGCAAATAATTGTTTAACATCAAGTTCATCAATGGCCATCATGAAAGTTTGGTCTCTATAATAACCCGATCTAAAATCTCCTTTTTTAAAAACTTTAGCTAGGGCAATTTGGGGAAGCTCTTTTCCATCACCGAAAATCCCGAATTTAGCCTTTCCATTTAGAACCTCTCTGCGTCCCAACAAACTTGATTCTCTGCTAGTAACGATTATTTTATAATCTAGTAATATCTGTTTTTTGAATGTATCAAAAGATATTTCCTTATTTAAGTCTAGATTATTTTCTTTCATTTAGAGGTTACAAATTTAGAAAAAAAGATAAAAAAATTAAAACCAACGTCTAGTGAATAATCCTGTAAGTGTATTTGGATCAAATGTAACTTTAAATCTTATCTTATCGCTGTAGTTTGAAGCTTTAAGCTCATTTCCAAGTGATGAGTAGAAAGGAAAATACAACTCAAAATAATCAGTTAAAATATTTAGCCTTATCCCAGAATCATAAGCCGTTTTTATTCCTGATCCTTTGTTTTTTAACATAGCAAGATCATAATAAGCCTCAATCCATTGCCAAATGGTTATTCCAGAATTAATTGAAAACATCCAATTGTTTGAGTAAGCTGGATCAACTTTTGATTTTAGTGCCCCTTCATAATTAATAAATTGTTGACTGTAGAAACCTGAATCCTCTGAACGTCCAAGTAAATTATAATTAAACATATAATCCCTTGTTCTGTAGGTGGAAAAACTAAAATAATCGTCATCTGTTTTATTGTAAAGGAATTTACCTAAGAAGAATCTTATATTATATTGTCTATTATCCTTGTAATAATTTCTAAATCTTGCTGTAATAGAAGTTTTTAAAAATGATTTATTAATTTGTAAATCTGTATTTAATGAAATCCCTTTTCCACCATACGAATCGGAAATTATATATTTAGCATTAAAAATATTATAGTTAGGATATTTTTTTTGGTCATCATTTTCCTCTCTGTAAATACTAACATACTTAAATGTTAATAGTTGTCTAAAATTTGATCTTAAATCAGAATTTCTAAAAACGAATGTAACAGAGGGAAAGAAACTTGTGTAAGATAAATTTTCTTTGTAATGAAATGTTGATCCACTTAAAAAATAATCAGTACTGAATAATTTTTTATTTTCATTGTAATCTGTATATCTAACATTCATACTACCTAAAATCTTATTCTGCTTAGTTGAATAAAAAGGTTTTATTTTGAAATTGAATGGTTTTTTTATCAAATTAATGTTAGTTAACTCAACTCCAGGCATTAATCCATCATAAAGGTTATATCCAAATAAAGGGACATAATTTATTTGTTTATTATAGATATTTTCAAAATCAGTGAAAAGGACAAATTTTACAGGTTTGTTATATTTTTTAAAAGATGAAAAGTTGTTTTTATCTTTGGTTTCAGTAATGTATTTACTCCTATTTAACTCAACAAAATCATATAAATTAGAACTAAATGAAACAATTGTATCTTTATCTTTAAAGAATAACCAGTGATTTTTAACAACTTCATCATTTTTTATTAAACTTACTTCAACAGGAGATTGAGAATCAAAGTGTTTCCTTACTTTAAAAAAAGTATTGTTTTTTGTAGAGTTAATTTTTTCAATTGAAAAATCTTTAAAAGACTTTTTTTGCAAATATTCATCAAAAAACCATTTTGATTTATCGTATTCTTTTTGTTGAATAATGTCATTGAATGATAAAGGAGAATTATATCTAAAGCTATTTTGTTTAAAATACTTTTTTATCGATGTATTTAAAATTTCATTACCTAATATTTTTGAAAGCATTTTCATTCCAGTTCCCGATTTATATGGATTAATAATTTTTAAGTTAATTCTAGTGAGTGAATCTAAGGGGGTTATTATAGATTGACCGATATTTCTACTAGAAACAATATTCTCAAATAATCTGAATTGTTCATTAAATGCATAATTAGCATAATTTCTGTTTTTTAATATTTTTAAATCAGCATATTTTCCAATTAGCTTTAAATCAGGATAGTATTTGTCGATATAATCCATCATTAAATAAATCACCATTCCATCAACTACCCAATAATTTTTTCTTTTATGGAACGAAATTGACTCTTCAAAATAGGAGTGAAGATATTCTTTCAAAAAATTATACTCAAATAAAAAAGATTCATTGTAGGGGCTAACAATTTTTGGTAAATTATTGATTCCATAAATTGGCCTTCTTGATTGATTTTTTTTTGAAACAATAATTTTTTCAAATGGATAAATGCCAATTTTTTTTTCGACGTAATTATGAATTTTTTGGATTATTAATTTTTTATTTATTCCATTTTCATCAAGTTTATTAAGTGGAATATTATTTCCAGTCTTTTTATCCAAATAAACTATTGCTTTATTAATTAAGGAATCAGATTTGTCTTCGTTGAATTCTAAATCAGAGTAAATTTTTATTTTACCCAAATCATATTTTTTAAAACTAGACTGTTTTGTTAAAATCAAAAAAGAATTTTTACGTAATTCTTTTTTTGATATCACATTTTTAAAATTGTCAACTTTCTTTTCCTTTTCTATTGTTATGTCTGAAATTAATTTATAATCTTTTGGATAGGATAAATCAAATTTAAAATATGATGGATCGTGAGATAAATCATTTAAATCTAAGTTGCTTTCTAATTCCCATTTACCATCAAGAATTTTAGTAACCGTTAAATACCAATCTCTAATGTTAATATCTTTAGATTTATTAATTCCATATCCTGTAAAATCATCAACAGGCAATATAACTTCATATTGAATATTTATAGCTACTGAGGCACTTTTTTTTAATGGATTTTTTAAAAAAATTTTAATCAAATCTACATTTTCATCTAATCTTTTAAATTCAAGATTTTGGTTGTTGTGTTTAACATGATTAATATTAGTATATCCTCTTTGATTTTTAGTGGACCTTTGGAAAGATAATATGTATTCATCTGATAATCTTTTTCCCAAATTAGATTTTGAAGTTGAATATGAATTTGCCCAATCATTTAATATTAAATAATCGATTTCAAATTCTTCATTATTATAAAAACTTATAGTTTGATCAATTTTGATTTTTCGTTCACTAGGGTCAAAAATCGCTTTTATTGAGTAACTATTATTTTGAGAGTAAAATCTTGTAAGGTTAAGGAGAATTAATGAAAATAAAAGAAATAATCTCATGAATCGTAGATTGTGAGATCAAAAATTTGGCGTTATTGCCTTTTTATTATAAAATTCTGAAAGTATTTGTATTACTTCATCAGAGTTATCAACTATTGAAATGAGATCTAATTCATTTGGTGAAATATAGTTGTATTTATTCACGAGCTCTTCTTTTATCCAACTATAACATTTAGACCAAAAATCTGATCCAACTAAAATTATTGGAAAAGTTTGAGACTTTTTAGTTTGAATTAGTGTTATTGCTTCAAATAATTCATCTAATGTCCCGAATCCACCAGGCATCACAACAAAACCTTGTGAATATTTTATGAACATCACCTTTCTAACAAAAAAATAGTCGAAATCTAGAGTCTTATCTTCGTCAATATAAATATTATGTTTTTGTTCAAATGGAAGCTCAATATTTAATCCAACAGAGGAGCCTAGCGCTTCTTTAGCTCCTTTATTTGCAGCCTCCATGATACCTGGTCCACCTCCTGTAATAACACCAAATCCAAGTTCAACAATCTTTTTTGCTATTTCACTGGCCAAAAGATAATATTTATCATTCGGTTCAGTTCTTGCAGATCCAAAAATAGAAACACAGGGTCCAATTTTGCTCATTTTTTCATAACCGTCAACAAATTCACCCATAATCTTAAAAACAGACCAAGAGTCGTTTGTTTTAACTTCATTCCAGTTTTTTAAATCTTTTCTATGCATGATTATAGTCCGAAGTTAGCTCTTTTTTTAAATAATGTGATGTTGGACTGGTCTTAAAACTTGTAAGTTCCTCTGGGGATCCTTCAAATATTATTTTACCACCATTTCTTCCTCCTTTTGGACCAATTTCAATAATATGATCTGTTGTTTTAATAACATCCATATTATGTTCGATAATTATTACTGTATTTCCTTTATCTGATAATTCCTGAATCATATCCAATAGGACCTTAATGTCTTGAAAGTGTAGTCCAGTTGTAGGTTCATCCAAGATATATAATGTTTTTCCGGTATCTCTTTTGGAAAGTTCAGTTGCTAATTTTATTCTTTGGGCTTCTCCACCAGAAAGAGTAGTTGATTGTTGACCTAAAGTAATATACCCTAAACCTACATCTTTGATAGTCTGCAACTTCCTTAAAATTTTTGGAAAGTTTTCAAAAAATGTACATGATTCATTTATAGTCATATTCAAGACATCAGAAATAGACTTTCCTTTATATCTAATTTCCAATGTTTCTCTATTAAATCTCTTTCCGTTACAATTATCACAATTGATATATACATCTGGTAAAAAATTCATTTCAATTTTTCTAAGACCTGCTCCTTGACATGTTTCACAGCGCCCACCAACAACATTAAAACTAAATCTTCCAGGCTTATATCCTCTTATTAATGCCTCTGGTGTCATTGTGAAAAGAGATCGGATATCGCTGTAAACTCCAGTGTATGTTGCCGGGTTACTTCTAGGAGTTCTTCCAATTGGTGACTGGTTTATCTGTATAACTTTATCAATATGTTCAATTCCAAATATTTTATCATATTTCATAGGTTCTTTGACTCCGTTAAAAAAATGATTATTTAAAATAGGGTAAAGGGTTTCATTAATCAGAGTAGACTTGCCACTTCCAGAAACTCCGGTAATTCCAATAATTAAACCAATTGGAAACTCAACGTCAATATTTTTTAAATTATTTCCAGAACATCCTAAAATTTTAATTGATTTATTTGATTTAACT
>MDTC01070127.1_pt1 | contig 27902 bp, 23 predicted proteins | sample 811181 | NCBI WGS metagenome assembly MDTC01 (sample SAMN05326644, study PRJNA326480) | marine metagenome | isolation source: seawater | place: Pacific Ocean: North | collected 2011 | reverse complement strand
TAATTTTTGAATTGCTTGGGCAATAATTGCATCTTTTTCTACTCCTTCATAATTATCTACGATACTTTTTAAACTATGTTTGGCATTGAAATAATCATTCAAAGCAATAAAATTGTCGCCAAGTAATATTATTCCTTTAGCAAGCCAATAATCGTAAGACGGTTTTTGCTGAACTAATTCCATAATTTGTGCTTCACATCCAACAAAATCATTTTTTAAATAAAATATTTCACACATATGATATTTGGCTTCTGCCGCAGAAATACTTTTTGTAGAGTTAACAACTTTTTGAAAAAAATTGTACGCTGTATCAAGTTCATTTAAGGACATGTATGATTGTCCTAAATAAAGGTAAGCATCTTCATAAGTTTTATCGCTTAGGTTAGTCATGCTAAGAACTTTATTAGCATATTGAATGGTAGATGCGGGATTGTTCAAAAAATGGAAACAGTAGAACTGCCCTTTATTTGCAATTGCTAAGTCTTCTTCAGTAACACCAACCTTTTCTAAAGTAGAAAAATATCCTAATGCGCTTTTGTAGTCTTTAGCCTTAAAGGTTATTTCTCCAGCATATTTAAGGGCTTCAGTATAGTAATTGTTATTAGGTTTTGTAGTTATAAAATCGTAATGAAATAAGGCATCTTTCATATTATTTTGAGAATACAAGCATGTTGCCATGTAATAATGGGCAGATATTTCTTTTATTGGTTTTGATAAATTTTTTAGATAATAGGCTGCTGTCTCCAATTGCTCTTTACAATTGCCTTCATCTCTTGCAACTTGAACAGAATGCCAAAAAGTAGAATCTTTTTCTTGTTCACTGACTGTAAAACCACTTTTCTCTAACCAATTATAATATTCAGGTAAATTGTTTCTTTTTTCATAAACATCCATCATTAAATCTACAGCAAGCTCATTTTCTAATTCTGCATCAGGATAATCTTTTATAACTTTTAATAAATATTTTTCGCCTTCATCGATTTTTCCTTCCTTCAAGTAAATACTTCCAACCTCAACATGAGCCTGCGATATAAAGTTATTGTTTGGATAATCATCTATAAATTTCAAATAAATATCTATAGCTTCTAAATTCATTGACAAATCCTTGTAAGATTGAGCTAAATTCAAAAGAGAAAGGACTTGGTATTTAGACTCAGGAAAATTATCAGTTAATTTTTGTAAGGTTTTCATTTTACCTTCATAATCTTGAATGAGTCCTTGAGAAGTTGCCATTTGATAAAGTGCATAACTTTGGTCTTCTTCATTAATATCTAAAGCAATTTTGTAGTTTTCAATAGCTAAGCTGTCATTTTTGAGTAAGAAGTATGCGTCTGCTATTCTAAGATAAGCCTTCTTAAGGCTTGTAGAATCATTTACATTTAGTTGATGTGTGTAATTTCTAAAATATTTAATCGCGTTCTTTAAACTCTCTTGTTGATATTTAATTCCGGAAGAATTTACCTTATTGTAAGGTCTTGAATCATCAAAATAAGCATATCCAATATGATAATCTAAATCTGTAAATTTGTCTGTCAAAAGTGCACCATTAGAAAATCTAAATTTCTCATAATTTTCTATTGCTTTTTTATAATCGCCTATTTTATAGTAGCATTCAGCAATCCAAAACTGACTCATTGCATTAAGTTTTTGATCAATTGGATATTTTTTGACTAATTCAAAACTATTTACAGACTTGTTATAATTTCTATTGTGAAATTGCTCTACAGCATGATTGTAAACGATCGTTTGATATGCTTGCTGCATTCTTGGGTCTTTATTTTTCACTTTTTGCATTGACTCTAAAGCATCTTTGTAATTTTTTGTTGTCAAGTAAACTTTTAGTAGAAATTCATATGCATCTTTAGCATCTTCTGTATTTGGATAATTATCAATAAAGTCCTGAAAAGCATTGATAGATTCGTCATATGGATTATAGCTTAGTTCATAGGACAGCTTTGCATAATTAAATAGTGAATTTCGTTTAATTTCCTGATCAAAGTCAAGCTTACTTGCCTCTTCGAAAGCATTTCTTGCATAATCCTTTTGTTGAAGTTTTAGAAAGATCTCTGCCATATGATAGTAAGCATTTTGAGTTAAAGAATCTCTTTTACTTGCCACCCTTCCAAATAATGAAATTGCTTTTTCTAACTCATTGGTCTTGAAGTAGCAATAAGCTACTTGATAGTTGCTCTCTCTACTTGACTTTGCGTTCTTTTTGAAAATTTTATAATATTTCACAGCTGACTCATAATTACTCTGCATATAGAAAGCGTCTCCAATCAATTTAGCAAATTCTCCCTTTCTTTTCTCAGTAACTGAGTCCATGAATATAGGTGCGTAAGCTATTAACTCATCATATTTATTTTGTTTATAGAGAATCTGTGTTACGTAATATGGAATGATTGTCTTAAACATTTTGTTTTGAGCAATCTCTTTAAATCCTACAAGTGATGTTTGATACTTTCCTTCGCTGTATGCAATATGACTATAAAAATAAGTTGCGGGTATTTTGTAATCTGATTCTCTTTGCAAGAGCTCGTTTAAATGAACTTTAGCTTCATTAAACTTTTTCTTTACAAACTTTGAGTAGCCCAATTTGAATAAAAATTCATTTTGATCTTCTATGGATAAATCATATTGGTCAACTTTATCAAAATATTCAATAGATTTTGAGAACTTTTTCATTCTATAATAGTGCCTAGCTAACTGTAGATAAACGTCCTTAGACTTTGGGTGATCAGGATGATCTAAAACAAACCTAGTTAGTAAGGTTTCAACACTTTGATGAAAAAGATTTAACGCACAAACTGCAAAGTAATATTCCGCATTTATTCTTACTTCATCTTGCGGATTTTCAAGACTATTTATAATATTTTTAAAATATGACTGAGCAGAACTAAATTTTCCTTTATCGAATAATTCTTGAGCTATTTTGTAACTTCTTAAAGGATCATTGTAGATGAAAGTTTTTTGAGAAGTTACCTTTTCGGAAATGACAAAAAAGAAAAAAAACGTAGCTATTATAAAAATAGTTTTCTTCATTGAGTATTTAAATTCTAAGAAATTTCTTAAAGATAGTTAGGCATGTTAATTGAGTTATTATTATTGATTAATATTTTCAACTGGATTATGTTAACATTAACTACTAATCATTATTTAATAATTTAATATTATTTTAAATTTGAATGTAATTCACAACTTAACTTTATGAGTGCTAAGACCATTCTGGAACTAAAAAATGTTCAGTTAAAACAACAAGATAACATCATTTTAAAGGATATCTCCCTTAAAATCAATGAGGGTGAGTTCATATATTTTGTTGGCAAAACTGGAAGTGGTAAAAGTAGTTTATTGAAATCCATGTATGGGGATATTAACATTGAAAAAGGGGATATTTTCTTTAAGGAAAAATCACTAAAAAAAATGAGTCGCAAAAATATTCTTGAACTAAGACGAAATATGGGAATCATTTTCCAAGATTTTGAATTACTTATGGACAGATCCATTGAAGATAATTTAAAATTTGTAATGAAAGCCACTGGGTGGAAAGGAAAAGATAAAATAAATGAACACTCCAATAAATTACTAGATAGGGTTGATATTCTTGATAAAGCTAAATCATACCCTCATTTAGTTTCTGGTGGCGAACAACAGCGTATAGCAATTGCCAGAGCTCTTATTAATAACCCAACAATTATTATAGCTGATGAACCCACAGGGAATCTTGACCCAGAAACTAGTAAGAAAATAATGTCGTTAATAAGAGAAATTGCTAAGGATAATAGAACAGTAATAATGGCTACACATGATTATGAGTTAATTAATCAATTTCCAGGAAGAATTATAAAATTTGAAAACCAAAATATTTCAGAATAAACATCTTGCTTAGCATTTGTATTCCCATATATCAATACGATATTTTCGACCTAGTAAATGAACTACATTTACAGTGCAAAACTTTAAATTTAAAATTTGAAATTATTTGTATTGATGATAATTCTGATGAATTATACAAACTTGTTAACCAAAAGATCAAAAAAATTGAAAGTGTACATTATGTAGAACTCCCAAAAAATATTGGACGTTCAAAAATTAGAAACTTGTTTATTGAAAAAGCGAAGTACTCATCCTTGTTATTTATTGATTGTGATTGTTCAATTCCAAATAAATTTATTGAAAAATATTTAAATAATATTGAAAAGGATATAGTGTATGGCGGAAGAAAACACAGTGATTTCAAACCAGATGATGAGAAGTTATTTTTAAGATGGAAGTACGGTATTTGCAATGAAGATTTATACATTGATACAAGAAAAAATAATCCTTATTTAAGCTTTAGATCTAATAACTTTTTAATTAAAAAAAATATATTTAGTCAAATCCATTTTGATGAATCTATAACAGATTATGGTCATGAAGACACAATGTTAGCTGTAGAACTGAAAAAAAATAAAATTGAAATTTTTCATATTGAAAATGCTGTAACTCATGAAGGTTTGGAAACTAATACTGAGTTCTTAAACCAAGTGAGAATAAGTATTGATAACCTATCTTCGTTGTATAAAAAGAAAAAGATTAAAGCAAATGAAGTAAAACTTTTAGGAGCATACCAATTACTTAATAATTTTCGCCTAACAAATATTCTAAGTTATTTATCCAAATTTTTTGTAACCCTTTGTTATAAAAAATTACTTAAAAAGGAGCCCAAAATGATTTGGCTAGATTTATATAAATTATTTTATCTAATTAAAATACATTGATGTGTATAATTTTCTTAAAAAGATATATAAATTTTTAACTCCTAGAAAAATACATTACAAATTAGAAAATCATTTAAGAAATATATTATATAACCTTTTCTACATAGGAAATGAGTACTATTGTGAAATTTGTGATGCAAATCTTAAAAAATTTATTACTATTAATTTCACTAATCAAACCGATTTACTGTGTCCTAAATGCGGAAGTATTTCAAGAACTAGGGTTTTATACAATTACATATTAAATGATATTAATCAAAATAAAAATGACATATTAGATTTTTCTCCTCACAGGTGCATTTATGAAAAATTTTCAAAAAGTGAAAAAAATTATACTGCTAATGATTTTGAGAATCAATTTGTTGCCGATACTCAATATGATATTACAAATCTTCCTTTTAAAGATAATTCATTTGATCTAATAATTTGCTTTCACGTACTAGAACATGTGAAGGATGATGACAAAGCAATAATTAATTTAAATAGAATATTAAAAGAAAAAGGCGATGTGTTAGTTCAAGTACCTATTAAAGAAGGTAAGACAGATGAGGACTTATCGATTTTAGAACCTAAAGAAAGAGAAAAAAGATTTGGCCAATCTGATCATGTTAGGCTATACGGGAAAAAAGATTTAGAAAATAAATTACAAGCACTAGGATTCAATACTAAAATAATTGATTATTCAAAAAAATTTAGTACCAATCATCTAAAACACCTAGGTATTAAAGAAAGTGAATTTTTTTTTCATTGCACAAAAAAATCATTTTAGTTTTCTGTAAATATCACGAAATACTTTTGATTCGTTATCCCAATTTAATTCTTCCATTGCTACTGTGATACTATCTTTAAAAAATGCTTTCTCTCTTAGCTTTAATATTTTGTCCAAGCCTTCTAAAATTAAACTTGGTTTAACATCTGAAATTGTTATACCTACTTTGTAGGTTGATATTATATTAGAAACCTCTACCAAATCCGACGATAACACAGGAATATTTGCCTTCAAATAATCAAAAATCTTATTTGGTAAACTATATTTATGATTTATATTATTATCCTTATCTAAACTTACACCAATTTCAGAATTTAAAGTATACTGCATCATTTCATCATAAGGAAGAGTATCTATAAAAATTATTTTTTCCAATAAATCACTTTCTTTACTTCTTGCTTTCAATTTTGGAATCACATCTCCTTTACCAACTACACATAGAAAATATTTATCACTATTTGCTACAGCCTCAAGTAACTCTTCAGAGCCTCTATCAACATTTATACCTGCACCCTGAAGAATAATGATATTTTTATCCTTCGGTAAGCCTAAACTTTCTCTAGACTTTACCTTCTTTACAGTATCTTTAAGAGGCAAATTTCTTACTACTTTAGGCAGTATTGAATATTCATCATAATACAATTTTGCAATGGAATTATTTACAGTTACAATATTTGTTAGACTAGGGAAAATTTTTTTTTCTATAAACTTCCAAAAGAATTTTACAAATGGTCTATCCTGTAGCTCTGAAACCCCTGTGAAATATTCATGACTATCGTAAACTAGTGGCAAGTTGCGGTATTTAGAAATTAACCACATTGGAAGTAAGGTATCTAAATCGTTTGCATGATAAATATTAGCTTTATTGCATAATAACCAGAAAAATAATCTAAGGTTGTATTCAGCATAAAATAAAAAACCCTTATTAAAAAAAAGCTTAAATCTATGTATCTTATAGTTTCTTTGAATTTTTACAGAATCTTTTAATAATCTACCAACCAAGATAATTTCAAAACCCATAGAAAGCAATGTATCGCAGACCTTAAATACTCTTTGATCATGAGTAATGTCATTTGTTACTGCAATAATTATTTTTTTGATAGCATTTAAATTTTAATTAATAAAAGTAGATAATATTGTTTTATACAACGAAATATTTATTACAAACAATATATATTTAAGCTTTATTTATAATGGTAATTCAAAAAAACATATCTCTAAAAAGATACAATACATTTGGAGTTGATTACAATGCAAAATATTTCGTTGAAATAAATGAAAAAAATGACTTAATCAAACTACATCAAAAAAAATTATTTAAAGAAGAAAAAAAACTGATATTAAGCGGAGGAAGTAACATATTATTCACAAAAGATTATGATGGAATCGTAATAAAAAATAATATTAAAGGACAAGAGGTCATAAATGAAGATAATGATTTTATTTTCCTAAAGATAGGAGCTGGTGAGTGTTGGCATGAAATTGTGTTGAAATGTGTTGAAAATAATTGGGGAGGAATTGAAAACTTAAGTTTAATACCTGGGAATTCAGGAACAGCCCCAATGCAAAATATTGGTGCCTATGGAGTTGAAATAAAAGAAACCTTTATCAATCTTGAAGCATTTGATATATCAACTGGAAAAATTATAAATTTCAACAAAAAACAATGTGAATTTGATTATAGAGAAAGTGTATTTAAAAACGAAAAGAAAGATAAATTTATAATAATAAATATTACACTAAGGCTTAATAAAAACCCAAAAGTAAATATTGAATATGGAGATATTAAAAAAACTTTATCAAAAAAAAACATTAAATATCCCACAATTAAAGATGTAAGCGATGCTGTAATAGAAATTCGACAAAGTAAGCTTCCTGACCCAAAAATAATAGGAAACAGTGGAAGCTTTTTTAAAAATCCAATTGTATCCAATAAGTTTCTCAACAAAATTTTACACGACCATCCCAATATTGTTCACTACAAAATAAGCAATAGCAAGTCAAAAATAGCGGCTGGATGGTTAATTGAAAAAGCAGGATGGAAGGGAGTAACAAAAAACAACTATGGAGTTCATAAACATCAAGCACTAGTTTTAGTAAATTATGGAGGTGCAAATGGAAAAGAGATTTTTGAATTATCAAGTTTAATTATTAAAGATGTGAAATCTAAATTTGGCATCACATTAGAGCGTGAGGTTAATATCATTTAGTTATTTTTCAACTCCTATTAACATATTATTTCCCATGAAATCTACAAAAGAGAAAATTGATTTACTTCCTTTATCCAAGTTAAGTTGTTTTGGATAAAATGAATACTTTGCAGAGCTATTGTTGGGGAAATTTATTTTTAAATTATTCTTTATAATTTCTCCAATGTTATTAAAAGTTATTCTTTTAGTACCACAATAGTTAAAAGTGCCATATTCAGGTGGAATACCCTTCCTTATTTTTAGATTTGATAAATCGTTATAGAAGTATTCAGGACTTTTAAAGCTATTAAGGCGAAAAGAACCAATAAATTTTAATTTATTACTAACTTGTTTTAAATCTATTGGACAAGCCCATACATAATTTCCATTTTTATTAAATTTAACAGTTACCATCCCCTTTGAAATCCAACTAGTTTCACCTTTAATATTTTCTCTACCTAAGTGTTCTGCCAATAAGAAATAATTTGCATTTTGATCAACACTAAAATCAGTGAGTCTAAATTTATCAAGACCAAATCCATTTTCTTTAATTTCACTCGAAGACTTGAACGTTTCAATAATTTTTTTATTAAAAAAATACTGATTTTTATGAACTAACGTTAAATTTTCGTCGTATTTATGAATGAAATATCCTTCATAATTATACCTGTTTTGAGAACTGAAAAATCCAGCTATTACTAATTCATTTTTAGCATTAAATAAAAAATCAAGATCAGCTATTTCTCTATTATTTAGTTTAATTTCAACCTCATTAATAACATTTTTACCTAGTTGATATAAATAAAAATTATTTCCTTTATTCCAGAAAGTTTTAACCATTACCAGTTGCCCTGAGGGAGAAACTAATAGTTTATTATCTCTTTTAGCCTCAAAAATTAAATCCAATTTATTATATACTTCTTCTATTAATTTCAGCGAATTATTGAATGTTAGTAATTTAATATCTTCATTTTTTTTGGATTGAAACGGTAATTCTGCAAGCACATAAAAGTTTTGCTCGAATGTAGTATCCGCAATATTATAGCTAGTTGTATATCCGTTTACATTAAATTCACTATGCAATTCTGTAGTATTTATAAAACCGTAGTCTAAATCTAATTCATGAACATATAAGGTTGTTTTATTGTCCTTGTTTTCTGATGTAAACAATAAAATTTTTTTAAAAAATTGATTTATGCTGATAAAATTGTGGTTGTTTATTAATACATCAAATTGATTACTGTTTTTTAATTGATTATCAAATAAGTTAATTTTAATATCACAACTATTAGATTTGATTTTTTTTTGGACTAAGATATACTTGTTGCTGTTTTTAAAACAAACATGAGGTTTATAGTCACTGGACACTTTAATATTATCACTGAAATCAAACGTTAAATTTTGAGCTAAACCGAACTTTAATAGCACAATTAATAAAACAGAAATTAAGATTTTTAAATACAGATTCAAAACTTTCAAATATTGATTAAAATACAAATATTCTTTTGAAAAATGATTTCTTTAAGAATTGATTAGCTTAGAAAGTAAAAACTTTTGGTATTTCTCACCTTCAGCTTTTTCTATTACCTCATTGATAAATCCGCTTGTTAACATATCTATTGCTTTTGATCTACTTAAACCTCTAGACCTTAAGTAAAAAAGTGCCTGATCATCAAATTGCCCTGTAGTACTTCCATGACTACACTTCACATCATCTGCATAAATTTCCAGTTCTGGCTTTGAATATACTTGAGAATCTTCATCAATCAAAACGTTATTATTTTGTTGAAATGCCTCAATTTTTTGAGCATCTTTATGTACTATTACTTTACCATTAAATACACCTATTCCATTGTTTCTAATAATACCTTTATAATTCTCAAATGAATTGCAATTAGGTAGTAAATGATTTATTTCAGTATGCTGGTCAATATGCTGCCCTTTTGAAGGATTAAAAACACCATTAAGCTCAGTATGACAAAATTCGCCATTAACATCAACATTGATATTATTTCTTATGATTTCACCAGAATTCGAAAAGGTATTAATAGAAAAAAAACTTGATTCCTCTTGCTGTATATTTTCAGAACATATGCAAAAATTAGCATTCACGTCCTGTAATTTATCAATTTTGAGTTTACCTGACTTTCCTATTTGAAATTCGCTAATATGATTACTAAAACTATTTATGACATTTGCTCCACAAATAAAATATTGTTTCAAACTTAAGTAAGAGCTATCTTCAACTACAATATTTAATCTAGTATTAGATAAAAAATTAGGAGAAGTATTAATGTATATTATATTCACAGTCTTTTCTATTATTATGTCTTTTTTTACCTTTAATAGCAATCCATCTTCAAGGTAGCCGTGATTTAGAAAAGAAAAATAATTGTCGTATTTAGAATCATACTTATTTATGATATTTTTTATTGATAATGAACTTTCAGTAAAGCTTGTGATTGTAAGTCCTTCTAATTGATCAATATTAGAAAGTCTATTATTTATTCTACCGTTTTCAAATACTAAGTTAAAGCCATTTTCTACAGGAAGATCTAAATCTTTTATTTCATTCAGGTTAAAACTATGTTCGTTATGAAATATTGTTTTTTTTAGCTTTCCGAATTTTGAATACTTCCATTTTTCAAGACGTCTATGCGGAAAATCCGTCAAACTTAAAGAACTAAGCGCTTTTTTGGACTCATTTCTTAATACAGGTGAGTAATTTAAGTTTTGAATTTTCATATTTCGGTTGTTATACTGGGAGATCTAAGGTTAACCAGTCGTACCCTTTTTTCTCCAATTCTAAAGCTAAAGATTTGTCACCTGTTTTAATAATTTTGCCGTCATGAAGAACGTGAACAAAATCAGGTACTATGTAGTCTAATAACCTTTGGTAATGAGTGATAACAATAGTTGCATTCTCTTTAGATTTGAGCTGATTCACACCATTTGCAACAACTTTTAAGGCATCTATATCAAGCCCAGAATCAGTTTCATCTAAGACAGCAAGCTTTGGATCAAGAATAGCCATTTGAAATATCTCATTTCTCTTTTTCTCTCCTCCAGAAAAACCTTCATTCACAGAGCGGTTTTTTAATTTATTATTCAGACCTACGAGTGCTGATTTTTCGGCGACCATTTTTAAAAACTCTTTTGCAGAAATTGGTGGGAGTCCTTTAGATTTATTTTTTTCGTTTATAGCTGTTCTTAAAAAATTAATATTACTAACACCTGGAATTTCTACAGGGTATTGAAACGCTAGAAAAATACCTCTCCATGATCTTTCTTCAGGGCTAAGCTCTTCTATATCTTCATTTAAAAAAGATATTTTTCCATCAGTAACTTCATATTCCTCCTTACCAGCTAAAACAGAAGATAATGTACTTTTACCCGAACCATTTGGCCCCATTATTGCGTGAACTTCGCCTTTTCTGACGACTAGATTTAGACCCTTTAAAATTTCTTGATTTTCAATGCAACACTTTAAATTTTTGATTTCTAAAATAATATCGCTCATATTTTTCTTTTATCCTACAGAACCCTCAAGGCTTATTTCTAGTAATTTTTGCGCTTCGACTGCGAATTCCATCGGTAATTTATTTAAAACTTCCTTAGCATAACCATTAACGATTAAACTTATGGCTTTTTCTTCAGTAATTCCTCTTTGCTGACAGTAGAAAAGTTGGTCCTCTCCAATTTTTGATGTAGTAGCTTCGTGTTCAACCATTGCTGAGGGATTTTCACATTCAATGTATGGAAAAGTGTGGGCTCCACACTGATCAGTCATCAATAAAGAATCGCACTGTGAAAAATTCCTTGCACTTTTTGCACCTTTACCAATTTTAACTAAACCTCTGTAACTATTTTGACTTTGTCCTGCCGAAATTCCTTTTGAGATTATTGTTGATTTTGTGTTTTTACCAACATGAATCATTTTAGTACCAGTATCTGCTTGTTGAAAGTTATTAGTTACTGCTACAGAATAAAATTCACCAACTGAATAATCACCCATAAGGATGCATGAAGGATATTTCCAGGTTACTGCAGAACCAGTCTCAACCTGAGTCCAAGAAATTTTTGACCTGTAATTACAAAGACCTCTTTTTGTTACAAAATTAAAAACGCCACCTTTACCTTCATTGTCGCCTGGATACCAGTTTTGAACCGTAGAATACTTAATTTCAGCATTGTCTAGAGCAATAAGTTCAACCACTGCAGCATGTAATTGATTTTCGTCTCTTTGCGGTGCAGTACAACCCTCAAGGTAACTTACATAGCTTGATTCATCTGCAATCAATAATGTTCTTTCAAATTGCCCTGTTCCTGATTCGTTAATTCTAAAATACGTTGATAATTCCATAGGGCATTTCACACCTTTTGGAATATAACAGAATGAACCATCTGAAAAAACAGCACTATTTAATGCAGCGTAATAATTATCATTCACTGGGACTACAGTTCCCATGTATTTTTTTACCAGTTCAGGGTGATTTTGAACAGCTTCAGAAAAAGAACAAAAAATAATTCCTAGTTCTGCTAATTTTTCCTTAAAAGAAGTTGCAACTGAAACTGAATCCATAACGAAGTCAACTGCTACTCCTGAAAGTCGCTTTTGTTCTTCAATAGAAATACCTAATTTATCCATAGTTTTTTTAAGCTCTGGATCAACCTCGTCTAAACTACTTAGTTGTTTTTTCTGCTTTGGCGCTGCATAATATATAATCTCTTGAAAATCGGGTTTTTCATATTTGACATGTGCCCAATCAGGCTCCTGCATTTTGGACCAAATTCTAAAAGCTTTTAATCTGTAGTTTAATAACCACTCGGGCTCGCTTTTTTTTGAAGAAATAAGTCTAATAATACTTTCATCTAGTCCCTTTGGAGCCTTTTCAGATTCAATATCTGTAACAAAACCAAATTCGTAGGATTTATTATCTAATTCTTCTTTTAGTTCTTTTTCAGTGTATGCCATTGAAATAAATTATAATGAAAAGCTTTCTCCGCAGCCACAAGTCCTATCAGCGTTAGGATTATTAAATACAAAACCTTTGCCATTTAAACCACCGGAGAAATCTAAAGTAGTACCGATTAAATACAAGAAGCTTTTCTTATCAACTACTACTTTGACACCATTATCTTCGAATGATTTATCTGAATCGTTTATCTCATTATCAAATGTAAGTTCGTACATTAAACCCGAGCATCCACCTCCTTTAACTCCAACTCTAATAAAAAATCCGGATTTACCATCCTCCTTCATTAAGTCCAACGCCTTACTTCTAGCGTTGTCTGTAACTTTAATCATTCTTTATTATTTACATGATTATCACTACAAATATAAGACTTAATTTATTTGAATAAAAGATGAATCAGGTTAAAATACATCTTAATTAAAATAGTTCAACAAATGTTGCAAATATTCTAATTCTAAAAAAGTAAATTTGCACTCATGAAAAAACAAGATAATAAAAAAAATATCCAAGATCTAGGGGAATTTGGCCTTATTGAAAGAATAAGTAGTAAAATAAAGAGTTACAACGACTCAACAATTTTAGGTCCTGGAGATGATGGCGCAATTTTAAATTGTAAAAATCACATTGTTATTAGCTCAGACATGTTAGTTGAGGATATTCACTTTGACATGACCTTTACTCCTCTTAAACACCTTGGCTATAAATCTGTGATTGTAAATTTAAGCGATATATATGCGATGAATGCAATACCAACACAAATTACCGTTAATTTAGCTATTTCTAGCAAATATACTCTTGAAGCAATTGATGAACTTTATGACGGAATATTACTTGCATGTAAAAAATACAGTATTGATGTTATTGGAGGTGACCTCACTTCGAGTAAAAATGGATTAATTATTTCTGTAACTTCAATCGGTAATGCTGAAAAAAAAGATATTACTTACAGAAGCGGTGCAAGGGAAAATGATTTACTAGTTGTAACAGGTGATCTTGGTGGAGCATATATGGGCCTAACAATTCTTCAAAGAGAAAAAGAGGTCTGGAAAGTTAATCCGAACATGCAACCTGAACTAGATAATTACAATTATATACTAGAGAGACAATTAAAACCTGAAGCCAGAAAAGATATTATCTCATTTTTTAATAAAAATAATTTTAAACCCTCAAGCATGATTGATATTTCTGATGGTCTAGCATCAGAAGTTTTTCATTTATGTAAATCTAGTAATGTAGGTTGTCAATTATATGAAGACAAAATTCCAATTGATCCTCAAACATTTCAAATTTCCATGGACTTTAATATAAATCCCACAGTTAGTGCACTTAATGGAGGTGAAGACTATGAGCTTTTATTTACGGTAAATCAAAAGCATTATGATAAAATCAAAAACAACCCAGATATGTCAATAATTGGGCATATAACTAAAGAAAACGAAGGTATTAATCTAATTTCAAATGGCGAAGTATCTACCCCACTGAAAGCACAGGGTTGGAATCATTTTGAAAAATAAAACTACAAAAGATTATCATCTTGATCTAAAAACTGGAACTGTAAAATTCCTAAGCTAGTCATTGATCGGATGGTAATCCATTTTTTATACTTTAAAAACCACTTGCGCTGAATACTTTTTATTCCTTTCTTCAAAAAAGCCTCAACGAATGGATGAACATCAAGATGTATGTTCTTCCTTAAATTCTGTTCTACAATTGACTCTAGCATGTGCTCAATCTCATCGATTACAAGAATTGAAGCCTGAACTTCGCCTTTACCTAAACAAGAAGGGCATTTTTCAGTAGTTTTTATGTCAGTTTCAGGCCTTACTCTTTGACGAGTAAGTTCTACTACTCCAAAACGACTTGGTTGCTGAATATTGTGTTTTGCTTTGTCTTCCTTCATGAATTGTCTGAAATTTTCAATTAACTTTTTGTTATTTGTCCTTTCATACATATCAATAAAATCAACTGCGACTATCCCACCCATATCTCTTAATCTCAACAATCTTGCAATTTCTTCCGCGGCTTCAAGGTTTGTATCTAAAGCATTTAGTTCCTGATCAGCATTTGTAGCTTTTCTATTTCCGCTGTTGACATCAATTACGTGCATAGCTTCAGTATGGTCAATAATTAAATATGCACCTGATTTTAAATTAACTTTTCTGCCAAAAGCAGCCTTTATTTGCTTATTTATACCTCTGTTTTCAAAAATTGTAACTTTTCCTTGATAAAGTCTCACAATGTCTTCTTTATCAGGAGCAATTGTTTTAACATAATCTTTAAGTTCATTAAAAAGTGACTCATCATTAACGTGAATACTTGTAAATTCTTTGTTAAGTTCGTCTCTGAGAACAGTCGTAGCTCTATTCATTTCTCCAAGAAGCTTTTTTCTGGGTGAAGCGTTTTTTAATTCACTGAACATTTTTGCCCATTTTTGCTCCAAGTCTCTAAGATCTTGATCCAGTTCAGCAACTTTTTTATTTTGAGCTACTGTTCTTATTATTACACCAAACTTTCTAGGTCTGATACTATTTATTAATCTTTTAAGCCTGTCTCTTTCATTAGAGTCTTTAATTTTTTGCGAAACTGAAATTTTTTCAGAAAACGGCACAAGCACTAAGTATCTTCCAGGAATAGTAACTTCAGCACTTAATCGTGGACCTTTTGATGAAATTGGTTCTTTGGTAACTTGAACAGCTATCAGCTGATTTGATGATAAATGCTCTTTTATCTTTCCGTCTTTTAAAATATCCGGTTCAATTTTGTTATATCCTAATTTATGTGTGGATTGTTTACCTTTGATAGAATCTTGAACATATTTGTTCATAGATTTATATTGTGGACCTAGATCTAAATAATGTAAAAACGCATCTTTTTCATAACCAACGTCAACAAACGCGGCATTAAGACTCGGGACAATTTTTTTAACTCTTCCCAAATATACATCACCAACATTAAATTTATCATCTAATCCTTGCTTATGAAGCTCGATAAGTTTGTTATCATTTAACAAAGCTGTTGATACTTCGCTGCTGGTAGAATTAATTACTAATTCATACGACACCTTAACCTCCTATATCTGATTACAGCATAGCGGTAGTTTCAAAATAATTGAAAGTATTGAAATACTACTTCTTCTTTTTGTGTCTGTTTTTTCTCAGACGCTTTTTCCTCTTATGTGTAGACATCTTATGTCTTTTTCTTTTCTTACCGCTAGGCATACGAATCTTTTAAAATTAATATTAAATATTTTTACTTTTTACTTTACCTTACTTTTAACACCATTCACAAAAGATTTGGCAGGTTTAAAAGTAGGTACAAAATGTTCTGGTATAATTAAAGTTGTGTTCTTAGAAATATTTCTTCCTGTTTTTTCAGCTCTTTTTTTTACTATAAAGCTTCCAAAACCTCTAAGATAGACATTTTCACCACTCTCCATAGCATCAATTACGGATTGCATAAAAGTCTCAATTGTTGCTTGAACTGCAATTTTCTCCACTCCAGTTTTTTCTGAAATATCTGTAACTAAATCTGCTTTTGTCATTATTTATTAAATTATTATACCAATTATTGGGATGCAAATATAATTTTATTTATCAAAGGTGAAAACTAGAGTGGAGTTTTTTATTTTCGTATACATGAAAGATGGCGAATTTGCAGTAGAGCTTATGAAGTGGTATCATGGTAACAAAAGAGACCTTCCATGGAGAAAAACATCTGATCCATATTCAATTTGGATTAGTGAAATTATTTTGCAGCAAACTAAAGTAGACCAAGGTATGCCATACTACTTTAAATTTATAGATAATTTCCCTAACGTTTTTGAATTAGCATTTGCATCGGAGCAAAAAGTTTTAAAATTATGGCAGGGGTTAGGATACTACAGTAGAGCAAGAAATTTACATTACACCGCGAAATACATTGTTGAGGTTCTTAATGGAAAATTTCCAAAAACTTATGATGAAATAATTAAACTAAAGGGTGTTGGAAAATACACTGCTGCTGCAATTTCATCCTTTGCATTTAATGAAAAAAAAGCAGTGGTTGATGGAAATGTTTACAGACTTTTGAGTAGATATTTTGGAATATTGGAACCAATTGACACAAGTGCTGGGCAAAAAGTTTTTAATCACTTAGCAGATAGTGTTCTTCCATTAAAAAATGTAAATATTTATAATCAAGCAATAATGGAATTTGGATCATTACAGTGTAAACCCAAGAATCCAATTTGCGGCTCATGTCCTTTAAATTTTAAATGCTACAGCCAAAAGAATAACACAGCAAAAAATCTACCTATAAAGTCAAAGAAGATAAAAATTAGGGAGAGATTTTTTAACTATCTTGTAATAACAGATGGTAAATACATGTGTCTAGAGAAAAGAATATCAAAAGATATATGGCAAAATATGTATCAGTTTCCAATGGTTGAAAAAGAAAATAACACTTTTAATCCCGATAGTTTGATTAAAAATGAAGCTGTTTTAATCAAAAAAACATATTCTAAGCATTTGTTGACGCATCAAAGAATAAATGCTGTATTTTGGCATTTTGAAGTACAAGACATCTACAATTATGGCTACACAAACATCGTAAAAGTAGATCACATTGAAGACTACCCAGTACCTAAAATTGTTGAAAATTATATTAATGAATACTTAGTAATTGAAGTTTAATATTTAATTTTGAAAAAAAAGTAATGGCAGGAAGTGTAAATAAAGTAATTTTAGTAGGCAACTTAGGAAAAGATCCTGAAGTTAGACATCTTGAGAATGGAGCAAGTGTCGCAAATTTTTCAATCGCAACATCAGAAAATTATAAAGATAGAAAAACAGGAGAGAAAGTTTCTCAAACAGAATGGCATAATATTGTGGTTTGGAGAGGTCTAGCCGATATAGCTGAAAAATACCTTAAAAAAGGTGATAAGATCTATATTGAGGGGAAACTTAAAACACGTAACTGGATGGATCAAGAAGGGAAGAATAGATATACAACAGAAATCATTGCAGATAATATGACAATGTTGGGTAAACTTTCTGAAAATAAATCTCACTCTGAATCCAATCCAAATTTTGAAAAAAAATCAGTAGCAACAGATGATTTTTCAGATCCAAATCAAGATGATGATTTACCTTTCTAAAATCTATAAAATTAAATAATTTAAGTTGGAACCTCCCCCTTATTTATTATTCAATATAACGTATTTAAAACCATTTACATTTGAACTTGGAGCCTTACTTTTTCTGATGCTTCTATTGGTATTTATTTCTGCCCTTATTTCAGGTTCTGAGGTTGCCATGTTCAGCCTCACTAAAAAAGACAAGACAAATCTAATTAACGAAAAAGAAAATAACTCAAGCAGTAGAGTAATCCAACTTTTAGATGATCCAAAGAAATTACTAGCGACAATACTAATAGCCAATAATCTTGTTAATGTTTCTATTGTCATGGTTTCTACCTTTGCTATGAATCATTTGCTTTTAATTGAAAATTTTTCCAAGCTAACATCATTTATTATTCAAGTGATTTTAGTAACATTCATTATATTACTATTTGGTGAGGTAATTCCTAAAATTTATGCAAATAGTTACAGCGTCAAGTTTTCAAAATTCATGTCTATTCCAATCTCAATTTTAAAAAATTTATTTAGCCCAATTAGTGACATTCTAGTTTCTAGTACATCAATAATAGATAAGAGATTCAATAAAAAAAATGAACAACTTAATGCCGACGAATTAGAAATAGCACTTGATTTGACTAAAGATAGCGTTGAAAGTGAAGAAGAAAAAAAAATATTAGAAGGAATTGTGAAATTTGGACAAACTGATGTGAAGCAAATTATGACTCCAAGAACAGATGTTACGACATTTGAAACTAATTTAAATTATAAAAATTTATTGAAACAAATCAACAATACAACTTATTCAAGAATTCCAATTTTTGAGGAGTCTTTCGATAATATAAAAGGTATTTTATACGCTAAAGACCTTCTTGCAAAAATAAATGAAAAAGATGATTTTAAATGGACAACACTATTAAGGGAAGCAAAATTTGTTCCTGAGAATAAGAAGCTTGATGATTTATTAAAAGAATTTCAAGAAGAAAGGACACATATTGCAATTGTTGTTGATGAGTACGGTGGATCATCAGGAATTGTGACCCTAGAAGATGTACTGGAGGAAATTGTTGGAGAAATTTCAGATGAATTTGATCAAGATGACATTTTTTATAAAAAAATAGATAATAAAAATTACATTTTTGATGGGAAAATTGCCCTAGTAGACTTCTATAAGATTCTTGAAATTGATGGTGAAAAATTTGAAATGCTAAAAGGAGAATCTGATACAATTGCTGGATTTTGTACTGAACGTGCAGGTAAAATAATGCTCAAAAACGAAAAATTCAATTTTAATGAATATACTTTTACGATTGAAGCTGCAGATAAAAGAAGAATTAAAAAAGTTAAAGTTACCATTAATGAATTTTCTTAAGGTTTTTATAATATCAAGCATATTTTTTTTTTCATGTAAAAATGAAATAATCCATCCAAAACCGGAAAGTTACTTTAGAATAGATTATCCAAAAAAGAGCTACTATTATATTAATGACTCATGCCCATTTAAGTTCAAAATTCCTGATTACGGTGCATGGACAAAAAGATTTAATGATAGTAAAAACTGTAATAAGTCAATTATATTCCCAAAAATTAAAGCAGAAATTTTATGCGACTACCTGTTGCTTAATGATAACTTATTTGAATTATCAGAATCGTTTAGAAAAATGGTATATGATCATAGTTTTAAATCATCTGCAATCATTGAAAAATTATGGGTAAATGATAGTGCAAATGTATATGGCGTAGCCTACGAAATAAAAGGCAATACCGCTTGTAATTTTGCATTTTTATTGACTGATAGTATATCTAACTTTTTTAGTGGACAACTTGTTTTCCAGGCTTATCCAAATTACGACTCACTAAAGCCAAGTATAGAATTTATTAAAAAAGATATCTTTAAATTAATAGATACTTTTAGGTGGGTTAACTAAACGCAGGTATTCCGGTGATATCGAGTCCTGTTATCAATAAATGAATATCATGGGTGCCTTCATATGTTAAAACAGATTCTAGGTTAGCCATATGTCTCATTATAGAATATTCGTTCATTATACCCATTCCACCATGAATTTGTCTAGCTTCTCGAGCAATTTTAACAGCCATTTCAACATTGTTTCTTTTAGCCATAGAAATCTGAGCGGAAGTAGCTCTACCATCTTCTCTCAATTGACCTAGCCTGAATGTCAACAATTGTGCTTTAGTGATTTCAGTTATCATTTCAGCTAATTTTTTTTGAACTAACTGAAAGCTTGCAATTGGTTTATCAAATTGTATTCTTTCTTTTGAATATCTCAACGCGGAGTCATAACAATCTAAAGCAGAGCCAATTGCCCCCCAAGCTATTCCATATCTAGCGGAATCTAAACACATAAGAGGTGCACCTAAACCATCTTTATTTGGCAATAAGTTTTCCTTTGGAACTTTAACGTCATTAAATATTAGTTCTCCCGTAGCAGAGGCTCTTAATGAATGCTTACCATGCATTTCGGGTGTTTCAAAACCTTCCATTCCCCTTTCAACTATTAAACCCTTTATTCTTTGATTTTCATCCTTTGCCCATACAACCGCTATATCAGCAAATGGTGCATTAGAAATCCACATTTTTGCACCATTTAAAATAAAGTGATCACCATTGTCTTTGATATTGGTTATCATTCCACCTGGATTAGATCCAAAATCAGGCTCAGTTAAACCAAAACATCCAATCATTTCACCAGATGCTAACTTCGGCAAATATTTTTTTCTTTGTTCCTCATTACCAAATTTAAATATTGGATACATTACTAATGAGCTTTGAACCGATGATGTTGATCTAAGTCCCGAATCACATCTTTCGAGTTCTTGCATAATTATTCCATAAGAAATTTGATCAAGCCCTGCACCTCCGTACTCAACTGGGATGTATGGTCCAAAACCGCCAATCTCTGCCAAACCTTTCAAAACCTGATTAGGGAATTCTGCTCTTTCATAATATTCTTCAATAATTGGAGAAACCTCTTTTTTCACCCAAGCCCTTGCAGTGTCTCTGATTAATTTGTGTTCATCAGAAAGTAATTCATCCATTAGGTAGTAGTCATGCGACTGATATTGATCTGTGCTCATATTTAATATTTTATCGCAAATGTAGATTTAAAAAAAAAATATACAAGAATATGTTTCAGCATTTTTAATAAAAAGAAAACAAATTACAAATAAGATTATATTTTTGAAATATATATTTAAAACTATAACAAATAATTACAAGTTGATTCCACAAGAGACAATAACTCAAATTTTTGATACAGCCGATATTGTGGAAGTAATTAGTGATTTTATTAATCTTAAAAAATCAGGTTCCAATTACAAAGGTTTAAGTCCATTTTCTAATGAAAAAACACCATCATTTATGGTTTCCCCTAGCAAAAGAATTTTTAAAGACTTTAGTTCAGGTAAGGGAGGAAATGTGATTTCATTTTTAATGGAACATGAACATCTATCTTATCCAGAAGCTTTAAAATGGCTTGCAAATAAATACAACATTGAAATCACTGAAGATAAGCTTAGTGAGGAACAAATAAAAAAAACCCATGACAGAGAAGCACTATATTTGGCAAATAAATATGCTAATGAGTTTTTTAAAAATGAACTGAAAAACACAAATGAGGGCAAGTCAGTTGGACTTTCTTATTACAAGAAGAGGGGGTATAATTTAAACACAATTGAAAATTTCGAGTTAGGGTATTCACCTGAAAAAAGTAATGCAATTTCCCAAAAGGCAACCAAAGATAATTATCCTTTGGAGCCACTTTTAAAATGTGGTATTATAAAGAAAAATGAAAAGGGAACTTATGATTTTTTTAGAGGTAGAGTGATTTTCCCTATACATAATATTTCAGGAAGAATAATTGGATTTGGTGCAAGAACACTGAAAAATGACAAAAAAACAGCTAAATATTTCAACTCTCCTGAAAGTGATATATATAATAAAAGTCAAGTTTTGTATGGATTGTATCAAGCCAAAAATGAAATAATTAAAAAGGATTGTTGTTTTCTTGTCGAAGGCTATACAGATGTAATAACTCTTCATAATAATAATTTTAAAAATACTGTTTCATCAAGTGGTACATCCCTAACAGACGGACAAATCAAGCTAATAAAAAGATTTACTAAAAATATAGTTATTCTTTATGACGGTGACGATGCTGGAATTAATGCATCATTTAGAAGTGTAGATATGATATTATCTGCCGGTTTAAACATACAAGTAGTTGTTTTTCCAGAAGGTGAAGATCCTGATAGTTATTCTAATAAAATTAGCTCTGAAAACTTCAAAAAATATATTGATGAAAATCAAGTAGATTTTATCACATTTAAAGCAAACCATCTTTTTAAAAAAACAAAAAATGATCCAATTAATATTTCCAAAACCATAAATGAGATAATCCAATCAATTTCTGTAATTCCAGATCCTGTTTCAAGATCTATTTACATTAAAACAACATCTCAGATATTTGAGATGGATGAACAAATACTTATTTCAGAGGTTAAAAAAAATCAAAGGGGTTATTCAAGAGAGGAATCAAGATTAGTTACAAACATAAATTCTAATTTAATCTCTGGAAAAAAAATTCAAAAGGGGCTCAAACATGATTTAAATACACAAGAAAAAGACTTAATAAGACTTATGTTAAATTATGGAGCTTTATCCATTCCACTTGAAATACAAAAAGATAACGGAGAGACTCATGAAGAAGAATACCCGTTAGCACAATTTATTATTGAGGAAATGTTAACAGATAATTTGTTTTATAAAGATGAAAAATACCAAAAAATTTTCAATGAATTTATTGATGGTTTGGAAAATGGATTATTAGTTAACGATCAGCATTTTGTTCAAAATCCTGATCTTACAAGTATTGTTGCTGACCTTACAACAACACAAAACATTGTTAGCGAAAATTGGAAAAAAAAACACCAAATCCACACAAGAATGGAGTCTGAAAGATTAAAACAAGCTGCTGTAGAATCTGTTTTCATATATAAACTAAGAGTAACCGAAAATCTAATATTAGACAAACAACAAAAACTAAAAATTGAAGATGAAAGTAAAAACGAAGACTTATTAATTAAGGAAATTCAGGAATTAATCAAAGTACGTAATATCTTTGCAAAAGAATTAGGTATAATTGTAACTCAATAAAATGAATCTAATACTACAAATATTTGAATCTACAAGTATTATATACTTACTAAATTTTAGCATTTTAGGATTAATAATCATCTTTTGGCTACTAACTAACAGGTGGATAAATAAAAATTTAGAAAGATTTTTAAAACAAAAAGGATGGCTAGTAACAGGAAGAGAAAAAAATATTAAAAATTTACTAAAACAAATTTTACTTCTTCTATGTATTTTTCTGTCTTACTTATCTCTTTCTTACGGGCACCCTTCAATTTCAGTAGCAAAAATAACCCATTTAGAACTCTTTGGATTTGATCTAGATCAAAAAGACGATAGTGGGAATTTTATAAGATACAGTTTTACTATTTCCAGAATATTCTTCATTATTTTTGTACTGTTAATTGCCAGAATTAGTCTTAGTGTATTTAGAGTTATTATATATAGATCAACTAAAGAAAAAAAATGGATTGATGAAGCCGGAAGGTACACTATTATTCAACTTAGTAAATATTTAATCTATACTTTTGCACTCATTGCTGCCCTTCAAGGGATTGGCATAGAACCTACTGTGCTTTTAGCTGGTTCAGCTGCACTTTTTGTGGGTATCGGTTTTGGTCTGCAATCTATTTTAGCTGATGTATTTTCAGGGATTATTTTACTTTTTGACGGAAGTATAAAAGTTGGTGATGTAGTTGAAATGCATAATCAAGAAATTTGCAAAGTAGAACACATCTACATTAGAACCTCACATGTTAAAACTCTGGACGGTAAAACATTAATTGTTCCTAATTCAAATTTAACAAAAGAAAATGTTGTTAACTGGAGTATTAGCGATAAGGTGACAAGATTTAATATTGAAGTTGGAGTTGCCTATGGCTCAGACACGCAAAAGGTGAAAGATATACTCTACCAATGTGCACTTAAGCATCCATTAGTGGAAAAAACAAGAAATATCAATGTTACTTTAGATGATTTTGGAGAATATTCTTTAAGATTTAAGGTATATTTCTGGGCAAAAAAAACCTGGGAAATTATAAATATTAAGAGCGATATAAGATTTACAATTGATCAAGCATTTAGAAATAACGGTATAACAATACCATTCCCACAAAGAGACATACACGTTATTTCAAATGACATCAATGAAATCAAAAAATAGTTTTAATCTACAACTCTCAAGTCACTAACTAATAACTGCATAGTAAGCTGATCCCGAAAATTATTCTCTGTTAATGAAGCCAAGACATCGATAGATTTACAATTCTTAATTTTTTCAAATCGAGACAAACTATTAAACCATATGCCCTCGATTGTTGTACTAATATTCTTGTCTGTAAAATTAAATTTTATGTGATTTTCTCCCACAATTTTAGGTTTATTGGCAAAAATTAAATTCCTAAATAAAAAAATTGGACGAGGATTTAGAGGTCCAAAAGGTTCCATTTGTTTTATGATTCTATATGTCTTTGGAAATGATTTGTTTTTACTATCAAAAGCTAGTGAATCAATAGAAAGTTCTGAATCAATTTTAATTTTTGGATTTTTACATTCATCAACAATTGAATTTTTTACTTCTGTTTCAAAACACTTAAAAAATGGCTTTAAATTTTCTTTTTTTAGAGTAATACCTGCAGCGTATTTATGTCCACCAAAACTTATGAAATAATGATTTAATTTTTCTAATACAGAGTAAATATCAAAACCCTTAACAGATCTTGCAGAGCCTGTCAAAATATCGCCTTTTCCTGTTAACACTATTGTAGGTTTATAATATTTTTCAATAATCCTTGAAGCAACTATACCAACAACACCCTTGTGCCAGTTAGGAGAATAAATAAGATTAGTAGCATGATTTTTGTTTCTATCCTTCAGTTTAGACAAGGCCTCTGAAGTAATTTCTTGATCAAGAAGTCTTCTTTTCTGATTAATTATTTCAATTTCAGTCACTAATTTTGTACAACTTGAGTTACTTGATGTTAAAAACTTTGCAGCTTTAATTGCAGATGACAACCTACCTGCAGCATTTATTCTAGGAGCTATTTTAAAAACTAAATCTGAAATACTTACATCACCTTTTTTATTTGTTATTTGAAAAATTTCTTTTAATGCTGGAATAGGATTCTTATTAATTTCTCTTAGCCCTAGATAGGCTAATATTCTATTTTCATTAACAAGAGGTACTATGTCAGCGGCTGTCGCAATTGCAACAAGTTGAACTAAAAAAGAATAATCAACTTCTAAGTTATATTTTTTAACAAGGCATTGTATTAGTTTAAATCCTACCCCACATCCACATAAATCTTTAAATGGATAATTACAACCATTTTGTTTAGGATTAAGAATAGAGAAAGCATCTGGCAATGAAACACCTGGATTATGATGATCGCAAATTATTAAATCGATATTTAATTTTTTTATAGCCTTAGAGCTCTCAATGTCTTTAATACCACAATCCAGTGCAATAACTAAATCTATCTTATTCTCTTCCATCCATTTAACACTTTTTAGTGAAATTCCATAGCCTTCACTTTCTCTATCGGGTTGATATAAAAAGATATTTTTGGTTACTGATCTTAGAAAATTTGTCATCATGGAAACGGAACATGTACCATCAACATCATAATCACCGTAAATCAAAATATTATGGCTATTAATAATTGCTTGATAAACTCTATCCACTGAGTTATTCATGCCTTTCATTAAAAAACCATCATTAAGCTGATTCCACTTTGGACGGAAATAATTACGAGCAGAATCGAAATCTTTCACTCCTCTTAGGGATAAAACTCTTGCTAATTCAATAGAAATATCTAGTTCCTTTTTTAATGATTCTGCAACTAAATCGTCTATTTTTTGAAATTCCCAAATGTAATTTGCTTCACCCACGTTTCGTATCGTTTTATTTTCTAAATTATACCTTAAAACATAAAAATTACATTAGTTGAATAAAAAAATTATAATTCTTATTTATTTCTTAATTGAAGTTATAAACTTTAGTGCACAGAACGACACAATTGTAAATCTTTTTTTTAAAGAACCTCAACCAAACAATATCGAATTTTCCTATTTTTTCCCTGAAAATTTAAAAGGTTGTTATTTAAAAAAGGTTGATTCCTTGGTAGAAATGTGTATTTCAAAAGATAGCATATATACATCCTTTTCAATTATTATTAATATTTCTCAAGAGGATTTTTTTCAAAAAAAGTATTCGATTAAAGACAGCCTTATTTATGGCATTAAAAATAATGCAGGATTGCCTTTTAAGAAATTTAACGATACAATTTATGCTCTTTTAAAGCAAACAGAACTATTTTTTAAAATAGATGAGAGAAATAAGCTTAAAATACAGAACAATAAGCTTTACTTAAATGAGCAAATACTTGGTAAATTCTATAAGATTTTAGAATTATCTTTTGTTAATCAATCCTTAATAATTAAGGAATCAAATCATGAAATGGAAAATTACCCTATTGAGATGTTAAATGTTAGTAAATCTCAAATTGACAATTTAGAATTTCACCTTGCCGAAATTAATTTTGATGATTGGTTCGATTTCGTCAATCAAAATGGTTTTAACGATTCTACAGAATATATTAAAAAAACTGAATAATACCAATTTCAAATTACAGTTGATAAATTATTAAATGTTTTAACCTATTCCTAAAATAGATAAACAAAAAAATTAAAATTATTATTAAACTACTACCTTCGGGCTCAATGAACATTATAGACTACTATAACTGGAGATACGCGACCAAGAAATTTAATCCTAAGAAATCATTAGCAGATTCTGATCTTGAGCTTATCAAGGAGGCAATCAGACTTGCACCGTCTTCATATGGGCTACAACTATTTAAAGTATTAATTGTCAAAAGCAAAACTCTTAAAGAGAGTCTTAAAAAAGCATCTTACAATCAATCTCAAATTGCTGATGCTTCACATCTTTTTGTTTTTTGTAACTATACTAAGGTATTTGAGCAAGATATTGACTTATATATAAAAACTAGATCTAAAATTCAACAACAAGCAGTAAATGAATTGCAGGGTTATGGTGCATTTTTAAAAAGTAATCTTCTTGAAAAGAATTCGTCAGAAACATCAATTTGGACAACCAACCAGGTATATATTGCTTTAGCTCATCTAATGACTGCTTGTGCAACATTGCAAATTGATTCATGTCCAATTGAAGGTTTCGAAATAGAAAAATATAATGAAATCTTAGATCTAAATGATAGACATATGAACGCAGCCGTAGTGGCTGCTGTTGGTTATAGATCTGATAGTGATGAATCCCAAAACGATAGAAAAGTAAGAAAGTCATCTGGAGTTTTATTTGAAACTCTTTAATCTTTTATGACATGTTCGATTTATCAAAAAAAAGAAATCAACTTTTGACACTTTTTTTTTTAGCTTCTATATGGGGAAGTTCGTTTATTTTGATGAAAAGAGGACTTCAATCCTATACCCCCACAGAAATCACACTATTTAGGATCTTCATAGTTTTCTTAGTTTTTTTACCTTTTGGCATAAAAGATATTCTAAGTTCAAAACTTAAAACAAAAATCATCATTTTAATCTCAGCTATTTTAGGAAGTGCAATACCGTATTATTTATTTGTTAAAGCACAAACAAAAATTGATAGTTCCCTGAACGGTGTTTTAAATTCTATGACTCCTCTTTTTACTCTTGTATTTGGAGTAATTTTATTTAAACAACGATTTAATTTTAAATCAATTACTGGTGTAATAACTGGACTTATTGGTGCTGCTGGTTTAATTTTTTTTTCTAATAAGGGAATTAGTATTAATAGTAATTTAATTTATGCTTTTTTACCGCTCATTGGCTCAGCATGTTATGCTTTAAACGTCAACCTTATTAAGGGATTCCTTGCAGATATAAGTGCAATCAAAATTACAAGTTGGTCATTTATTTTTATT
>MDTC01227586.1_pt1 | contig 27903 bp, 24 predicted proteins | sample 811181 | NCBI WGS metagenome assembly MDTC01 (sample SAMN05326644, study PRJNA326480) | marine metagenome | isolation source: seawater | place: Pacific Ocean: North | collected 2011 | reverse complement strand
TAAATAATCCCGTTACAAAAAAATATAATGAAGCAAACGCAAATCTCACATTGCGAAAGTAAATAATTTTGTTTAATAATGTTGTTGTTTAATTAAACAAAATTATAAAATATAATCCATAACAGTTTAAAACTTTCTAAGCCAAGAAATCATTGGAGTTGGAACAGCTGCGGCACCATATTGATCAAATCTTATTATTCCAGAAAGTGAAACTTGAAAAGCCTGATTATAAGAACGGTTAAATCTCATACTTGGCATCAAAACTAAAGTAACCGTATAATCTCCTCTTTTCTCTAATTCACCTTTCTGAATGGTGAAATTACGATTTACATCAAATACTTGAGTTGCAGATGGTTGAGATGTATTGTTATCAACCGCATAATAATATACCGTTGAATCATAAGTGAGATCAACATTATGATCATAATATTTTACTGATTCTTTTCTGTTAACTACTGCAAGAGCATCAAAAATAAAACTTGCTTTTTTACCAACAGGTGTAATCCCAGCTAGTGATAAAAATAAAGCATCTTGGAAACTATTTGACCTAAAGTCTCTATTATCCCAATTACCACCATATAAATAATCCTCCATGGCAGAGTAAGGATTTGTCTCTGTTAATGTTCTACTAGCGTTGTAAATTAATTGCCCAGTGACATCATCATAAACTGGATATTGTTCTTTTGTTCTTGTATAGTCTGGAACAAAGTAAGGCTGGTTTTCTGAATTGTTTTGATATTCATATTTTCTACCTAAATAATTATTGGTAAAAAAACCTCCATTATCTTTAAAGTAACCATAACCAGCAGAAAAGCTTATATTACTTAGCCTGTCTCCCTTAGTAAAAGTAAGCCAATGCAAGCCACCCAAAACACCTCCGTCACCAATTCCTAAATACCCTGAACTACCTAAAATTGTTCCAAGCGCAATATGGTTTTCTCCTTTACTGTAGAGTGAATATTTGGCTGCTAATGCAATGGGACTTGCGATCCAAGTAGTCATTACCCCCAAAGAAAGTTTATCACTCAAAGAAAAATGAATTTCAGGACCATACAGATGAATCATTGCATAATCTTCTCCTTTTTTGACAGGTAAAGCATTATTAGTAAAATAATATCTTGTAGTAAATGGCCCAGAGTCTCTAAATTCGGTGTAGCTTTCATTATCTATAGCATCTACACTAACTGATTTTTTTGTATTAATAATTTCTTTAATATCAGATTTGTTAATGTAAACTTTACCAATAGTCTTTGTTTCTAATAGAATCTCTCTTCCATCATCATTTAAAATAAAACCATAAAGTTCATTCCCATCTGTTTTTCGGACTAAATAAAGCTCTTTTTTGGTAGTATCATTAACATTTTCATTTACAATTTGAGTTGTATTATTTTTAGTTTGTTCTTGAGAAAAACAAACACTACCAAATAGTGTTATTAAAAATAGAATAGACAATAAATGTTTCATTTTAAATATTTTTTGAGCAAAATTAATCACTCTAATCAAATTACGAAATAAAATTAAACCATAAAAGGACATATATCACAGTCAAATTTAAATATAAGTATCTGATTTTAAATAATTTACATGTAAATTAAAGTATTTTTAAATTACATTTAAATAATTACAAGCTAAATTTTTGGCTATTTTTGGATGTACCCATGCAATTAAGAATTATACTATTATTTACTTTTTTACAATGCAGTTCATTATTTGCACAAATCAGTATTAATGAATTTAATTCAAAAAAGAGTTTTATTGATCAACATGGAGATGATGTAGACTGGGTAGAAATTTTTAATCATAGCAATGACACTATCAATCTTGGAAATTATTACTTAAGTGATAAACTTAATAATCTATCCAAATGGCAATTTCCAAATACCCTAATTCTTCCAAATGAAATTAAAATAATATGTGCATCGGGAAAAGAAGATTTCAAAACACCTTCTCACTGGGAATCAGTTATTCTTCCTGAAAATAATTGGAAATACTTTTTAGGTAACAACCCTCCACCAGAAAATTGGAATCAGCCCAACTTCAATGATCAAAACTGGAACACAGGCATAGGTGGTTTTGGATATGGAGACAATGATGACAACACCATTATTAGCTCAGTTTCTTCCATTTATTTAAGAAAAGAATTCCAAATAATTGATCTTAATGACATTAGTCACTTTCTAATTCATGCAGATTATGACGATGGCTTTATCGCATTTCTTAATGGACAAGAAATTATGCGCTCCAATAATTTTAACAACCTAAGTCCAGAGTTTAATGAATTTACCTACAGTGCACATGAAGCAGTATTATACAGTGGAGGCATTCCAGAATCTCAATTTTTTGACAACGAAGATATAAGTGAGTGGTTAATAAATGGAACTAATGTATTTGCCGTTCAAGTGCATAATGCAGATGCTAACTCCTCTGACATGTCTAGCAACTTCTTTTTTTCCGTTGGTGTAGTTTCTAATAACTTTAATTACCAACCCTTGCCAAATTGGATTATAACCCCAGAAATCTACACTCATAGTAATTTCAAATTATCTTCTCAAGAAACAATTGTAATTAGTGACTCCAACCTAAATATCATTGATAGTATTTCAATACCCAATGACATTACTAACCAAATTTCAATGGGCAGAAGTCCAGACGGAACTGGCAGTTGGTGTTATTTTGATAATCCGTCTCCCAATTTATCGAATAGTCAAAATATTTGCTACGGAGGTGTTACACCAACTCCAAGTGTTAATTTTAATTCTGGTTGGTACCAATCACCAATTGAAATAACAGTAAATAGTCCTTCAAATACTGTTACCTATTACACAACTAACGGAGATATTCCCGACCAAAACGACCCAGTTTTGAATAGTTCTGTTTTAATTAACACCAATTCTGTTTTAAGTATAAGATCATTTGACATCAACAATCAATTAATTCCAAGTAAAACTATTGACAGGACATTCATTTTCAATGAAACTAATCACAACCTCCCTGTTTTTTCAATTATTACAGACGAAAACAACCTTTGGGATTGGAATACTGGCATATATGTCATGGGCCCTAATGCAACTGCAGAGTATCCATTTTTTGGGAGTAACTTTTGGGAACCTTGGTCAAAAAAATCAAGAATGGAGTATTTTGATGAATTTCAAAATAAACAATTTGAAGCGGAATTTGATCTAGAAATTCATGGTGGATGGTCTAGGGCACAACCACAAAAATCCTTCAGAATTGATACCAAATCAAGATATACAGGTAAAATTAATTACCCTTTGATCAAAGAAAAACCTGACTTAACAGAGTATAATAATTTTAACCTACGAAATGGAGGTCAACATAATTGGACTGACCGAATTCAAGACGCATTTATCAACAGACTAGCTATTAGCTCACACAATGACAGAATGGGTTATCAACCATGCATTGTATATCTAAATGGAAACTATTGGGGCTTATATGGTATAAGAGAAAAAATCGATGAGCACTATGTGGAAATGAATCATGGAATTAATAGCAATAATGTTGACCTTCTCAACAAAGACAGTGCCTTAGCTGGATCAAGCAGACACTTTGAAGAAACTTTTGATTTAATTCAAAATACTGAGGCTAATGACACTTCATTTATGAAATTATTTAGTGGGCGTTTTGACCTAAATAATTATATTGATTATTTTATTTATCAGACCTACATCCAAAATACGGATTGGCTTGGGATTGCTTGGGAGCTCAATAATGTTAAATTGTGGAGACCAAATTCATTAAATGGAAAATGGAGATATGTCCTATACGACACAGACGCTGGTTTTGGATATTTTGGCCAAAGCGTCTATGAAAATTATATCAATTATGCACGAAATCCTACAGCACCAAATCTACATTCAATAATTTTCAATAAATCATTACAAAACAATGATTTTAGATGTCGATTTACTAACAGATATAATGATTTAATCAACACTACTTTTCAGCAAAATAATTTTAGTCAAAAAATAAATGCATTAAAAAATGAAATTCAAAACGCAATTCCTGATCATATTAATAGATGGAGTGATCAAGTTACTCCAGTCGACTATTATGAATGGCATAATGCTGTTAATAGTATTGTTAATTTTAACGAATTAAGAATAAATACAGCTCGTAGTCATTTAAATCAATCTTTATCACTAGAAGGAGAAAAAGAAGTAAGTCTGAATGTATTTCCAATAGAAAGCGGAAATATACAAATCAACTCAATTGAGCCAAACTCATTACCTTGGACTGGCATTTATCATGGCGGTTGTCCTGTATCAATAACTGCTACTCCAGCAGATGGATATATATTTTCACATTGGGATAAAAACAATCTTACTGAGGACTTTATAAATCATAATTCATTAACAGTGAATTTAGATGGTAATTATCAATTTATAGCCAATTTTGTTACTTGCGAGAATGCTGTTAATTTACAAATACTTGAAAGCAATAATTTAGTCACTCCAATATTTTCTAATAAAGAAAAAAACTTATCCTACCAATGGTTTGCAAATGAAAGACCTATTTCAAATGATAGTTTAATATACAACCCATCAAATGGGGTTTATCAATTGATTATAAATTTTGATTCATGTGAGGTTAAGTCCAATTTATTAATTGTTAATAATGAAAATTACAATCTTGACGTATTTCCTAACCCAGCAAATGAACAAGTTAATATTCATTTTGTTTTGTCTTTAATTCAAGACATTCAAATTTCAATAGTAAACAGTTTAGGTAAAGTTGTTTATGAAGAATTTTTGAATGAATTTGTTGGTCAATACAACAAGAAAATAGAATTCTCTAACTTTGCAAAAGATACCTATTTTGTGAAACTAATTACAGAAAACAGTATTTATATCGAAAAAATTATTGTTTTTAGATGATAAATTTAAGTTTGATTGGAGCGATTATTTATTCATATTTAACCTATTAATATCCAAATTTTAGATGAATAAGAAATTGGTGGATGAAATAATTCAGTGGGATATCTCTAACTGGAGTAAAGCTCTTTTATTTTGGGATAAATACATAAAAAATCCAACTTCAAAAAAAGCAGCTGCATTTGGTGAGGTAAACGGTGGGCTTTCATTGTGGCTTTTAAAAAATGACTTCTATGTGGAATGCTCTGACATAAAAGATTTAAAAAACGCTAAAGAACTTCATATAAAATACAATTATCTTAATCAAGTAAAGTATTCAAAACAGGACATAACAAACATAAATTTTGATGACAATACGTTTGATATTGTAATATTTAAATCAGTTTTGGGTTCATTAGGAACTATAAACTTACAGCAAAAAGCAATTAATGAACTTTACAGAATTTTGAAGCCTGGAGGTTATTTATTATTTGCTGAAAACTTAAAGGGAAGTTACTTACACCAGATTGTACGTAAAAAATTTATAAAATGGGGAAGAAAATGGAAATATCCTAAAATAAATGAATTAGAAAAAATGGTGGATAAATTTAGCTACGTTAATAAGAAAACATATGGTGTAATTTCACTCTTTGGGAGAAATGAAAAACAAAGAGCTTATTTATCTTTTTTTGATAAAATATTGACTATTATAACTCCGAAAAGGTGGAGATATATTTTATTCGCTGCCTGCAAAAAATAAGCTTTCCCATTTTTTTAATTGCTTAGAAAAGCTGTAGATTAAATCAGTTGAGGGTAAAAACTCTATCATCCCGTTACTTTTACGCTTGATTTCTTTAAGCTCATTTACATCATTATAAAAACTTGGATAACAATTTATAAAACTAGAATATAATTTATTTGATGAACTTAAAAAGTTAAGTTTGACCAAACGTTTAAAAATTAAATATTTTAAATCTTTTTCAGCATTTTTATCAAATGCATCCTCTAAAACACCAACAATAATTACTCTTTTACCATTTAAGTATTTATCGTCAATTTGGTTAGTAATGTCACTAATTCTATGAATTAAATTATCATTTAACACCCTAACATAAGAAAAGTTCTTCTTAAAATCACCTTCAATTACTATGTGCATATGAATATATTTAACGCTCTTAGATTTAGGTTTTATTACATTTCCATCAAGAAATTCTACACTTTCAAAATTTGACAAAGATGTTAACACAACAGAGGAGCAGATAATAACATCATTTTCAGTGTAAAGATTTATTCTGTTTTTTTCAATTTTTATTCTGTTGATTTTAGTATTTAACTTATAGGAAACATCATTTTCATTTAATTTATTTCTAATCTTATTAACAAATAAAGTAGCACCATTTAATGGGTAAAAATATTTTGAAGGTAAAATTGAAAATCTGAAAGAAGGATTAGAAAAATCATTTCTTATTGCTTTAAAATTACATTTAAAAATATTAGATAATAATTTTTTTATTGTAATAATATTTAATTTCCAATCATAAGGAAAAGATAAATTATTTCTAATCAGAATAGGTTGTGGATTCATCCTTACTAGAGGAAGTTTTAAAAATCTAGAGATAAATGCAAAAACTTTATTATCAATAGACCAAATATGACATCCAATTTCCAAAAATGGTAACCCTTGATACTTTATTGAAGTCCAACCACCTCCAAATGAATTTCTTTCATCAATTAGGATAACATTTTTATTTTTTAATTTGTAATAAATAGAGTCTATACAACTTACTGGACTAGTTCCTATGTAAACTCTATCATAAATTTTCATTGAAATAGATTTGATAGTAATTAAATTAAAAATTAGCCACCTTTAAACTTAACAGCAACACCAAGCTTCTTTAGTAAAGAACCTACTTTTTCTTTTTGACTTCCTTGAATATAAATTATTTGGTCTTTAAATCCTCCACCAACTCCACAGTGTTGCTTAAGCTGTTTTGCTAAATTTTTGGCATCTTCGTCATTACCAATAAAACCTTCAACTAAAGTTACAGACTTGCCTCCTCTATTTTTCTTATCAATAGAAATATATAATTTTTGTTGATTAAAAGGAAGTGTTTCAATGCATTGACTATCTTCTTCAAAATGAAAATTAGGGTTGGTAGAATAAACTACATTAATTCGATTATTTTTTGATTTTTTAGCCATTATTGATGAAATATTAGTGCAACATTGGATTTATTATATATCAAATTTAATTCCTCGTTTACAAAATTTTCAAGAGATTGATAATTGATATTTGTAACTGTATCATTTATCCAATCAACAATAAAAACATAACTAGTGTCATAACTTCCCTCATTCTGTGAAAATGACCTTCCATAATTTAATTTTTGAACTTCTGGAAAGTGAGCTAAAATTCTGTTGTTAAGATCATTTAGCTTACTATTATCTTCGTCTATGTATTGTAATACCTTTTTGTAATCAATCATTTCTTTATACAAAGACTCTATCTTCTCATCGTTATTAACCAATATTTTATTTAATAGTTGTTGTTCATCAATTGGTTTTGGCTGTAAGTTATGTACAATAAATTCTACATTTCCTAAATCATACTTTTTTAATTGGAGTCTCCAAAGTTTTTGTATCTCACTATTAACATACTTTCCATCAATATTGAGTGTTATTTTAGGAACTTCTTTATCATAAATCATGACAGTATTGTTTTCAGATAATATGATTCCATTATCAATGGTCACTTGTTCAGAAATAAAGCGCTCTGTGTTTTGAATAAAAATTGACTCCTGTATTATGTTATAAAATTTAAAAACACTGGGAATAACAATCAATAATAATATAACAAACACATAACCTTTTACTTTTCGTTCAATTTTAGGATTTACATATTGAACCTTTGGAAAACTGAGAAGTCTTAATACTACGTAGGTTGCTAGACAAATAAATACACTATTTAGTAAGAATAGATAAAGAGCATCAATAAAATAATCAAATTTCCATAACGCTAGTCCAAAGCCAACAGTGCAAAGAGGTGGCATTAGCGCCGTAGCAATTGCTACACCAGGAATAACAGTAATAGTTGTAGATTTATTCCTGACAGTAGCTGCAATAACACCTGCAAGTCCACCAAAAAATGCTATTAAAATGTCTAAGACCTGCGGTTTTGTTCTACTTAATAACTCAGTTGTTTCTGTTTTTAAGGGAGAAACTTTAAAGAAGATAAATGAAGCCAAAAGACTTGCTACTACCATTATTCCAAAGTTTTTCAATGATGTGATTAATACCTTAAAATCGTTCGAAGAAAGAGCATAACCTATTCCTCTTATGGGACCCATAAGTGGAGAAATTAACATGGCTCCAATAATTACAGCTGTTGAATTATTAATCAAACCAATTGAAGCAATAATTATTGAGCAAATTAAAATCCAAATATTTATTGCACTAAAAGATATATCATTTTTGATATCTTGTATTGTTTGTTGTTTATCAACAACATCATATATCGAAAATAACCTTTTAATAAAACCTAGTAAAGATTTAAATGCTTTTGAAATTTTAACTTTTTCGACTTCAGACTGAATAGGGTCATAATCAATTTTATCTTGTTCTTCCATTTTTAGTATTTCTAGATTCTAATTTAAAAACAGTTGTTCAATCTTTTGGATTGCTTTTCGATTTTCTTCACTATTTATTTGTTGATATATTCTTTTTTTATCTCTTGAGGTTAAGTGCCAACTCATTGAAATTTCATCGCTAGAAAGCTCTCCAAGAGCAATCTCAATATAATCAATTTCACCGCGAAAAGAATCACTTAGATTATCTAATAAAAAGTCATTTTTATAATCTTGAATTTTTAAAAAATTACTGTATACATTAGTTAAAGGAGTAAAAAGCTTTGAAAGTAAAGACCCTGTATTTTTATTTTTAGCAGCACTATTCTTCTCTCTATCTCTAATTTGAACTACTATAATTCCAGATGTATTATTTTTAATCCAATGTTTGAATTTTTCAATATACTTCAAAGAAGTAGATAACCCAAAATTATCTCTTACACCAGCATCCATTAACCAAGCTTTTGGAGATGTAGGTAACAAAACCATTGGTAAAACATAAGGAAAGGTAGCATTCATTCTCATTGCGGATGAAAATCTTAAGTTGAGAGGATCATTTTCTGAAAATAAAGCACTATATTCAATATTTTCGAATGAAGGATCTTCCTTCAATATAGAAGTGTCATTATAACAAAGAAAAGAAATTGGTTGAGATGAAACTAACACTCTTCTACCATCGTTAACAATAGATGGAGCAAAAATCATCATTGGAATTTTTGATTTTTGTTCCGGCAAAACATAATCTTTTAATCTTTTATCATTACATAAACCAAAATTTTTGATTAGGATTTTCTCAAAAAACCAACCTCTGTCTTTTGTATATTCATATTTTCCATCATCAAATTTTTTAAACCTAAAGAACATATCTGTAGTAGCTATGCTGAAAGCCAAAGGATTTAGTAAATCACTTGAAACTCTTTTTCTAAGCTCCTTAGAAGATAAGTTTACTTTGTTTTTGTTTTTTTCTAAGTAATATTCTCTGTAAAAACCAGCACCAATCATACCGCCTGATGCTCCAGTAATCAAATGAGTCTGTTTAAAAAATTGATCATTTGTTATACTATCTAGATGATCTAAAACATGAACTGTCCATAAAGCAGATCTTAAACCACCTCCACTTGTATTTAAAAAAACAATCTTTGGTTTGTTTAGTTGTTGGTTCTTTACTTTCCAATTTTCAAGAATTTGAATCGAATTTTGATTTGAAGTTTTTAACCGCTCTTGATTTTGGTTAGTTTGTTTTATTTTTTGATGATTGTAATCAACATCTTCTTGATAGCTTAATCCATAGGCATAATTCTTGAACTGAAACCAATGAAAGTGATTAGAAAGATAATTAAATCCTAAAAAAGCAAGAATTAACATTGTCAGTGTCCATCCCTTAAACCAAGAAAAAAATACTGAAAACAACATTATAAGTAGGGTAAATAAAAGAAAAATACTTGCCCCTGCTGGAATATTCAACCAGCTAGTATCTCTAAACAAGCCTATTAGAATGAAACTTAAGATAAGTACAATTTCAAAATAAGAAGCATTAATATGATTTTGAGCAAAAACCTTTTCTATTAACCCCCTTTCGTAGTGCTTTGTACTTCTAGCTAAATTAATCGAGAAAATACCTGACATATAAGTTTCCACATGCCAAGTCTTTTTATTAATATTTACTTTAGTATTTTTTTTCTTATTTATAAAATTAGACTCCTTAACATTTGACTTTCCTAAATCATCATAATAGGTTTCGGTTTTCCCTGAAATAACGTATACATTTTTATTAAATTTTACAAAATATAATATAGATAATAAATAGAATGATATTAATCCAATAAATAAAGCTAATATGCATGAAAAAACATCTACTAAAGACATGATTTCTTCGTCTTTTAAAAAGTTAAATATCATTGTTACATAAACAACTATAAAAACAAAAGGAATTAACATATTATTCAAACAAAACTTTAGAAAAGGTCTTGAGAGAGTTGCCAAAAACTTGAAATCTCTAGAAAATAAAATATAACTGTAAATATGAAAAGACATGATTAATCCTCCAAGAGAAAATCCAACGATTAAAAAGGATAAAAAACTAGTTTCTCCCAAATAAATAGGTGCTAAAAACAAAGTGTCAATTCCAAATCCAGAGCCAAAATTTCCTGTGATATAAAGAAATAATAACAACCAAAAAAATAATAATATATGATTCCGCTTAAAATGGAGTAGTAATAATTGAATAGGAAAAAAATAAACGACTCTTGATATAGATCGATTATTTAGTCTTCTTTTAGAAATAGAACTGTATTCTGACATTTAAAACAATCTTTCTATTAAGATAAGTATTTTGAATGACAATTAGGTCAAATTCTTTTTTTGAGAGAAAAAAAGTAATACATAAACTAAATGTATAATAGCATTAAAAATAGGTGTTACTAGTAAAGCAAAACCAGTAAAATATGGCCAACTTGAAGTAAATTCAAAATCAAGCAACATGAAAGGGGATAACACATAAGCTAGTTGAAAAATCCAATAAAATGTCCAACCTAATTTTGCTTTTAAAAACATTAAAATAACTCCAACCAATGCTAGAATATCAAAAACTATTCTTATAGCATAAAACTTAATTAATTGATTTTTCATGAATTCATCATAAACAAATCCTTTATCTGTCCAATTTTCTATGATGGCTCTTAAAGATTCGTTGACTAAGTTAATATCATCGGATGCTTCGAAAAAAGCAAAACAAAAGCCTGCATCTGTTACAAAACAGTACAAAAAACCTATAAAACTTAAATAACACAGCCATTTAAGTGCTTTGAATTCTTTCATATGTCTTTAATTAAGTAATCAAAATATTGATTATGGTTGATAGCAGAAAGTTTGATTTCCTTCATTTTTTTATCTCTTTCAATATTTAAAACTAACTTATCATGTCTAAAGTAATTCATCCATTGTTCTAAATTATTTTCCATACAATAACCGTTTATTGATAATAGCTTGTCTCCAATTGCTAATCCAGAAGAATAAGCAGCACTGTTTTCTAATATGCTTGTAATTACAATTTGATCCTTTTTAAAGACAGTCTTCAATCCATATTGGAAAGCAATGTTATGAGAGGAAATATTTTCAAAAGTCCAACCAAAAAATTGAAATGCATTTTTTAAGAAATCTGTAAAATCGTAATTCCCATATATTAGTTTATCAAAGATTTCTGAAAAATCAAATTTGGAAACGTTTTCTAAAATACTTTTAAATTTATCCTTTTCATAAATTGTTTCTTTATTGGAACCAGAATACAACTTTCTCATAACATCGTGTAAGGTCTTTTCACCTCCAGTTTTTTCCCTTATTTTCGCATCACAAATCATCGCAATCAAAGCACCCTCAACATATATCGAGACTTTTCTACCAGGTGCTCCAGGAAGATATCCATCTAACCAAGTATCCCAGCTTGATTCCGCAACAGAATAATGCTTTCTGCCATCGTTATGAAAATGTCTTATTAAAAGTGTTCTAAGTTCTTTAAAATAATCTGTTTTGGAAAAAACACCTGATTCAAATAAAATTCTATCCCCCATGTAAGTGGTTACCCCTTCAGCAACATAACCCATATGAGTATAATTCTCTTTACTAAAGTCGTAAGGATGCATTTGAGAAGGTCTAATTAATTTAACATTCCAGACATGATAAAGCTCGTGTGAGGAAACCCCTAATAACTCATTATACAGTTTACCAAAAATATCATAACTTGGGCCCAATAAAATTACAGTTGATTTGTGATGCTCTACTCCATGATAAGCCACAAAGGGTGTAATTTGAAACAAGAAGTGAAATTCTTGGTGAGGAAAATTACCAAACTTCATGATTTGATACTTAATAAACTTCTCAAAGTCATTTAAAATTCTAACCCAATCTACCTTTACTTCTCCTTGAAAACAAAAATTAAAATCAACACCGCTAATTTTTTTAACTTTATGTTGAACCGAATCACTAGCAATGATTGGAGAATCAGCTAATTCATCAAAATTAATTGCCTTTACAACATGTTTACTTTCTTTTTTTAAAGAGGAATATATTTTGTAATCCTGATTAATTTTAAAGCTGAGTTCAATTGGTATATCATCTCTTCCATTTACGTACATCATACAATTAACAGGATTAATATATAATTGATCTTCACTTAAATATGTTGAACCTGCATTTAATTCAGCAGCATAATAACTGTAAGACACTTCAACAAAATCCAATTTCTTGGTGTCAATTTTCCAAGCGTCTTTGCTTATTTTTTCAAATGAAATTGGAAAATTACTTTTGCTTACAACGTGAAAATCCTTTATGTTTTTGGCAAAATTGGCTAATTCATATCTTCCGGGTCTCCAGGAAGGTAGTTGAAGGATAATTTCTTTTTCACCATTAGTTTCAAAAGTAAATTTAAAGTCAATAAAATGTTTTTCAGGGTGATTGTAACTTATTGAATATTTCATCATTCAAAAATAAGATTTAAGTTGTTAAAAATGATTTAGTAATAGTAGTTATTTATATTTGAAAAAAAATTAAAATTGAAAAAATTTGATGTAGTTCTTTTAACAGATCACAGATACGTGGCTCCAAAAAAGGATGATCAGTATACTAAAAACGTATTAAAAGAAGACGGTTTGGTTGAAAAAGCTCTGAATAATCAGGGTTTAATAACAACTAAAAAAGACTGGAACGATGCTAATTTTGATTGGGAATCTACTAAAATTGCTCTTTTTAGGACAACATGGGACTATTTTGACCAATTTTCTAATTTTAGAATTTGGTTAGATAATGTTAAGGATAAGTGTAGTCTAATTAATTCCTATCAACAAATCAACTGGAACTTAGACAAACATTATTTAAATGATCTTAAAAATTGGGGGATATCTGTACCTAAAAGCATTTTTATAAAAAAAAAATAGCAAACAAAATTTAAATAAAATATGCGTTGAAAATAAATGGGAAGAAATTGTAGTTAAACCAACTATTTCAGGTGCTGCAAGACATACCTACAGACTAAACATTAAAAAATTAGAAGGATTTGAGTTAAAATGGCAAGAACTCATTAAAAATGAAGATTTTATTATTCAAGAATTTCAAAAAAACATAATAAAAAAGGGAGAAGTTGCAGTAATGTTATTTGGTGGAGAATACACACATTCTGTGTTGAAAAAGGCCAAAACGGGTGACTTTAGGGTACAGGACGATTTCGGGGGAAGTGTTACTAATTATCAAGCTGATAAAGAAATGATAGGTTTGGCTAAGAAAGCCATAAAAAAATTGACACCTACTCCATCTTATGCTAGGGTGGATATTATATGGGACAATAATAATCAATTAGCGGTATCAGAGCTTGAACTTATTGAACCCGAACTTTGGTTTAGATTTCACAAAAAAGCAGCTGATTTATTAGCGTTAAATGTAAAAGAATTATTAAAGAATTCGATTTGATTACACAATTAAAGGAGTTAATTTATATTTTCGTAGAAATTATAAAACATAAAGCATGAATTACGACGTTATTGTACTTGGAAGCGGGCCAGGCGGTTATGTTACGGCAATTAGAGCATCTCAATTGGGATTAAAAACAGCGGTAATAGAAAAAGAATCTTTAGGCGGTGTATGCCTAAACTGGGGATGTATTCCAACAAAAGCATTATTAAAAAGTGCCAATGTATATGAATATATTAATCATGCTGAGGATTATGGAATTAAAGTCAGTAGCCATAAGGCCGATTTTAATGCTGTTGTAAAAAGAAGTAGAGATGTTGCGGAGAAAATGAGTGGTGGAGTACAATTCTTAATGAAAAAAAATAAAATCGACGTGATTATGGGAACTGGTGTAGTAAAACCAGGTAAGAATATTGAAGTCACTGATAAAGACGGAAAAAAAACCACTTATGGTGGTAAAAACATCATTATCGCAACAGGAGCAAAGTCAAGACAATTACCTAATCTTCCACAAGATGGAAAACAAGTAATTGGCTACAGAGAGGCAATGGTTCTTCCGAAGATCCCAAAAAAAATGGTAATAGTAGGTTCTGGTGCCATAGGAGTTGAATTCGCATATTTTTATAATGCAATGGGGGTAGATGTTACCATTGTTGAATTCTTGCCAAATATTGTTCCTGTGGAAGATATTGATGTATCCAAACAACTTGAAAAAACTTTTAAGAAAAAAGGGATTAACATTATGACTAACTCCTCTGTTGAAAAAGTAAATAAATCTGAAAAAGGATGTGAAGTTATAGTCAGCACAAAAAAAGGAGAAGAAAAAATCAATTGTGATGTTGTTCTTTCGGCAGTTGGAATTCATCCTAATATTGAAAACATTGGCTTGGAAGAAACTGGAATTGTTGTAGATGGTGGGAAAATTGTTGTAAATGAATTTTATGAAACAAATATAACTGGATATTATGCTATAGGAGATGTAGTTGCTGGTCAGGCACTAGCACACGTTGCATCTGCTGAAGGCATAACCTGTGTGGAAAAAATTGCTGGTCATCATCCCGAACCTATTGATTATAATAATATCCCAGGATGTACCTATTGCAGTCCCGAAATAGCTTCTGTGGGAATGACAGAAAAAGCTGCAAAGGATGCGGGCTACGATATCAAAATTGGAAAATTTCCATTTTCAGCATCCGGAAAAGCAAGTGCAGCTGGTCATAATGACGGATTTATTAAATTAATATTTGATGCTAAATATGGAGAACTGTTAGGGGGCCACATGATAGGAGCTAATGTGACAGAAATGATTGCAGAAATTGTAGCATTAAGAAAGTTAGAAACAACTGGCCATGAACTAATAAAAACTGTTCATCCCCATCCTACAATGAGTGAAGCTGTTATGGAAGCTGCAGCTGCAGCATATGATGAAGTAATTCACATGTAAAAATACTATTTTGATGAAGAGTTATTGATTAAATCCAGTAATTCTTCTTCAGATTTACCAAAAGCATTTTCAAGATAAATAGCTGCATTTTTAGACAGAGGATGTTCTGGATAAAAATCAATCAGATCTTCATATGCAATTCTAGCATTATTTTTGTCATTAAGGATATCATCTAAAATTCTAGCTTTATTATGCAAATAAGCTGGTGCATTTTTGCTATTTGGAAACCTTTTTTGCGCTTGAGAAAAGTAATTAGCTGCGTCATTAAATTGTTGCGCTGCCTCGGAGCCGTTAGCAGCGCACTGCATTAAAAACTCTAATTCAACTTTGTTATAGTCAAGCTGATGATTGTTATAAAGTTTTAAAGCATTTGTTTTAATCTCTCTACCAAGTAAAATTTTATTATTTAATGATTCAAATTTTGTATTTTTTAAAGAATCGTTTAACAAGGAAAGATTTTTGAACTGTTCTTCAATGTTAAGCTCTTGATTTAATTTTTGATCGTTAGTATCACAAGCTATGAAACAAAGTAAAAAACTTATTAAGAAAAATTTATTCATCTTTTTAAATTTGGAAATTTCATTTTGTAGTCAACATCAACTTTACCTTTACTAATATCATCTAACTTTCTTTTCAGTAAACGTCTCTTAAGTGGTTTCAAATGATCTGTAAACAACACACCTTCAATGTGATCATATTCATGTTGAATAATTCTAGCTGCAATTCCATCATAGTTAGATTCATGATAATTCCAATTTTCATCAAAATAACTTATTTTTATAAAAGGTTTTCTTTCTACATCTTCTCTAATTCCTGGAATACTTAAACAACCTTCAGAGAAGAGCCATTTTTTACCTGATTCATCTTCAATTATTGGATTTACAAAAACTTTTTTAAACCCCTTTAGGGCCTTTAATTTTTCATCTACCTCTTCGTTATTTTCAGCTTCTGCAAATGGAGATGCATCAACAATAAATATTCTTAACGACTTTCCAATTTGAGGTCCCGCCAAGCCAACACCACTTGACCCATACATTGTTTCAAACATATCGTTAACTAATTTAGTGATATCACTGTTCTCTTCAATCTCTTCGCAATCTTTTCTTAAAACCGGCAAACCATATGCCATAATCGGTAAAATCATAACACAAATATAAAATCATTTACTGGAAATAGGTTAAGTTTAATACTCAATATCCAAATTAAATTCTTCTTTAAAAAGATGTAAATCTGGATTTGTCTCTGCCATTTGAAAAAATCTTTCTTTACTCGTTAATTGAGACAGTTTTGATTGACTCAATGCTGTTACTTCAAGATTTAATTGAATTTGACCATTATTGAGTTCTGATCTTAGATAATCTAATAAAAATTGACTTTCTTTTTGTAATTCCATTCTTTGAACTTCACTATCAATTGTAAAATTAATGGTAAAATCGTCGTTCAAAATTGGATTAGATTTTGTAAGTGTAGTATGAAGCCCTACTTTACCTTCCTTTTCTCTTTGCTCAGCAAAAGAATTCCACTTTTCAAGAAGTAGTTGGAAAGAAAATTTTGATGAAGCAGTATTTTGCTCTTCTTGCTTTTCAGTATCTAAATCTTGTTTTTGACTGATTTGATCTCTAATTCCTGTAATAGAAGAGGTCATTGCTCTCCTTCTCATTTTAAAATTTGGATTAGGGCGAATTATCTTGGCCTTCTTAGGCTCAAGACTTGTGAAATCTTTGTTTTGTTTAGAAGACTTTTTCTCCTCCTTTTTTAATTCCTCTTCAGAGACATCAAAAACATCCACATCCTCTTTTTTATCGAAGGAGTTTGGAGGAATAATTTCTATTTTTTTAGATTTTTTTTTTTCACCTAATGAACAAAGCTGCATCAATAATATTTCAACATGCAATCTTTGATTTTTGGAATTTTTAAAATTTAAATCCGCTTCAATTATTAGGGATAGAAGTTGAGTAATTATATTGATGTCAAAAAGTTGAGCCTGTTCTTTAAATTTCTTCTTAACTCTTTCAGAATATTCAAGGATTTGAAGTGTTCTTTCATCCTTACACACTAATAAATTACGAAAATGACTTGCTAATCCGTTTAAAAATAAATGTCCATCGAAACCTTTGGTCATAATTTCATTATATATTAAAAGAATATCGTGAATAGATTTTTGATGTATAATATTTGAAATTTTAAAATAATAATCATGATCTAAAATATTTAGATTTTTAACCACCGATTTGTATGTTATATCTCCGTTACAGAAATTCACCATTAAATCAAAACAAGAGAGTGCATCCCTTAAAGCTCCATCCGCTTTCTCAGCAATCACATGAAGTGCTTCATTTTCAGCTTTTACATTTTCCTTTTTTGCAATTTTTGATAAATGTCCAACTATTGAAGGAACAGAGATGCGATGAAAATCATAAACTTGACATCTAGATAAAATTGTAGGAATAATTTTATGTTTTTCTGTAGTTGCTAGTATAAACAAAGCATGAGGAGGTGGCTCCTCTAAAGTTTTTAAAAATGCATTGAAAGCACTTTGAGACAGCATATGCACCTCGTCAATTATATATACTTTATACTTTCCTTTTTGAGGAGGAATTCTAACTTGTTCATTAAGACTTCTTATATCATCGACTTGATTATTTGAAGCTGCATCTAGTTCATAAATATTGTATGAAAAATCTACGATATTTGAATCAAATTTAAGGTTAATTGATTTTGCAAACAATCTAGCAGTTGATGTTTTACCGACACCTCTAGGACCACAAAAAAGATACGCCTTTGCTAAATGATCTGAGTCAATAGCTTGTTTCAAGGTTGTTGCAATATTATCTTGACCAACAATTGTATCCCAACTATCTGGACGGTATTTTAGAGCAGAAACAGTGTAGTTATTTTGACTCATTTAACAAATATAAAATAAGGAATTAACAACAAGATCCATAACTAATAAAAATTTACAAACACTACAAAATATTTTTTTGGTTTAAAAGTTTAAATGTATGTGGAAAATTATATCTTTGCCGTCCAAAATTTATTAATCAATTTAAAACTAAATAATGAATAATTACGAAACTGTTTTCATTTTAACTCCCGTTTTGTCTGAAAAACAGACAAAGGAAGCAGTAGATAAGTTCAAAAAGTCATTGAAAAATAGCGGTGCTAAAATCAATCACGAGGAATCATGGGGACTAAAGAAATTAGCTTATCCCATTCAGAAAAAATCTACTGGATTTTATTTCCTATTGCAATTTCAAGCTCATGGAGATACTATCAAAAACTTTGAGTTAGAACTTAAAAGAGATGAGAAAGTGATGAGATTTTTAACTATGAAAATGGATAAAGATCATATTGAATATGCAGAGAAAAGAAGAAATAAACTAAAAACTGCATAATATTATTAACACATTTAAAAAGACTAGCAATGGCTGACAATTCAGAAATTAGATACCTCAACCCTATTGATATTGAGGTAAAGAAATCAAAATATTGTAGATTTAAAAAATCAGGAATTAAATTTATTGATTACAAGGATCCAGATTTTTTAATGAAATTTGTAAACGAACAAGGTAAATTGCTTCCAAGAAGAATTACTGGAACTTCCGCAAAGTATCAAAAGAAAGTGTCTCAAGCAGTGAAAAGAGCTAGACACCTTGCAATCCTTCCATATTTAGCTGACCAATTAAAATAAAACAATCATGGATGTACTATTAAAAAAAGATGTTGAAAGGTTGGGCAATAAAGATGAAATTGTCTCTGTTAAAAATGGTTACGGAAGAAACTTTTTAATCCCAAAAGGAATTGCTATACTAGCAACAAGTTCTGTAAAAAAAATGCACGCAGAAACATTAAAACAAAGGGCTCACAGGTATAATAAACTAAAGGATGAAGCTAATGAAGCTCTATCTAAACTGAATAAAAAGACATTTATTATTCCTGCTAAAGTGGGTGAAAATGGAAAAATATTTGGTTCCGTAACTAATATTCAATTAGCCGAGGCATTAAATAATGAAGGTATTAATGTTGAAAGAAAGAATATAAAGATCCTTGAAAATAATATCAAAAGTGTCGGTAAATACGAAGCTGAAATTTCTTTGCATGAAGAAGTTAGTGGAAAAATAACATTTGAGGTAGCAGAGGGATAAAACAGTTTAAATCTTACAAAGCTCATGCCCCAATTATGGGGCTTTTTTTTTAAAATGCTTCACCAATCAAGAAATATATTCCATTTCCTTCTTTGGTAAAAGAAACATCTAATCTTGTGTAAATATCTTTCTCGGGAAAAACTAAAAATCTAAGACCTACTCCACCAGTTGGAAGAAATTTTTTCCACATAAATTTATTTTCTTCACTAAAAACTTGTCCTGCAGCAATAAAAATGCTACCTCCAAATCTTTTTGAAAAACCAAAAGGCAAAAGCCTATATTCTATTTGACCTGCTAACATGTTTTTATCTCTATATCTTCCTAAGTAATATCCTCGCATTAAATTTTCGCCTCCAAGAAGAGAAATTAAGTTAAAAGGAGCATTACCTGTTGTAAACTGACCATATAATTGTGCTGCTAATACATTATTTGCTGAAACTGGATAATATATCCTATTATCAATTATGTAGGATTGTAAATTAAATTCACTACCTAGTTTTTTATGATAATTTATAAAAGCCCATTCACTAAAAAAACCATTTCTAGGATTCATCGCATTATGGATGTTATTATACAACAATCCCCATCCAAGTCCTAAGTTCGTAGATGCAATGGGTTGGCGAATAAAATTATTTTTCTCTGAAACTACATTAGTCAGTTTCTGAAAATCAAATTCTAATCCGGTGTAAAAGGAATTGAAAAACTCTCTCATGAAACGTTGTTTAAATAAGGTAAACTGACCTTGAACTTCTTCATGATACCCTAAGTTGTTTTCTAAACCAATACCATAGTACAACAGAGGAAAGTTTTGATATCTTGATTTACCTAAAAAAAACCATGTATTTTTGTCTGTGTAAAGCGCATGATCAATCCATAAACCATATTGATTTTCTAGGGTATAAAAAGTAAATGCCTTTATTTCACTAAGTCTATTATTTAAGTCTCTATTTGCTAAGTAAATATATAAACTAGATAAGCCAAATTCCCACTTTGTCTCAGGTGAGTAGGCTAAAGTGGGATATGTCATAAATTTAGATCCACTTAAATCATTGGTGTCATTTAACATATTGTCCACATACTTGCTAAATATATTTTTTTTTGAACTTACAACTTGAGCATTCAATATGAATCCACAGAACAGAAAAAAGAGTATTAATAATTGATGAAAATTCATAAAGGCGTGAATTTGGTGATTTTTTTCACAATTACAAAGCCTGTACATAGGATCAGTTGGTTCTTGGCTGAAATTCTTTAAAAAATTAATTTTTAAGAAAAAAGTTAAATAAGTAATGATTTCTTATTTATAAACGAAATATGCTATTTTTTTTTATTTTTGTTTAACTTTTGAAACTTAACTATAAACAAAACGTACTAAATACAGCTGATGATTAATAAATTACACATATTTGTTTTCTCCGAAGAATTCAAAAAAAAAGTAGAAAAGCTTTTTGTGAGCCTTTCTATTATCAGTTTTTTGGTGCATTTATTTTTGATACTAATCAATTATTACGGTATTATAAATTATCCAAACAATAAGCTATTAAATAACCCAATAGTTGCAATTTACACCCCTTTTTCGTTCATTCTAGTTTATGAAGTCTTTTTAGTTGTTTACTATCTTCCCAGATCAATATCACAATACATTAGAAAACAATATGAAATTATCACATTAATAATTGTAAGAAGAATATTTAAAGATATAGCTAATATTGACTTGACTTCAAATTGGTTTAGTCAAAAATATGATCTACAGCTTACTTACGATTTAATCTCCACGTTAATTTTATTTTTAATAATTTACTTGTACTATTATTTTAATACTAAAAGTAAATCAATAACCAAAAAAATTGAAAAAGTCGACAATCTTGACGCATTTATAAGAAGAAAGAAGTCTATTGCACTAATATTATTTCCGATATTAATAGTATTAGCTATTTCAAGTTTAATCAAATGGATATACGTGGAAATAATTTCAATAGATCAGGTTTTCTTTTCAATACAGGACATCAATGAATTATTTTTTAATGAATTTTTCACCATACTTATTATGGCTGATGTATTACTTCTCTTAATATCACTATACAAAACAGATAAATTCCACGAAATATTAAGAAATTCAGGATTTATCATTTCAACTATTTTAATCAGATTGTCATTTTCAGTTGAAGGAATATTAAATAATATATTAATTGTGACATCTGTTATCTATGGTTTTTTGATGCTTATAATGAATATAAACTTTAATAAAATTGAAATCAAATTTGCCAAAGAAATTAAAGCCGAAGAGAAAGAATCTGATGAAATTGTTTAGTTTTATTAGCTTAAAATTTGAAATATTTTCAAATTGAATTTAAGGTCCATTAAAATATAATGTTAATAACCAATTCCTAATTTAATTTTATTTATTTTAATACTTTCAGCACTAAAAGCTCTATAAAATTGGAAAAAATTAACCTTAAAGAAAAATTTGGATTATTTGATGATTATTGGAATCCTAAAATTGTTGGCGAACTAAATAATCAACACGTTAAATTAGTGAAATTTAAGGGAGAATTCGTTTGGCATAAGCACGACGAAGAAGACGAACTTTTTTTTGTTGTTGAAGGAAGTTTTGTAATGGAATATAGAGATAAAACAATAGAAATTAACGCCAATGAATTTATTATTGTTCCTAAAGGTGTAGAACACCGACCTGTTGCAAAAGAAGAAGTATTAGTAATGCTCTTTGAGCCTAAATCAACAGTTAATACCGGAAATAACAATGGGAAATTAACAAAATATAAAATTGACAATATATAAAATGGAATTTCCAATTTACCAAATTAATGCTTTCACAGAAAACTCTTTTACAGGAAATCCAGCATGCGTAGTTCCCTTAAAAAATTGGTTAGAAGACGAAATTTTATTAAAAATAGCAAAAGAAAATGCTGTTGCCGAAACTGCATTCTTTATCATTTATGGTAATAAAATTCATTTAAGATGGTTTACACCTGATATAGAAATGGACTTATGTGGACATGCCACATTAGCCACAGCTCACTGTTTGAAAAGTATCCTAAATTATGAAAATGAAAACATGATTTTTGACACTATTTCTGGTGAAATAAAAGTATTAGCTAAAAAGGAAAATTATGTTCTTAACTTGCCATCAAGGTCACCGATTGAAGCAGATTTACCTGTAGCTATTAAAGATGCATTAAACATACATCCTGTTGAAGTTCTAAAGTCGAGAGATTATGTGCTTGTTTATAAAAGCCAAAAAGAAATTTCAGATATCAAAATTAATCGAATAATATTTGATCAAATCAATTTAAATACTGGAGGAGTAATTGTTACTGCTGAGGGTGAATCACATGATTTCGTTTCTAGATTTTTCACCCCCCAAGCTACTATTTTAGAAGATCCTGTAACAGGATCTGCACATTGTTCGTTAACTCCATTTTGGTCCAAAAAGCTCAAAAAGAATAAATTATTTGCAAAACAAATTTCAAAAAGATCTGGAGAACTTATTTGTATAAACCAAGGAAACAGAGTTGAAATAATTGGGAAAGCAAAAACTTACTCAAAAGGATATTTTTATGTTTAAATTAAAAAGCAGTTATTTAACTTTTGAAGTAAAATAAGTTAAAACAGAATAATACCATTAAATAGGTATTTATATTTTTGAATTTTTATGTTAAAATTGAAAAAAAACTAAATTATGAAGTTCACTAAAATCATTGTATTAATCACATCGTTATTTATGCTGAAAACAAGTTATCTCTTTTCTCAAGAACTCGTTATTGGTGAAGAAAGAATAGAACCCGGTATAGCTGTTATTTTTGAAGGTGCAATAAAAGACATGATTATGCCATCAATGACTAACCTTGATGAAAAACAAACTGATGTGCATATTGAAGCAAGGGTAAACTGGGATAATAAAGAATTACCAAAAGGTACTCCTGTTGGAGGATTTGTGCCTTACCTTCATATTAATGCTAATGTTACCAATCAAAAAACAGGGATGAAAACCTTTATTGATCTCATTCCTCATATCAATTTAACTGATAATTTTCATTATGCAAGAAACATATCACTTCCTGGTGAAATCAATGAATTGTACACAGTAGAATTCACAATTTCTCCACCATCAAGTTATGAAGTTGCTTTACATATGGATTGGAAAAAAGAAATTGGTACAACTTTTTTTGAGCCTGTCAAGTTCAAATATAGTGATGTTGATTTTGAAGAAATAGCAAAGGCTTCAAGAAGATAAAATCAATATTTTAATTTATTATTTTTATTAAGCAATTCCAAAATTCATATTTAGTTAAATTAGCTCTTGTATAATTAATTACATCGTTAGATCCAATATTTATTTTTAAATTGAATAATGATTTATAATAAATTTATTGGATTCCTATTATTAATTTCTGTCTTTTCTTTTTCAATAAAAAAAATTATCAGAAAGTAAAACAAGTTGGTTTTCTATCATTGATACAATTGAAAAGCTCTCTTATTTATGTGAATTTTCCATTTAAAACTTTTGAAGATCAATATAATTTATATTTACATCAAACAGTATTCAATATTACGGTCATAATACATAATTTCAAAAAAAAATGAAAATGAAAAAAATAATCTTTTTTGCATTAAGTTTAATCTCCTTAAAATTTATAGCTCAACAACAAATTAATAAAACATTATTTTTTGACGGAAGTGAAAGATCATACATTGTTTATATCCCTGAAATTTATGATGAATCTGAATCAGCTCCATTATTATTAAATTTTCACGGTGGAAGCGGTACTTCCACAGGATTCTTAAATTATGAAAATGACATGCGACCAATTTCCGATACCGCTAACTTTATTGCTGTATATCCACAAGCTCTTGAAGATCCAAATGATGGTAATTCTACAAATTGGATTCATAAAGATCCAACAACACACAATGATATTAATTTTGTTAACGCTATTTTAGACGAATTAAATGAGGAATTTAATATAGATAATTCTAGAATTTATGCCTGTGGATATTCATTGGGAGGTGAATTTACTTTTGAGTTAGTTTGCAACTTAAATAATCGCATCGCGGCAGCAAGTTCAGTTGCTAGAACAATGCAGCAATATACTTATGACAACTGCTCCCCAATTCATCCTACTGCAATACAAACTATATTGGGTACTAATGATCAAATTTCACCTTATAACGGCTTAACTTTTGGGGGAGTTTCTTACTATATTTCCGCTGATTTGATGCATGAATTTTGGTCAAATTATAATAATACAGATATAAATCCGGTAACTAATTCCATAGCTGACATCAATTCTTCTGATGGATCAACTGTTGACAGGAGACGCTGGGAAAATGGTGATATGTGTGTAAGTGTAGAAGAACTTCGAATAAATGGTGGAGGACATGATTGGCCAGGAAGTTTTGGAAATATGGATATAAATGCATCACAAGAAATTTGGAAATTTTTATCTAGATATAATTTGAATGGATTAATTGGTTGTCAATCCCTTTCACAAAAAATAACGAATTCTAAATTTGTAATCTCTCCAAATCCTGTAATTACAAATCTTATAATTAGAAAAGAAACCACAAAAACTGAAAAATACTCTGTAATTTCTACTTTAGGTAATACAGTGATTAATGGTTCACTTGATAAAACAAAGAATATTATTAATTTAAGTAAACTTAAAAAAGGACTTTACATAATAAAAATTGGGAACTCTTCCTACAAGATATACAAGGAAATTTAAAAATTTTATTAACCTTTAAATTAATTAAACTATTTAAAATTAAATAAACAATGTTTTACTTTTAAAATGAAAAATATTTTTCTCTTAATTTTATTGTTTTTAAGTTTATTTATTTGCGGACAAAGAGAAATTTTATCATCAAAATTAAATACTTCAATTTCTATTGACGGTAAACTAACTGAAAGTGACTGGAAATCAGCTCAATGGACATCTAATTTTACACAGATGAAACCTGTTCCAGGTGCACAACCAACCAAAAAAACAGAAGTTGCTATTTTGTATGACCAAGAAGCAATTTACGTAGCTGCAAAATGTTATGATCACCCCGATTCAATTTCAAAGGTACTTTCTCTAAGAGACGATTTCAATCCAAATTTAGATGTTTTTGCAGTTTTCATAGATACCTACCAAGATCGGCAAAATGGTTTTATGTTTTCTGTCACTAGCAGAGGTGTACAATTGGACTCTAAAATTTTTAATAATGACTTTAATAATTTGTTCAATTTAGCTTGGAAAAGTAAAGTTAATATCAACAGCTTAGGATGGTTTTGTGAGATGAAAATTCCTTATTCAGCACTTAGATTCCCAAATAATAAAACTCAATCTTGGAACATAAATTTTGGAAGACAAATTAGCAGATTTAGGGAGGAAAACACGTGGAGTCCGGTTAATCCAGATTTAGAAAATTATCTTTTAGAAAGTGGTAAATTGGAAGGTATAGAAAACATTAAACCTCCATTGAGACTTGCATTTTTACCTTTTTTATCAAGTTATACGAGTTTTTCAAAAAACGAAGCTACATTCTCCACTTTTAACGGAGGCATGGACGTTAAATACGGAATTAATGAAGCATTTACACTTGATGTAACACTTTTGCCCGATTTTGGCCAAGTTGTTTTTGACAAACAAGTATTAAACATAAGTCCATTTGAAATTCAATTTAACGAAAATCGTCAATTTTTTACCGAAGGAACTGAGCTATTCAATAAAGCTGGAATATTTTACAGCAGAAGAATTGGTGTACAGACTTCATCAAATGTTTATAAAAAACAACTTGAGGAAAACGAAGTTTTAAAAGAAATTCCTAATTCTGTACCACTTATCAATGCAAGTAAGATTTCGGGAAGGGATAAAAACGGATTAGGTATAGGAATATTTAATGGAGTTACTGCTGAGCAAAAAGGTATTGCGGAAAACTCTACAAATGGTCTTAATTATGTTGTTAATTCTGAAAGAGAAATAACCATCAGTCCACTTACCAACTATAACGTTATTGTGTTGGATCAAAACCTCAAAAACAACAGCTATATTAATTTTACAAACACTAATGTTTTAAGGCAGGGTAATTTTTATGATGCAAATGTTACCAGTCTTAACTCTGTTATAAATAGTAAGAACAATAATTACTTTATAAGCGGAGAAGCTAACCTATCAAATATAATAGATGATTCTTTAAGTTTAGGACATAGCTGGAGAGCAGAGATTGGTAAACAAAGAGGTCAACTAACATTTGGTATTGAATATTATGAGGAATCAGACAAATATGATCCCAATGATTTAGGCTTTTTGAGAGCTAATAATAGCAGAGTAACACAAGGATACATCGGTTTTAGAAACTTTAATCCTCAATTTTTGAACCTCAATAAATTTTTTACAAAAATTGAAATTGAAAATGAAAGACTTTACCTACCAAATCTTTTTGGCTCCACATCTTGGCGCGCAAATGGAACGATGGTTTCAAGATCTTTTAATGCTGCAGGAATTAGGTTGAGAGGCACACTAGGTGAAAGCAATGACTATTTTGAACCGAGAGGAAATGTAATTGGAGAAGAAAAATTTATCAGACCTGTTTGGACTAATTTAAAAGCTTGGTTTTCATCCAATTATCAAAAAAGAATAGCAGTGGATGCTAGCTTAGGTTATGTTGATGTGAAAAGAGGAAAATGGTGGGAATGGAATTATGAATTAGAATTTAGATTTAGAATAAATAATCAACTATTTTTAATCCACGAATGGGAGCAGTTAAAGCAATTTAATAGCGAAGGTTATGCCGTAAATTTCGGAACTCCTTTAATGAATTTTGATGGCACTATTTTTGGAAACAGAGACCGAACAACCACTACGCAGTCTTTAGGAATAGATTATACCTTGACAAATAGAATTGGGATAACATTTAGACTAAGAAATTACAATGCAAAAATAAAGTATAACAGCTATTACGAACTTCTAAATAATGGTAGATTAAATTCAATTCCAGATTACAATGGATTAGATAGTGATGGAAATTCAGTTTACGATATAAATTATAATGCTTTTACTATTGACATGCTCTTTAGATGGGTATTCCAACCAGCAAGCGAGCTTAACTTAGTTTGGAAGAATTCAATCTTTAGTTCTAACGAAAGTGTGAATAGTAACTACTGGAATACGCTGAATAATGCGCTGACAAACGGCCCAATGAATACCATATCTTTAAAACTAATTTACTGGCTTGATGCTCAATACTTAAAAACCAACCTCAAGAATAAATAAATCTAATTTTTTTATTTACTTTTTCAGATAAACTTCTGTGAACTGGACAATTTATAGCAGCTCTTTCTAGGATTTGTTTTG
>MDTC01151948.1_pt1 | contig 27913 bp, 6 predicted proteins | sample 811181 | NCBI WGS metagenome assembly MDTC01 (sample SAMN05326644, study PRJNA326480) | marine metagenome | isolation source: seawater | place: Pacific Ocean: North | collected 2011 | reverse complement strand
CGAGGGGGGAGGGATTGTTGTTCCAGGTGGGGCCAACGAGGGTGTTTTTGAGAATAAGAATACTATTAGCCCTGGGAATGACATCGAGACTCTGACGATTTCTGGTGATTATATTGAAAACGGTATCTACGTTGCACAGTTGGGTCTTGGATCTGAGAGCGATACACTTGCGATAGATGGCTCGACCACTCTAGCCTCTAAAAGTAAACTCAATCTTCTAGAATTTGGGGGGCTCGTCCGTGGCTCGGGGTCAGTCCTCTGTGGGGAGCGTTGGAATGTCATTGATTCTTCCAAAGGGATTAATGGCGGCTGGGGAGAAATCTCAGACATTAACAATCCAGGAGATCTTGGTCAAACGATCGAGACCCAACTGCTCTTTGATCGTAGTACTGGGGACCTCGTCTCCTTGGGGCTTGGTGCCGGCGAAACGGTCGCGGATTATGAAAATATTTCTGAGTCACAGACAAGTATCCTCTCTGCTGTTCTAAATGGTGCAACCGGCGATGATCTGATCCTTGGTAACTACAGTAGTAACGACGGAGGGGCAGGAACAGTTATCAATTCTTTATACACAGTGGGAGAGGCAGGTAATAAGGAGGCACTTTTCACAGCTCTTGATAGTCTCTCTCCAGAAATCTACGGTAGAACAATGGATTATGCTCTAAACGCAACCCGAACCTTTACCGAAAATACACGTGTCTCTCGCCTTCTTTCTTCTCACAGAGATGAAAAAGATGATGTGAGCAGGAATAGGCAGCCGTTTGAGGCATTCGCAGGTTACAGCCAATTTGAATTGAGCTCTTCTGAAAATCTTTTTGGTGGCGATTACCATATGCGTGGCGGTGGAATTTATGCTGGTGGCGAGTTATTGTTTAGCCCTAACTTTACAGCTTCTTCCTTCCTTGCCTTAGATAATGGTTCAGTGGGAAGCAGCTCCCTAGATCTTGATGTTAGTGGACTCGTCATCGGTGCGTCGTTTTACTCTTCACCTTTAGGACGCGAGTCACCCCTCCGACTTCAGGGCACGGCAACCCACGCTAGCTATGAGTTCGATGGAGAGCGTAATAGTTTCATAGGGTCCTACAGTGTTTCAAGCCTTGAAGCGAGTGCCTTTGAATTAGGGCTTCGTGCCGAATACAAGGTTTACGAAGAGAACGGGCTTCAAATTACTCCAACCTTGGGCCTTCGTCACCTTTCAGGAACTGTTGAAGGATTTTCGGAGGCAGGTTGGGCTGGCGCGCTAAGCGTTCAGGATCAAAAGCAGGTCATGGCTCTTGTTGACGTGGGCTTCTCGGGTTCTTATCGGCGCCCTGAAAGTCGTTTGGAAATGCAGGCGGAACTACGCTGGCAGAAAAATCTTGAGGAAGTTGAGCGCGATATCCGAGCCTCGTTCACCTCCTCGGGATCACCCCTTCAAGTAGCGGCTGCTGGTATTAATACTGATGCTCTTGTCTATAGTATGGGCTTTGTCTATGATATCAATGAGCGGTCGCGCTTGGGATTGACTTACAGGGGTGAGAATAGAAGTGAAACAGATCCACTTCAGAGCCTAAATCTCCGACTCAAAGTCAATTTTTAAGCGTTTGCAACTTCACCACTGGAAACTCCAGAGCCATCACTAAATGAACAGAAAGAAAGGCTATAATTCAAAAACCAGGCTTTTAATCAGCGTGCTGGTTATTCTTTCTGTGGCCGTGACTGCCTATTGGGTTGGGAGAAGGAGCAGGGCTCATGTATCAGTGGATGCTTCCATTGAAGAAAAGAACGCAGCACAATTACAATCTCAGGTGATACAGGGACGACAGGCGTTGAGTGCGATTGATCTAGCAAAAGCTAAAGGTGTTCCAGACTCTCTCGAGGATCCCGGCGGAGATTATCAATTGATTGCCGTTATTGAGGGAGATGAGTCAAATCGTAAATTGACTTCAAGCCTCCAAGTCGTTGGAGTACAGCGACAGCGGCTACTTAGCTTGTCTCGGCAATACGACGGACTCCCCGCGGATTCTCTTCAGCAACGAGAGCTAATCGCTGGGGAGATTCTAAAGGCGCGTAAGACTCTGGCTACAAATCTGGATTACATGGCCCAAAATTACGGGTATTCGCTCAAAAATAACTACCGGCTCATACCCCACTCCGCCTCGCTCTTTCTCATCACCCGAGGTGAAGAAGACAAACTCACCTCCACTCTCGTCCACGAATTTGAAGATGCCGAATCTTATAGGCGATTTCAGCAACTAAGAGACGACTATTTGCTCCTGAGTAACAAGGAAGGGAAAAGCGCGTCTTCCGTGGGGATCAACGAAGGTGGCTTAGGAAATAAGAGTCTAGAAGACGAAGGTCCTGAGCTTGCAACTGAAGGTCTTGAGTCTCCAGTTTCCGAAATAGTATCTGAGCCATCTATTAGCCCTGAGCTCAAGGCGAAGCAGGATGAATTGATCAAGCTGTTCCAATACGATCCCATTAAAAGTCATCAGGTAGGGCTGAATAAGACTGCTTTTTACGGGAGATCAGGTGCTCCAAAATAAAGGTTGAAAGAATTAAGTCAGAAAAATGAATCAGATTCTCCCAAATAAGATCTCCTCGCTCATCCGTTATGCGGTTACTTTGATTGTAATTTTAGGTTTCGCAGGGAGACAATCAATCTGGGCAACTAGTTACACGCTGGATGAAGTTGTGCTCAATACTGAATTCGATCCTGAGCCTAGGGGCGAAGTCACGTTGGAGATCTCTCTTGATCCTTTGTTCCAGCCAACGCTATCGACACTCTCAGGAACGGCAGGCGTCTCCGGCTCTTCTGACGGTCCCAGACAATCAGCGTTATATTATAACCCATCCGGCCTTGCTATCGATTCCGATGGAAATGTTTTTATTGCCGATGCCGCACAACATCGCATCAGGATGCTCGATCCGGAGGGGAATGTGACTACGATTGCTGGTTCTGATTCTGGTTATGTTGATGGCGCCGGGCCAAATGCACGGTTTGCTTTTCCGTCGGCGCTCGTTGTTGGTTCAGATAATAACCTGTATGTAGCAGATCGAATCAACCACGTGATTCGTAAACTCGAGCGCCCCGGATCTCCGGGTGGCATTTGGGTTGTCACGACCTTTGCTGGTTCTGGCCGCCCAGGTTTTTTTGACGGAAATGGAGCTGTTTCTATGTTTAATGAGCCCCAAGGCTTAGCAGCTGGGCCTTCAGGAGACCTCTATGTGGCCGATGTGAATAATCATCGTATCCGTCGGATCTCGAAAAGGGGTAAAGTTTCAACATATGCGGGATCGCGAGGGGGATACCGAAATGGGGTCAAGATGGAGGCTCAATTCCAGTTTCCCACTGGGCTAGACTTTGATGGTGAGGGAAATCTTTATGTGGCAGATAGCCTAAATAGGAGAATACGTAAAGTTACGCCGGGGACAGGCGGGGTAGTCTCAACCGTCGCTGGGAGTGGTGAAGAAGGTAGAGCCGACGGGGCTACAAATCTGGCGAGTTTTAATGAGCCAATTTCTCTTGTTACCGACGGGGGTGGCCATCTTTTTGTGGTAGATCGAGGCAGTTCGACGATCCGCAAGATCACATTGGCAAATTCTTCTGTGAACACGCTAGCTGGGACAGGTAGTGATGGTAACACCGATGGCCCCGTCTCGGCAGCGCAGCTCAATCATCCAACCTCTATAGTTATAGGTTTGGATGGCAATTTAGTCATCGCAGACAGTCCAAGTCACACTATCCGAAAGTTGATCATCCAAAATTTATCAGCATCAACAACTGTTACGGGTGGTGGAGTCACTGCTATACTTGATATTAGTAGCTATGGTTTGAATACCTACGAAGAGTATTTTGTCCGATGGATCGATGTATCAGCAGGCAGGGTTCAGCAAAACAATCTCTCTTTCTTTATCGTTGATCCACCTTCTTTGGTGCAAGTGGAAGCAGCTGCCCAATCTCCGAGCTCTGCGATTCTTAATGGTCTTATTGAAACCAATGAAGGTGAGACAGGAGTTCTGTTTGAGTATTCGACCGACCCCGAACTTCGAGGGCCGCTGGCGGTGCAATCATTAGCAAATTTTGAAAATACGCCTGCCGGATTTGTGATGAATACCGATGGAGTTGTGTACCTAACGTTTGAAGGCATACACAAGATCTTCAAGCGGACTCCTGACGGGAGCCTTACTGAATTTGCTGGAGGCTCAACAGCTGGTTTTGCTGATGGAATTGGGCAGGAAGCTCAGTTCGATAGTCCTAAAGGGCTTACGCTCGATGACGGGGGGAATTTATATGTTGCAGATACACGCAACCATCGAGTGCGAAGGATCTCTTCAGATGGAACTGTGACTACGATTGCAGGGTCGGGTGTTGCAGGATTTGCAGATGACGAAAGTGCTGAAGAGGGTGAGTTTTTGTATCCCTCTGAATTGTGTTTTTTACCTAATCGTGGGGCGATTGCTGTAGTTGATCGTGGAAATGAGAGGATTCGGCTCGTCAAACTTTTGGGCGGTCTGTTTACACTTGCAGGATCTGGTAGCAGTGGGGATCTTGATGGTACGATCACTGAGTCCTCTTTCAGTAAACCTGCTGCAGTCTGTGCTGACCGGGATGGAGATCTGTATATTGCAGATCAAGGTAATCATAAGATAAGAAGAATAAGTGATCTCGGTTTTGATGATTTGGGAAGGCCTATCTCAGGGAAGGTGAAAAGTTTTGCGGGTTCAGGAACCCCTGGTAAAGTTGATGGTGGAAAAGATCGTGCTCAATTTTTATCGCCCTCCGGGATAGCTGTCGATTATGACGGTAACGTCTACGTTGCCGACACAAATAATCATTGCATCCGACTGATTACTCCAGATGGAAATGTGACAACTTTGGCGGGTTCTGGTGTAGTAGGAAGTTTTAATACCCCCGCTGGCTCTATTGTGCCGGCTACGGAAACCAAGTTTGATAGGCCTACGGCAATGATTCTTACGCCGCCTACGGACTTGGAGACGCTTGAGCTTCATCTGATTGATTCTGGAAATCGCGGTATCCGATCAGTTACTCGCCAAGCTTTGCCTTCCGTTGCGGCTTCCCAGTCTCCATTTGCTTCTGGTAGTTTGGGGGATCCTGCGTTGCGTGCCTCCCTGGATATTCCAGAAACTCTATGGCCTGGTGCGACGCTATATTTTCGGGTGCGAGCTGAGAACCAAAGGAGTGAAACTGTTAGCGAGATTGAGAGCTTTAAAACTCCAACAAATCAAAATGTTTCGATCAGGAATGGTGAGGGACCGAATGCTACCCTCATAAATAGCGAGAAAGCGGTTGAGGTTGACTTCGGCACTCAGCCGTTCGGGGTCAGCACTAGCAGGAGCTTTACTCTTACAAACGACGGGGAATGGCCACTCGCAATTGAGTCTATAAATCTGGAAGGTTCATATCAGCATAGTCTATCACTGAGACCTAGTATTCTAGAACCTGGAGAGGCCCTCATGTTTCGGGTAGAAGGCCCTTATCAGGAGGTTCCAGTTTCAGGAAATGGTGGGGTGCTACACGAAGGAAGAATTGAAATCGTTTCGAATGACCCGGATTCGCCTTCTATTACCCTTTTACTTCGAGGTGTCGTTCAGAGTCCTCCGGCTATTGAGACTCTTCCTGCAGAAAATCAGACCCTTAAAACTGCCGATCTTCTTGCAAGAGTTAACCCAAATGGCACTGCAACTAGTCTTTGGTTCGCCTACTCTCGTGACCCAGAATTGGACGGCTTCAATGTAACGAAGGTGACGGGTTCCGTTTCGGGTTTCTCGAATGGTTCAAATGCAGAGGCCAAGTTTAGTCAGCCGTTTGGTCTTGTTTTTGATTCACAGGGCAATCTCTACATGGCTGATACCCAGAATCACGTGATTCGCATTGTCTCACCTGATGGGATTACTTCGACATATGCAGGAGATGGAAACCCAGGAGATCTAAACGGCCCAGCCAATAATGCGCGTTTCAATGAGCCCAAAGGAATAGCTCTTGGTGAAGACGGGACACTTTATGTAGCAGATTTCGGAAATCATCTTATCAGAGCAATTTCACCAGATGGTATTGTGCGGACCATCGCAGGTACTGGGGAGCCTTCCTTCACAGATGGTGACTCGTCGGCTGCTAGATTCAATGGACCCTCTTCTTTAGTGATTGACGAAATAGGAAATCTGCTCGTAGCCGACCGCTTCAATCACCGGGTGAGGCTTGTGGGGCCAGATGGTCAGACTCAGACACTCTTAGGTTCTGGAACTGCCGGGCATGAAAATGGCCCCATAGAGGTTGCGACTCTTGATGAGCCTGTCTTCCTTGTAAGGGATTTTGAGGGGAATCTTTATTTCACCGAGGCAAGTGGTCATGCAATCCGGAAACTTTCTTCAGATGACATGGTGACCGTCTTGGCGGGTGCTAGTAGCGTCAGCGGATTCAAGGACGGGGAGACGAGTCTCTTCAATACTCCAAGCGGGCTTACGGTTGGAGGGGATGGGAATTTGTTTGTCGCAGATTCGGGTAATCACAGCATCCGGAAAGTGTCCCCAACAGGTTTGGTTACGACGATTGCCGGATCTGGTAGCGCAGGGGACCTTGATGGGCTTGGTGATCTTCGAGGAATTGATGGGGCCAAAGAGGCCGCCGAGTTCGATGCTCCCACTTCAATCGTTGTTGGACCTGATGGTAATATTTATGTCGGTGAAATTACTCACGGAACGATCCGGAAGTTGACTTCAAGCACGTTTGTCGTTGAGGTAGCGAGCAACCTTAATGGAACCGATCCTGTTGATATGAGATTTAAGGTGGAAGACCTTGAATCATATGTCTCCTATTATTTTCAAGCGTATGGCTCGAATTTTGGTGGTGCGAGTTCCAGGCAGGGAGCTCAGATCGAGAGTTTCCAGAGCCGGTCAAGGGCGCCTTTTGAAGCGTGGCAGCTCCTCCATTATGGAGAAAACGCAAACAATCCACTCGTTGCGGGCCCGAATGCCAAAGCAGGGGCGATCGTCCAAGAAGGGGAAATCATAGAGGGAACAGCCGGGACTGTTGAGAATCTTCAGAAATACGCCCACGGGATCGATCCCTACGACGATTCGCTCGCTGGTCTTCCCGTTATTAACTCAGAACGTGGTAGGTTAATTCTCCGCTATACAAAAAGCGTCGAAGCCACCGACGTTATCTTTACTGTTGAGTCATCTTTGGATCTCCAAAACTGGGAGCCTGCTGATGATATTATTCTTCAGAGCTACTCGAATGATGGTGTTGCCGAAAAGATTCTCGCTTCGGTCCCTGTGGGTAGTAGGGCTAACCCCACACAGGGAATTTCTCCCGCCAGAAATCTTCGTCTCCGCCTTACCTTAGTGCAACAACCGTAATCTCCAATTAGGAACCAAATGAAGTCTTATCCATACCTTAAGCGATTCGTCATATTTATTTCTTTTCTTTGCTTACTCATAGCTTTGCGGCCTCTAAGTGCACAGATGGCGTCGCAGGAAATTAACTTAATTCCGGGCTGGAATTCAATTTGGCTGGAGGTTGAGCCTACCCATACAACAGGACCTCAGAAGGGACTAATCAAGTCCCCAGAAGAGGTCTTTTCAGGTATCAACGGAATTGAAATCACTGTCACAAGCCCGAAACCTGAGTTTGGCACGTCGGAAGTTTTTGCAAGCGATCCGAGCGACATAACGAGCTTGAATCAAAGCGATTGGGAGCAGTGGAGTAAGCCGGCTCGTCCAGGGAATAATCTGAGTGTGATAGCCGGAAATAGGCCTTACCTGATCAAGACTAAAAAACCAGTGACCCTTTTGATTGAAGGTAGAGTCAAATTTCATCGCCCGGTTTGGAATCCGGATCGCTTTAACTTGATTGGTTTTGGTTTGCAGGATAGTCCAACCTTTCAGGATTTTTTCAGTGCTTCAGGAACCACTCACGATCCTCAACAGATCTATAAACTAGACCGTGTTTCTGGCGCTTGGGTGAAAATTGCTTCCCCTGAGGCAGAGCGAATGAGATCGAACGAGGCCTATTGGGTGTATTCTTCAGGCCCTTCGAAATACATGGGGCCGGTTGCTGTTGACTTTGACACCGCGGTTGGGGGAATCCTAAATTTCGGGGGTTCGGCAGATGCTGTCGAGGTGGATTCAAGTCCTCAAGTATTGCAACTCGATCTAGAGGAGTTGACCTTTACAAATTTGAGAGACAGTGGGGTGGCGGCTCCTGAGTTAGATCTCATTTCCCAAGACTCCGGCAGTGGAGACCTGGTTCTAAAAATTGTGGCTCCCGGTGAAGATGCTTTGAGCTACACTGTAGGTGGGCAGGTTGATAGTTCTGCGGGTCCGACCGCAGGTCCCAGTAATCTTCTAGAGAGCGTCCCTGCCGGTGGTACAAGGACGCTTACTCTCGGAGCCTCAAGGGAATGGAGTAGCGGAACCGCTGGGAGAACTAATGTCTACCGCATAAGCACGGGCAGCGGGGGAGCCTCTTTCTGGCTTCCTGTGAGCGCAAGCCGAAGTGACATCGCTCCGCCGACTGATTTGATTCCCGATAGTGCTTCGGCGTCTGTCGTTGGACTGTGGGTCGGCGAGATTTCGGCGACTGATGTGACCAGTATGGTCGAAGATGGCGCTCCGGTAAAGAAGGCTGCGGCATCGGCCCCGATTCGAATCATCTTCCACTCGGATGATAATGGCACGGTGAGGCTTCTTTCACAGGTTACTATCATGCAAAGCAAAACAGCTGATCCAGAGCTTCCTTCAGCGCCGGTTTTAGTAATCGATCAGAAGCAGATTCCTTTCTTTGAGGGGATCCAAGAACGGAACGGGAAAAGATTGGGCTTTAGAATTGAATCTGTCGCCTTTGACCTTCCAAGAAATGTCAGCCCAACTGCTCAGGGCTCGGGGCTTCTTTCGGCTGTGGTGGCAGAGTCAACAAGCGCCTCCTCTCTCTGGAAGTCAGGGGCAGGCCTCTTCGAAGAGAACGATTCGGTCACTGCAGAGGGTATTGAGTCATATCTTTTATTCAGGGGGATTAGACCTCCTTCGCTGCGAGAGACCTATCACACCTCTCTGAGATGTGATGGTGCAATGGGTGCTGGAAAGACAGTCCGCACTCGTCCGAATACTCTCGTGATGGACAGCTTTCATCGTTCTAATCCCTTTCGCCACGCTTACCATCAGAAGCATACGAAGGGCCCACAGATTACTCGTGAGATCACGATCACCTTTGATGATAGCTCAACCTCTTCGGATTCTCTTACAGGGGTGTATGAGGAGCAGCTTGTTGGTCTTACCAAAAGCTCACTTACGGTCCGAGGACGAGCCAAACTTCGGAGGTTGAACTCGGTTCCAAGGCTTGAAGGACTATCTTCAGAAGGCATTCCAAACTGATTTAGTGGCCATTCTTTGTTAAACTTTCAATCGACTCAAGATTCTTTTCAGACGCCCTTTTATTATGACTACGTTTCGTTTTTTTCTCCTCTCGCTTCTTTTGACGGGGCTCCCTTTTGCGCAGACCATTTCTGTAAGTAAGGGAGGTGATTCGGTTGAAAAAAATGGAACAATTTCCCTACCAAATGCTGTCACCATCGGTAATTCTGTTGAGCTTGATCTTCTTCTTGATGAGGAAGGTAATGTCAATGTTGCTTGGAAAGCTACGTTAGATCCAGCAAGTGATTTTTCCTTATTTACGGAATCAGGTGTTATCAACAACGATGGGGGGCCAGCAAATCTAAAGGTCGTTTTCAATCCTACGGCTAGCGGACAGCGTGACGCAACTTTAACAATTTCGACTCGTGACGCCCGTAACGATCCCGATCCAGAGAATGATGAATCGTTTACGATCAAACTTGAAGGTGAGGGTCTGCTTCCTGCCGAAATAACGGTCGAAAAAGACGGTGATGTGATTGGAAGTGGTTTTTCTGCAACATTTCCTGAGATTGATCGGAGCGGTACGACAACTTCTGAGAATCTAGAGTTTACAATTTTAAACGCAGGACAAGAGACTCTAACAATCGCTACTGTCGAATTTGATCCTCCGGGCGGCCCTTTCTCTCTAATAGAGAATCCGGGGAGTCTTGCGGGTAGTGCTAATGGGGCACTGAGCGTTCGCTTTACACCAACTGGAACGGGAATTTTTTCGACCTCGCTCAAGATTAATTCTAATGACGAAGATAAAACCCCCTTTATTATCAATCTTGAAGGCTCGGCGATTGCTTCTCAGTTTGGGTTTAAAGATCAAGCGGGTAACATAATCGAAAATGGGAGAACACAAGAATTTGGACGGGCTATTATTAGTGATGGAGTATCGGATGGAGAAATTCGAGAACTAACCTTTTCTGTTCATCAGTTAGGGGACGGGGATTTAAATTGGAATGCAGCCCTGACGAATTCAGATCACTTCCAAATAGTAGGGATCTCTTCGGGAACTATAAGTGCCACCCCAGGGGCTCAATCACAGGATTTAGTGATTCGGTTTGCCCCAATAGGAGAAGGGGATTTAACGTCTACTTTGACAATCACAAGTAATGATCCCGATCTTCCCTCATACCAATTAGCAATTACTGGGACAGGCCTCACACCAGCCGAGATTGAGGTGGCTCATGAGTCGCAACCAATAGTTAATGGGGGCACCTTAGATTTTGAGAACATTGATCTTCAATCGGCTTCCAAGACTCGGACTTTGACACTTCGAATTAAAAATCTAGGTGATGAACCTTTGACCATTCCTACAGAGCTAACTGACTTTATAATTGAAGCTGATCCCTCATCAAGCATTCCAGATGAATTTAAAGTCATTGAGCCTTTACCGCTATCTCTCCTGTCTAAGAATGAGTCGACAAGCCTCTTAATCAGGTTTGAACCACAAGAATCCGGGCAGCGGAGCGCAACTCTCTCGTTTGCTAATAATGATCGGAGCCGCACCCCTTTTACGGTTCAATTAGAAGGCGAGGCAACAAGGCCAGCTATTTTTGTGCGGACTCCGGGCGGACGAGTTACGTCAACAAGAAGTCCCTCATCTTTCGGATTCACACCACTAGGTAATTCATCGACCATCGAGTTTACCATCGAGAATCCTGGAACGGCCCCAGTCCAAGACCTCTCAGTTGCTCTATCTGCATCCGAGCATTATACAATTAGCCAAAATATTAGCCGGAATATTTTAGAAGCCGGAGGCTCGGCAAAATTTACGGTCACATTCACACCTTCGATTTCTTCGGTAAACCTGCAAGATTCAGTTATCGTCAGTGGAAGTAACGTTAGCGATTGGGAATTTACTGTGACGGGCGATAGTACTCCTCCTGCGGACAGCCAGCCTGACCAGTTTGGATATTTCTATCAAAAAGAAATTGCCCTTACCTCTGATTTTCTCACGGAAGATGGGGCTGGTGTCTCTGAAGTTTCGCTTACGACAGGCTCGGTGCAGTCCATAAATATCGGGTTCCCCTTTAAGTTTTACGAAAACACATATGGAGTTTGCAGTGTGTCCGAGAAGGGTCTCATTACTTTCGAAAATGATTCTAGTGTCTACGGAAGTCCACATCAACTTCCAAGTCCGGGTATAAAGCCCTCAAATCTGATAGCGCCATTTTGGGCAAACCTGAGAAAAGAGACAGATAGTAAGATCCGTTATTCTACCCGCGGCGTGTCTCCAGGACGAGTCTTCAATATTCAATATACAAATTTTTATCTGGGGAATAGCAATACCAAGATTACTTTTTCAATGCTCCTCTTTGAGGGAACGAACAGTATCGAATTTCATTATCGGGAAATCAGTGGCTCGATTAGTCCAACGTCAAACAAGCTCAGTGTAGGAATCCAGAATAAGAATGGAGATTCTGGTGTTGGGTATTGGTTTGGTCAACTTGATGGCACCCCCGCCCCGGGTTTTGATCAAGATGGATTTATTGAATTTCCCTCTGCAATTAAATTTGTTCGTCCAATCAAGGCTCGTGTGGTTAGCGCCTACAGGGGTAGAACTAATGATGGAACACGAATCAGATGTGATAGTACAAGTGGGTTGGTGGAAGGAATGTTTGTCCAAGCGATTGATAGTGATGGCCTTCTGTTACCTGGCACAAAGATTTTAGAGATTATCGACCATCAAACGATTAGGGTTAATCAGGCAGCTACTCGTGACGAGGCTGGTGTATCGATTGAAGCGACGAGTTATGATCCTCGTTTGGGTTTTGATAATTCTGAACCCATCAGATATTCGCAGACCTTTGATGGCTTTGGTAATGGTACGAGGGATCTCAATGATGGTTCTAGGATCTCCGGGGAAACGCCCCAAGTAGACAACGGAAGTCTTTACCTTACTTATGACAGCTCAGCCGCCTACGATGCAGCCATCGCAGATTTTGGCTTTACTTCACGTAGCACAACAGCCGCTACCTTTGATGGATCAAATATCGAAGCCTTCAATTTTGGAGCAATTTCTGGTGATGCCACTTTTGAATTTATTTTGAGTGGTGATCCAGTCGCCGGGGGTAATAACGGATATATTGGAAGAGCGGATTCTAACGCAGGCAATAGCCTTCGCTATGAGCAATGGTCTAATACTGGTGCTCTTGGATTCACCCGGGCAGGCGTTGCTGACAATACATTTTCAGCTCCCGGTGCAGCTTCTCCCACCGATGACACCCATGTCACCTACCGCTGGACTCAAGCAACTCGCACGATGGATCTTTTCATCAACGGTGTTGCCACGGATTCCATTGCAGGAGCTACCTTTGAGATGCCCACCGGCCCTGGACATTTGGGGAACGTTAGCGAAGGTGGAAATGAAGGAATGATCGGCACGATTTCTCGTGTTACGACCTTCAATAGTGCTCTCTCCGATTCTGATATTTTGTCCCACTCCAATGCTTGGAACGTTGCAGGTGGAGGCAGATCAAGTTTTTCCATACCCGCTCTTGCCGGTTCTTCCGAAGGATTTGAAGCAAGTTTTGATTTTACGCTTACGAATTCTGGTGGAAAACCTGCGGATGGGTTTTCGCTGAATTATGGTAACGCCCTTCTTGGTGCACTGGGATGGGAGGAGGGAATGCAGGGTAATGCGGGTGTTACAGACAATCTCTCCTTTGAGGTAGATACTTACTATTTAGGTAGTAGCGAGCTAGGCGTGGGAATCTCAGGGATTGTTGACGGAGTTACTCAAAGTAATTGGGCTTTTACTAACGGCCCGATTCTCACAACAGAAACCAGAACTGGCCGAGCAACTTTCTCTTGGAATCCACAAAATGGCGCAACTTTTACCACTACGGGTTTGCGCACGAACGCCAATTTTACGGACGTGCCAGTTGGTGGTTTTGAAGGGAATGATTCTTTTACCTTTAATATATCCGCCCGCATTGGTGGGGCTAATCAAACATTAAGCATCGATAATCTCGAGATTGTGACCTCTGGATCTCCTCAGATTGTAGATCCTCGGATAAGGGTGGTGATATCAAATTGTTCTACGGATAAGTCATCAAGTGGCATGCTTACCAGCGTAGGCTATCCCTTCGTAAACAGCAGCGGAGGTTTAGAAGTGACTGATCTTGGTTTCGATCCGCTTCCTGGTGAAATTTATACGTTTCCCCATGGGGAAGAACAGACCTTCGTTAGCCCTCCATCTATTTACTTGAATAAGAATTATGAGCCCTTGACTGAACCAGGGACCCCTCCACTCATTGTAGACGCTAGTAGTTTGCCCGATGATGTTGCGGTTTATCGTTTGGTAACCGACGGTTATTCGGTCGCGGGACAAGTGGTTCAAGGCGCAAACACCTCATTTTCTGAAATTCTAGAAGAGGACGTGACTGTGGTCTGGCGGTGGAAGCTGGAGTATGCCGTATTTATTCAAACAGCAAGTACACTAAACGGGGCTCCCGTGAGCCTGCAAGGAGGAGTTGGTAACCCTAGTCCCGGAGTCGGTCGACATTGGGTCTCAGCCAATCAAGACTTCACTGCCTCGATCGACCGAGAGATCGGGGAAGGGATCCTAGGTTCAGCTCCTACTGGATTTCGTTACTCAACTCAGGAGTATAGTATTGGTTATCAGGGAGATTTTTCGGGGAGCAGTCGGGTAAGTGCCGGAAATGATGGCAATCAAATCACAACAGCGCCCATCACGATTGATAATTGGGCTTCGATAAGATGGCACACCAAGGCCCAGGTTCTTTACCAGTTTGATGCCAAAAGGTTGTCAGGAACCGAGAGTGATGACGATTTCTTAGGTCATTCGTTTATCAGAGTTAAGGACTCAAGTATTACGAAGACTTTGGTGGCTATAGAGTCGCTTGATCAAACGATTCGGATTCCGGTTCCGTTCTTCACGTCAGATGACCTAACAGTCACCAACAAAACAAGTGCCGAGCCGCTGACCGCTGGGGATGATTATATTGCGATTCCTGGAACTCCTGCAGGAAATAATAACGGGGCTATTCGTCTCATCGGGTCACGCAAGGTAAAAATAGGTGACCTGCTCGAGATAGAGGCTAGCGCGGAGAATACAACGTATTTTGGACATAATGCTCTGAACCGGCAATGGATAAATATTGGAGCTGAAGTTTGTGTTGGTGCCTTCTACCGGACAGAGGATCGTTGTTTTACCTTGGGAGATTTCACGAGCCGTCCTGGGGGTGATCTTGGGGCATTGGGCTTGGATTCAACAGAGCTTAAAGATGCTATTTTTAGAGAGAACGGGTATCTCCACTCAGCTAATTCTCAACCACGTGTCGCAAGAGTCTTTAAGGTTGCAAAGGTTCAGAGGCCCACCGAGGTACACTTTGTTTATGAGCCGACTGTCTTTAGGCTCGAGCTTCCATTTGGAAAGTCTTTTGACGCTAGTAATCCAAATTTGCAGCTTGTGCCTGATTTTTGTGAGGGGATGGCTCTACGCACGAATAGTGAGGGACCATCAGATCAGCATACGGCCTCTTTAAATGATAGCAGTGGTGGTGCGGTCGGTCTTCCTTATCGTTGGGATCAGCTCGGCAAGCGTCTTTTTCCAGTTCACCCAGGAACTTTTGAAATCAGTTGGCCAGATGCGATAGATCAGGAAAAAGTTCATCGAATTGAGGTCGTAGCAGGATATCCGAATAATACAGTCGGTCTCGTATCGGCTAGGGAAGAGGAGTCGGGGCTAAGACAAACGACCACAGGGTTATCTACGGAAGATTTGATTGAGAACGGTTTTAAAGGAGTCGTTGATAGTGAAGAGAGTGATCATGTTTTTGAGACAGATCTGCCTGCCGTAAGTTCTGACTTCCCTGGCTCCCAGCCAGACGGTTTGGATGCTCATTACCGATACCTTAGGGATAATAACCAAGAGCGCCAGGCTCCTACGAAGTTGGACTTGGCGACTACCGATCAATGGAAGTTCACACAGATGCCCTATCAAGACAACGGTGCCCGCGTTGATGAAGCCTCCGATGGAATTCCCTTTAGTGCCAATGAAGATGGTCGCTGTGTTTTACTTTATAGTTACCGGCCCAATCCTGATGAAGTTGCCACGGGGGATTTGACAAAGGAGAGTTTGGCTGTTCGCGTGGTTCGCTCCGAAGAACTCGACCCACTTCTTCCGGAAAACTCCCGGCTTGTCTTGGGAACCTATGGCCTCATTTTAGATGGATCGAAAAATCTTGGTATCGTTGAGCGGCGGGACGCCTCTCAGACCATTGACCCCGGGAATGAATTTGTCCTCGATTTTTGGCTAAACGCGAGTGGCTTTGCCTCTGACGATGGCGAGGTTAGCGTTATCGCGACAAGTGGCGATAATCTCAAGGTCACCTTGGATAATCATCTTTCTCTCAAGGAGCAGACCGTAAGCGGGCCCACCGATTCAATTGCGGTTCCATTTAGCTTTACAGATCCTGGTCAGGTGCGTGTTTCAAACTTGACCTCCGGCTTAACTCTAGAGAGCACTATTGACTACACCGCCGGTCCCGGCTCTCCACAAGGTATGATTACTCTCTTGGGAACGGAAAAAGTTTCACCGGGTGACACCATCCGGGTTTCGTTAATAGAGTCGAGGGCTCCTGCTCCTACCATTCGGGCCACCTATCGTGGCGTCACCGTGTCTCATGATTTCGAAACGGTAGGTCCCAAGTGGCATCATTACCTTGTTCATGTTTTTACGAACGAATTTCTTGGCCTTTCAACAACGTCCATTCATTTTTATGCTGACGGGAAACTGGAGCATACTGCGAGGCTGACCTCACAGCTGAATAATGGATCTGCAGTTTTTGAGGTGAGTGACTCGGTAGACTCAAGCTCACTTCGACTGGGGCAAGGAGCGGAGGCTAGTAGCCGATTGCTCTTAGATCAGTTACGGATCTATAAGCCGAATTCTCCGGTAGCGGGCGAAAGCTCCTGGCTTAGTTCTGGAGAGATTAATAAGCTTAGGAATGAGCGTAATCCCATTTTGCGAGGCGCAGATCCTGAGCTTTGGTTTTCTTTTGAGGCTGATCCGAGTAGTGACACGGGAACTGGAATGACTTCTTTTATAGAAGGCCAAAATGCGTCTCTTGCAACGATGGGCATCGGTCCGATTACTGCTGAAACTGGAGGGGATTCAGATTCTAATCTTTATCGTAGCACAAGGGCTAATGTCTCACTTCAGGAGGTGGCGACTCGTATCGAAAGCACTCTAGATAATGCTGGTTTTGATGGGGATGGATACATCTTAAATCGGGTCTCAAATTACAACGCGAAGATCTACGATCGGGAAGCTGAAGTAGGCTTTTGGGGGCCTCTGTATCCGGTCAACCGTTCGCGTGTTTATGATTCAACAAAATCTCTGGAGGTAGCTTATTACGAGAATTACTTTCGGAATGATGAATTTCTTCATCCGAACGTCGCCTGGCCCTACGTTTCAGCCGCCTTCCAACAGGTTGTCTATCCCCAAGAGGGTCCTCATGCCCGCAATGCAGTTTACATCGCAAGTCGCCTTGGGTCTGAGGGGGTCGATCGTGATGGCAGGCTACAGAAGGTTTATCGCCTTGATCAGTTTGCTAATCTTACGATCTATAATCAACCTTCTAGGAATGAAGCTGGCTTCAACCCAAATGAGGAACATGCGATTGCTGCCCCTTCCAATCGAGCTGCGCTAAAGATCAAGGAAAAAGGTGAGACCCTTCCGAATAACCCTCCCCTCGCAGCGTTTGCCTTACAGGCTGACAATAATACCACAACAGGTGCTAACTATACGTCTGAACCTTGGGCTCTCGTCCAATTTGATAACCTGAAGACGGGCGAAAAAGAGATGGCTGCTTACTATGTTGCGCGGGAGCGAATCGGGCCTCTAGGTATCGGGACCTTTCCAAGGATTTCTGATGAGGTGGTCAATGAAACGGAGGGACTCGCTTACGAGAGTGCGCCGAATCCGGAAGACCGGTTTCTGACTCTAGATCCATCTAAAATCTATAATTTCCGATATGCCTTTGATTATAAGGTCAACGCCGGCGACCTGATGATTCCACCCTATCCGCTCAATCTTGTGATTGGGAATACTCCAATGCCTGCGTCGGGAGGGGGGAATGATGCCTCACAACGAACTGTATGGGCGGACGTTAATGGGAATCATTGGGTTGTCTCTGGTGGGGGGCGTTTCACCTTCAAGTATTTCTACCCGTTCCGCGATGATTTTTATCTGAACTCAAGGCCTGCAAAAGGCGCGCCTGTCCCCTGGGTACCAGATGCTGACACCTCGGGCCTTCGAAGCTTCACTGGGTCAACTGAGAATTTAACGCCTGGCCGTGTGTCATATTCCAGTTACTGGGCGACAGATTACCCTAAAATCAAGCGAGGAGAGACTCTCACTTACCAGGGCGGAGAATATTTTAATGAAAACCCCGGAGCTGAGGGTTTGCCGGCTTTGGTCGCCATGGCGGCAGCGGAAATTGTCTACGATAGTGGGACGTCCTCTATGGTTATTGGTGAGGACAACATTAATAACTATTCGGCTCGAATTATTCGCCCTCTCGATCGTTATGAAAGTCCATTCACGGTTGCTCAAATGGATACAGCAGGATTTTCACCTGCCTCTCCAAGGATCTCCGTCATCGCCGAGCGCTGGTACTTTACCGATCTTCCAGGATCATTACAGGCACGCTTTTACTTCGATTCTCTCGCTGAGAAACTGGTTTTCCGGGGATATCTCAATGGGAAAGATAGCGGAGATCCGGACCTGACGGCTGGTCCCGACCCTCTCAACTTGTTGGAACCTAGCTTGCTAACGGACGGTGAAAAGACGCAGCTCGACGGTCTTGCGGGAGAAGATGCTGATTGGAAGGCTGCCGTTGAAAAAATCTTTGAGAGGGCAAAGAACCCGATGCTCATTCGAGATGAGAGCACTGCCGGGAAGGATGCTTTTACGGGGAGATATCTGAGCGGAATGAAGGAAGCTCCTAGCGTAACTAGAAGAATAGGGTTGAACCTGGAACTTGCCGAAAATACGGCCAATGCAGAGGAACAGCAATCTAGGTTGGAGGCGCTGCAGGAGCAACAGGAAGAATTAGAAAGTGAGCGCCAAAGCTATAGTGTCTGGGAGGGAATAGGAATTGCCCTCTTTAATCCTGAAGGGGCCAGCGATATCAATAGGGCGATCGAGGAGCTCGATACTAGTATTGAGCAAAATCGGAGTGACATTAATGATCAACTTGAAAAATTAGAAAAGACGCAAACATCTATAAGTGCACTTAATATTGAGATAGACGAACTTCCCGATGAAAATGTTGAAGAGCGATCGACCTTTTCGCATCTCGATAGCTTTGGGGCGGGTGCAGCTTTAGTCCAGAATCCCAGCTTATTTCTTTCTACCGATAAGCGATACATTACGATCGCCGAAAATAATCGGAGCGAGCTAGACGGCGCTGCGGTTTCGCTCCACATCATTGAGATTATTCCTGATCGCTACCGTGGCGCGCTCAAAGTCGTTGAGGGGACGAATCCTTTCAGCGAGAAAATTACGATTCAGCACAATGGCGAATTTGGAGCGAACACTAAAGACCTCTATTACGAGTGGTGGATTCGCGATGCAGGACCGCTTGATCTAATTGCCAATGAAATTGGTGAGGATGGCACTCTTGCGGAGGTTGGCAGCTCTGGTCAGACTTTGTGGCAGCAGTATTTGCCAAAGAATCGGGCATCGGACGACAGCCTGACAGAAAATCAGAAGAGACAAGGCCTGCATTCTATCGTTTTCGAGGGAAGGCCTGATGTGACTCTTGCTGATAAGCTTGTCTTGATGCGCTATCGGCACAAGAGCGAGAGTGACTGGAGGCTCGTTCCTTTCGAATTTACCGATGCTTCGTCGGCGTGGGCGAATGGGACCCAAGCTGGAGAGGGCAAGGAGGCTCCATTTCAGTGGGCTGGTGCCGCAAATTCACCCCAGCTTCAGGCGGATGGTAGCAAACGTTACATCCCTCAGCTAGTAATGGGATGGGTTAAGCGCGTTCTTGATCGGATCAATCCTTACGAGGCCCGCTACAACGATTTTTTTAGTAGTGAGAGCCCGGCAGTGTATAGTAGCCAGATTCAAATCGCTGGGGCGCCATTTGCGGGTGCGGTGGCACTCAATCCAGATAAAAATGTCATAGAAAATGTGGGTCTCATTGAGCTCTATGAGACGATATTGAAACGAGCAAAGGACCTTACAATTGATAATTCTTCAAATGCCGTAAGCACCGAGGGTGTCAATCAAGCAATTCTTCTTGCCGCGACGCGCCTCGCTGTTCTCTACGAATTACTCGCTCGTGAAGCCTACAGTGACGCTCAGGATAACACCATTACAGTCTCGGATGATGGGGGGCTGACCAATGTCGCTTCTTTTACTCACGCCTTCCAAAACTTTGAGCCGAGCCTTCTTCATGAGGAATTGGCCCTTCTCCGGGGAACTGATTTCCGTAAGAGTTATCCAGTCTTCAATCGCATGTTCTGGAACTTCGCCAAGGGGCTTGGTGAAGCAGCCTATGCGGTCAATTACAACGTTTATGATGAAAACACCGACGGGTTCATCAACGAGGATGATGCGAGGGCACTCTATCCTCAAGGACACGGTGACTCTTGGGGGCATTTCCTATCAGCGTTGGGAATGCACTATGAACTTCTGCAGCAGCCGGTCTTCAAATGGAGTACCCGTTCAGAGCTTTATTCCCTGATGGAGAATGTTCTTGAGGTCGACTACCTCGACGAGCAGACCTTCGCCTCGCTAGCTGCTGGGAAGGCTTTGGCGGGCCGGGACATTGTGAGGAACACCTACCGCCTGAAATACACACAGGATCCTGATGGCCAGTGGCAAGGTTATCAGGACGGAACTGAACCAGCCCGGGCGTGGGGAGTTTCAGAGTGGGCTCATCGGACTGGCCAAGGCGCCTACTTTGATTGGGTGGTCGCTAATTCTATCCTCCCTGAGGAGGCGTCAGACGCAACTCCTATCAATAATCCAGAGAATTTAGATCGGATTCAGCGTTCCACGGCTGTTTCAGAAATTGGAGCAATTGCTGGTGGTCTTCTGGAGATCCAGCAGGCGATGGACGAGGCGAATTCGGGAGGTAACCCGCTTGGGTTTAATTCGGATGCCTTGGCTTTTGACCTCGATCTAAGCTTCTATGAGGATGCCTCGGGGGGCGAGCGCCGGACCCACTTCGAGCAAGTCTATGTGAGGGCCGCGACTGCGAGTAACAATGCCCTAGGGACTTTAGCATTTGCAACTCAGGCTGAAAATAAGCTGCGTCGGCTCTCTGATGACACCGATGCCCTAATCAGTGAGGCGCTGCGCCAAGATATTGACTATCGAAATCGCTTGATTGAAATCTTTGGCCGCCCCTACGATGGCACGATTGGATTTGGTAAAGTTTACCCCGAGGGATACGATGGTCCTGATACTAAGCTTTACGCCTATATTGATCGGAATGTCATTTCGGAGATTGTTCCCCAACCACTTACCTCTACAGACCCAGATTGGGCAACCGCGAATTTCGCAAAGATCTATACGACCGAAACTCTTGCAATCCAAAGCAACGAAGCTTTAACAGGTCTATACGGAGATGTCTGGGGGGGGCAAAAATGGAATAAATTAACGGCAGCTTTTGAAACCCTTGTTGGTGACAATCTCTATCGATTTGAACCTGATCAAGGTGGGGTCATTTTAACTGCCCCATATGACTACGGCTCCCAATATGGTTTCAAGGCTCCTAGCGATTGGGGGCGGCGCACTAGTTATGGGGGTGCGCAAACTAGCCTAGAAGAAATGCTTCTTGCTGAGATTGCTCTGGATCAGGCTAAAATTGACTACATCGGATTCATTCAGGACTGGGAAGCCAAGACGAATAGATTAGTGAGTCAGTTAGAGATTTATTCGGAAATCGAAGGCGTTCGCGATGAAATCGACCGTATTAGGATTGGAATAAACACAACTTTAATAGCGTTGAACGTAGTTGTTGATCTAATTGATAAATTTCAAGATGCAGTGGGACTCACCGCGGATATCGTTAAGAACGCAGCACCGAGCAGTATAGGTTTTTCAAACGATATAGGTTCTGTTGCTAGAGGAATTGCCGCAGCAGCTGAACTTGCTGGATCAGCTCCTTCGGCTATCGCCCAAAAGGTAGTAACGCACGTTAGCGCGATATTAGAAATGATTCGCGATGAGACGATCAACAACAACGAGCGCAACATCGCTAGGCTAGAGAAGGTCTCCGAATTTGAGGGAATGATAGAAGAGTTGGTGAATCTTTCAGGTGCCGATCAGCCGAAGAGAGATGATATTGGCATGGCAATTCAAACCCTGGAAATGGCGCGGCAGGGCTATGTCACAACCCTAGCAGAAGGTTTCCGTCTTCTCAATGAGCGAGAAGCGTTCAATAAGATTCTAGCTGCTAGTGTGCAGAAAAATCGTTATCAGGACATGGTTTTCCGGCTGTCGCGTAACGAGGCCATGTCCAAATACCAGAGCGCCTTTAACCACGCGGCTCGCTATACTTGGCTTACCGCTAAATCCTACGATTACGAAACCAGTCTTGAATCGGGGCATCCAGCCGCGCCGGGCACATACCTTGACGCGATCGTCCGCGAAAAGCAGCTCGGGCTCTGGGTCGACGGGGAACCTCAGCCTGGCCAGGGTGGCTTGGCAGAAATATTGGCCAACCTGAGAGACAACTTCCAAGTTCTGAAAGGACAGCTAGGAATGATGGCTCCACAGCCTGAGGCCAGTGATATTTCCCTACGTTCGGAGCTTTTCAGGATTAATCTCGCGAATTATGACGATGAACAAAACCAGATTCTTGGTGCCAGTGACGAAAACTGGGTCAAGGCGCTTAAGGCGCGGATTGTGGATGATGTGACTCAGGTCCCGGAGTTTAAGCGTAATTGCCGACCGTTTACGACAGTTGACGATGGACCACAGCCGGGCTTAGTGATCCGGTTTAGCTCCCATATCGAAAATGGCCGCAACTTCTTTGGGCGACCTTTAGCTTCGGGAGACCACACTTATAGTACTGCTAATTTTGCCACAAAGATCCGCGGAATGGCGGTGCTCTTAGAGGGGTATCAGGACTCTGAATTATCAAATACCCCCAGAGGCTATCTGGTTCCGGTCGGCAACGATTACTTAAGAACTTCTAGCTCCAATGGGTCGATGACTCGACTCTGGAATGTGCACGAGCAGCGCATTCCGACTCCGTTTACCATTAACGCTGCTAACCTTCGATCTCCTCAATTTATTCCAGATCTTGGTGGCATCGATGGAGCTTTCGGTGAGCTTCGGAGGCACGGGGACTTTCGCTTTTACAGTGGCGAAGTTGAGGAACCCGATCTCGACAGCCGATTGATAGGAAGGTCTGTCTGGAACTCGGATTGGCTTCTGGTCATTCCCGGGACTCATCTTGATTCCGATCCTATGAACGGTATCAAAAGGTTGACTGAGACGATTACTGATATTCGTCTTCAGTTTTCAACTTACTCACACATGGGCCAGTAACCTCAAATTCACCCAAACTATTTCTCGTTATGAAAAACTTTTTGAGCAACCTACTGATCACACACCTCGCTGTTGTTTTCTCCTCTCAACTTTGGGCCTTGGATCAGGGGTTTACTGATTCATACGTCAGCTTCTATGGTGACGTCCGACAAATTGGCGGTGCTGGAGCCTCTTTCCTTAGCTCTGGAGAGCTTGAGATGACATTCGTTAACGAGCTGGACTCAAGCAATCGAGTCCAGTTAAGAACGAAGCTACATCCGTCAAGTGAGGCGGGGCATCGGCCATACTCCTATCTTCTCAAGGTTCCGTTGGCCTTTTTACCTTCAACTTCTAGGACCGGAGATTACCTGTCAATTGGACAATCAAAGACAGAGTTTAAAATAGAGAGTATTAAGATCGATGGCCGTGAGGCAAGGCTACCTGATGGGAGCGATGAGTTTTACTCGCTGAGTTTTGCCAGCAGGGCTGACCAGTATCGGCTTGATCTTATTATTGATGGCGATCTAACCGATAGTGATGGCGATGGTCTTCCTGACTGGTGGGAAGAACTCAACGGTCTCAACCCAAAGTTTGCCGATGCTGATGAAGACAGTGACGGTGACGGATGGAGTAATCAGTTTGAGTTTCTCCGCGGAAGTAATCCTCAGGTGAGTAACCGCGAGCCTGAACTCGCCACCATGACTCTGAAAATTCCTGAGCTCGGGGAAGCTGGTTGTTTTCTTGAGTTTCACGACTCCGACAGTGCTCCCAGGGAAATTTTACTGACGTTTGAGGTGTCGGAACTGCGGGGATTCCGGGTCAATCTGGATGGTGTTCCTGTTGAGAGCGATACGTTAGAGCTTAAGCTAGAAGATATCCAAGCAGGAAGCTTGAGCCTATCGCATCACGACTCATCGATTGAGGAGACAAACCTTAAGCTCAGCTGGAATGAAGGGGGAGAGATCCTGACAGGCGTTGTAACCCTTGAGGTGACCAAACCGAGCCGCTCAAACGGAAATGATTCCTCTCTCTGGCTCGACGCGGCCGTCCTGCCGACGGGTGAGCTGATATCATCTTGGATTGATCGCTCCGGCAACGGTCGCAGCGCAATGCAGCCACTTGCTGAAAACCAGCCGATTGCTGTCTCTCATGGTTCCCTGCAGAGCGTCCATTTTAAAAGTCCCACCGCCCATCTGTTTTTCCAAGACGACGCGGTTCCTCGTGGCGACCATACCATCCTTGCAAGCTGGAGCTCGCCGTCCTCTGCCGATAGCGAGCAGGTTCTCCTCTCGTCAAACCGGGGGTTTTTCCGTCTTGAGCCAACGGAACAGGCGGTGTCCTATCCCGGCGCTCCAGTATACCAGTTCGACGGTTTAGCAGTCCGCGGATTTGAGGCCTCGCCAGGCCAGAACTCCACGGGTATTTTCCGCAGAGAGCAAGTCAGTCTACGCAACATTTTTGGATTTTCTCATAATGGGGAGGAAGTTGAGTCCGAGGGACTTTCTCCGGTTCTGCCTACGATTGGGGCCCGGCGGTCCGCCCTGCCATCTAAGAACCTTGTTTCGGCTGGCTTTAAGGGCCATCTCAACGAGCTTATGATATTTCCTTTGGCTCTGCCTGAGCAGAAACTCCGTGAGGTGCACGACTACCTTCAATCCAAGTGGAGCGGCCACGTGATTTGGGATTTCAGTAACAGCCTTCGCCCAACCCAAATTGCCGTCTCAAATGGCCCAAAAAATATAATCAGAGGGGGCCATGGGGACGACGATCTCAAGGGTGGGAATGGAGATACAATCCTTTCTGGAGGGCCTGGTGCTGATGTTTTGAGGGGAGGGAATGGACTCGATTCCTTTGTTTTTGGTTCCATCGATACGGGAGCGGACGTGATCGTAGACTATGATCTTGAGGTTGACGTGATCGACCTTTCGGCCCACTTCTGGGGTGAATCCGGGGATGCCCGCCAGTTTTTATCGTCCCGTCTCGAAACGCGCTTTGACACGCCGATCCCAACTTTGGATACGGTGCTGATTGTCGAGCGTCCGGACGGAATTCGCCAAGAGATCACGCTGAAGGACACAATCCTTGAAGAGCCAAAAATCATCGAGCTGGTAGTGGAAGGTCGCCTCCGTTTGGGCGGGCTGACGATTCCAACTGAGGTTAAGATGGAAGCAGTTGGTGGCGTATCGGAGGAGGCGATTCTTGAGGAATCGGGTGCTGGTTCATTTGCCGTCGAAGTGACACGAAGTGGCGCCGGAACTGCGGGGGCTTTGGAGGTCCCAATGGGGCTGTTTGGAGAGGCTCTCGGGCGAGATTTCTTTCTAGAAGGTGACGTTCGCAAGGAAGGGCAGCGGGCCGTGGTAAGCTTTGCTCGTGGCGAGAGTAGTAAGATTATTACTTTTCGCGCGATACCTGATCTTGAAGCTGAGGGGATCGAATCGATCGAGTCTTCCATCCTCCCACATTATCGCTATACCGTGTCTGGAGGACCGGTCGCTCGCTCCGTAAGCGACGACCCTATTGTCCACCTCAGGGTCATCGAGCCCAATGCATTAACCAACGGGCAGACAGCTCGTGTGAAGGTCGTGCGTAGCGGTCCCGTGGCCGAGGAGCTCACCGTAAACTTGGAGCTTGAAGGGACAGCTCTAGAGGGGAGGCACCTCGATAACGTGCCACGAACTGTGGTCATTCCGGCGGGGGAGCAGTCCGCTGAGATCTCAGTCGCCGTAGCTGCCGGATGGAGTGGAAGAGTGACCCGTATGGCTCTTCTTCGTTTAGATGCCGAAAATGATTATCTTATCGGTTCCCCACACGAGGCAACTATTTATGCGGGTCAAGAGGCCTACGATCCCGAGGCTAGTGGATTTGACCGCTGGCTGGCCGCTGTGACAGACGGAGAGATTTTGAGTGTGGTCGACCTTCTCAAAGAGGGTCGTTCCAAAGAGCTTAATCAACTGCTTTACGCCTACGCGACAGGCGGAAATCCACCCGCGGGCCGAGAGGTGGCTGGACTCTCCTTTCAGCTTGTCGATCGTAAGCCGATTCTGAAAAGTCGTTTATCTAGATCAGCTGCAGACCTACGTTGGGAGGTTCAGGACGCAGGCAGTAATTTTGAATGGCAAAATGTGACAGATTCTTTTGTCGAAGAAATCTCAGGTGGGGAGGTGACTTTTATAGGGCAACCTCGAGAAGTGGAAGAGAAGGCCCGACTTTATCGACTTCTTTTTTCCGTCGAACAAGGAGACCTTTTGGCTGAGGGGGTCGAGAGAGTGACATCGTCAAATCGATATGGCTTAACCGGACCCGCATCATGGTATACAGATCCGGTGTCAGGAGATCTGACAAGTTCCGGTAATGTTTCCGATGTCCCAAATCGGCTTATTGTAGAGATCGAAAACCCAACTCAACTTGCCTTCGAAATGTCGGTGGCAGATGGGGGGGATTCGGACTCATTTGCCTTTTATATCAACGGTGAAAAGATCAAAGAAACCTCTGGTGAATCGGTAACGTTTAGTCGCAACATTGATACCGATCGTCCTGTCTTGTTGATGTGGGAATACCGAGGGAAGGATGGTCGTCCAGTGATTAGTGATCTTTCCCCCGCGCAGCCCCAGACTGGCGAGTAACAGCTGGGGAGATTCCATTATGAGTTGTTCGATTCACGGCGCCGGCATTTTTTGGATCTTTTTGTTCTGGCTGGGTCTAGCTTCCTGCCAGGAAACAGAGGTCGATCACGAAAAGGTGGAGTCTTTACCCGATGAATCTGGGGATGTGTTGTTTAGAGTCGGTTCGATTCTTATCCGAGAAGTGGATCTAGACCACTTCCTGAGAGATCGATACGGCAACCGCAAGGACGATGAGACCCGAAAGGAGGCTCTTAACAAACTTGCAGTGAGAGCTCAAATTGCTCAGGAAGCTCTCGACACGGGTCTGGACGGTGATCCGATTATTGTTTCGGAGTCGCACCGCCTTCTGGGTGCACGGCTTCGAGAAATAGTCTTACAGCCAAAACTGAAGAGCTCTCTTGAGGTCTCAGAGAGTCGGCTAAGAGAGCTCTACAAATTGCAATTGAGTCGTTTCCAATCTCCAGAAACTCGGAAGGTCGCTGTTTTGTGGCTGGATAGCGGCCCTGATCCAGATCGTATTCGCCGTTGTGAACAGCGTCTCGAGCAGGCACGTCGATATATGCTCGAAAATCGTGATATTCTTGATCAACCCGAAAAGGGATTTTCGATTTTGGGGGCTGACTACTCTGAGCATTCTGCGAGTCGATTCCGCGGGGGAATATTGGGGTGGCTGAGCGAGACTGGCAACTTAGATCCATGGAGTAATGCAGTGGCTGAAATTGCTTTCGAAATCGAAGAGAAAGCGGAGGTGTCCCAAATTATAAGCCGGAAGGAAGGTGTTTTTCTTGTGAGGTTGATGGATTTGAGACCAGCTGTGACAAGATCGTTTGAATCAGTCGCCAACTCATTGAAAAAGGAAGAGCAGGTAAGACTTCGAATGGAGGTGGAAGAGAAGTTTTATGGTGATCTTCGATCTCGCCACCCAGTATTTTGGAGCCAACGTTGAGAGACTGTCTTCTTTTTAAGGTTCGGATCACTCCAATACGAAGCCGGATTGATCAGGTCGCCAGGCCCGGATCATCTCGAATTCAAATAATGGGTGTTTCCTCACTTATCCTCATTGAATTACTTCTAGACTGATACCTAACCTTGTAGGGTTCTTGCTTTTACATAAGAAGCTTCCGTCATTTTCTTCTTTCGTGAAGGTTTCTAGGGAATTTAAGTAGTCGATCTTTGGGGTATTTGGAGGAGAGGGACAGCTGTGATTTTTTGCAAAGATTCCTAGACTAGCGCAAAAAACGGCCACCGGAAGACCCAGTGACCGTTAAAAGTTCTAAGAGTGGTGGCTTAAGCTTCGTCGGCTTCAGCGATCGTTTTAAGAACGCGGCTGGCGATAGCATAGGGATCGCCTTGTGAATTCGGTCGG
>MDTC01051759.1_pt1 | contig 27914 bp, 24 predicted proteins | sample 811181 | NCBI WGS metagenome assembly MDTC01 (sample SAMN05326644, study PRJNA326480) | marine metagenome | isolation source: seawater | place: Pacific Ocean: North | collected 2011 | reverse complement strand
GCCGTTGAGGCAATCGGTCCACAAAACGTTACAGGACTTGCCATGCCAAGTCGCCATTCATCTCAACATTCTATCGATGATGCGTTGTACACAGCCCGTTCTCTTGGAATGCTCAACCATCTCCATTCAATCGATAGTATGCATCAAGCCACAGAACTTGAATTTGGCCAGGTGCTGAATGAAGGGCATGCTGTGGCTGGAGAAAACTTGCAGGCCCGATTGCGAGCCCTTCTCGTTATGGGTTATGCAAATGCACAGTCGAGCATGGCCATCACGACGGGCAACAAATCCGAGATCGCTCAAGGATATTGTACGCTCTACGGCGATATGGCTGGAGGTTATGCACCTCTTGGAGACGTCTACAAGATGGAAGTATACGCTATGGCAGAACTGTTCAACAGGAGGGCAATTGAAGCGGGCCAAGAACCTCCAGTCAATACATCGACCATGACCAAGCCACCTTCTGCAGAACTCGCTCCTGGCCAAATTGACGAAGATACCTTACCCCCTTATGCACTCTTGGATGAACTTCTTCATGCTCACATCGAAGATGGAATGAATGCAGATCAAATGATTGAGTCGGGCTATGAGGAGTCAATGGTCATCGATGTGCTCTCACGACTTGAGCGCAACGAACACAAGCGCTGGCAAATGGCTCCAGCACCTCGTGTATCCTCTCGTGCTTTCGGACAGGGATGGCGCCGTCCTCTCGCTTCAAAACACGATTGGCGCAGTTCATTGTAACGTCGGTGGAGTCAAGAAGCCATGGTGATACGGTCAACCATGGCGGGAGCAATACACAACATTGCAGGATACCGCTTTGTTGACCTGCATGACCGGGATGAACTTCAGCATTATTTCAGTAGTATATGCGAGGATTTGGGCCTAAAAGGAACGATTCTTTTGGCTCCCGAAGGAATCAATTTTTTCCTAGCAGGTGTTGAATCCTCCATTGAACACTTCGTGAATAAACTCGAAAAAGATGAGCGTTTTATTGACATACCTCTCAAGTTGTCCTTCACCGACTATCAACCGTTTAACCGGATGAATGTCAGGAAAAAGAATGAGATTATTTCAGTTGGAATGGATGAGGTCAAACCGGCTGTGTTGATGGGTGATGAAATAGAACCTGAAGCCTTCAAAGCGATGCTTGATGAAGGACACCCAGTGCATGTTCTTGACACACGAAACGGCTATGAGTTGCGAGTTGGAACCTTTGAAGACGCCATCGACCTTGACATAGAGACCTTTCGGGAGTTTCCCAAAGCGATTGAACAACTTCCTGAATCGATGAAAGACGAAGAGATCGTTATGTTTTGTACAGGAGGAATCCGTTGTGAAAAAGCCAGCGTCATTATGCTAAATGCAGGATTTACAAAGGTCAAACAACTCAAAGGAGGCATCTTGGGTTACTTTGAATCTGTAGGAGGCGCTCATTGGAATGGAGATTGCTTCGTATTTGACCAACGCGTTGCAGTCAACCCAGAGCTCAACGAGACCGATGCAGTCCTGTGTTTTGCTTGCCGTGAACCGCTTTCACCGTCTGAGCAGGCGTCAAAGGATTATGTCATCGGCGTTTCATGCCCTTATTGTATCGGAAAAAAAACGACATCTATTGCCCTTTGAGAACAACCCAATCATCGGACAACTCTCCATGGCTCCAACGATGCCATTCGTGCCCAGTCGATCCATCATGAGCGATGAAGAATACTTGAGTTGACGTTACAAGAAGGCCACCATAACTTCCCGCTTGGGATGAATTGCTTATTCCTGGCCAAGGGTTGTAGCGCAGGCTTAGTTCAATTCCATCAGTGGACCATAACGATACGCCATGAGTTGTCGTTCCGTCATAGCCCGATGCAAGAAGCAACCAATGGTCGCCCAAACTGACTGCAGCAACCAGATTTGATGAGGTGACGCCGGGAGCAGCGTCGTTGAGCAGAGATGTACCATTGGCACTGCCATCTGTGATGCAAAGTTCAGTGCCGTGCGCAGCAGTGAAACAATCAAACATCAAGCCGTTATTGGAAACAACTCCTCCAAGGGTACTGCCTGGCGCAAAGATTTGGTTTGACAGTTGAGTTGTAATGGTTGAGGTAATGTTGGTTGACCACAGGGTTGAATCGCTTCCTGAAATACGAGCATCGTAGACCAATGCATCATTCACCATGTGTACTCCAAGAACTTCTCCCATGTGCGTATCTCCCGAAACGGGTGCGAGATTGGTTAGCCATTGTGAACTTCCATTAGGCCCCAAATATGCCAATTGATTGACAGTTCCTCGGTTGGCTACGCTGTAGAAGTCGTTTCCATGACTCACCCAATCAACAAATGTCGTCCCTGAAGTTGGATTCAGGTCCCAATGCGTAAGAATTCCATCTGCGCTCAAGCAATATGCCTCGTTGTCTGTGCTTGAATCCTCAGCATTGAACCACAACATTCCTTCTTCAGCATGAAGCATCTCACTTCCAAGTGAGGAAAGGCCCGATAATGAAGTGGCGATTCCGCTCGATGTTGAGGCATTCCACATTGGGTGCTGGTCAAGAGGTACAAGTTCTGTGCCGTTGGTCCAGAGAAGCTCTCCTTGAACCGAACGGAGTACGACCCCGCTCATCCAATGAACCGGAGCAACCAAAAGGGATTCTCCAAGTGAGAACGTCCCCAGTTCGGTTCCGTTTGTAACCCATAACTGTCTGCCATTGGTGCCGTCGTCAGCATCAAAGATCAGCACTTCTTGTTCACTTCCTTCAATGACCGTAAAACCGAGTTCTTTTCCTGGTTTGCTTTCTCCACTTGGATTGATATTGAGCAGCAATTGAGCCGGTTCGGATGTTCCATTGCTGATGTACAGTTCGCATCCGTTGATGCCGTCAGTCGCAGCAAATATCAGGCGGTGACTTTCGGTAAGAAAACCGCCTTGGTCGCATGTTGTTGTGAAAGAGTTTGTAATTCCTTGAACGATGTCTGTGATTCGTTCGGAATTCATTGGAGAAAAACAAAACTTGAGCGATGTTCTCACTTCGTCATCGTCCAACAAACCATCAAACGGTTCACCTTGTCCTTGTCCGTCATCGATGCCAAAATACAACACAACTCCATGGTTGCAAAGGTACGATGGGGCATCATAACGCTCGATGAGTGCAGACGCCCCTGGATTTCCATCAATGCCAGCGAGTCCATCGCCCCCATTACTTCCATGCGCCCCGTTGACCCCATTGCATAGGGTTTGTTGGCTGACCACCTCTTGTTCGTCAAGAACGCCATTCTTGTCATCGTCCATGCCTGTAGCAATGGTTGCCCCTCCCGAAGGACATGCATCTCCAGGTAGCAGTTGCGTGGACTGAAGGAGCGGCTGAGAGGGAGAAACCCCATCCAAACCTGCGAGTCCCGAGGAGCCAGATGCCCCCTGACTTCCGTGGCAAAGAACCGTTGATGCAGTGATTTCATCATCATCAAGAAGGAGGTTAGCGTTGGCATCTCGTCCTGCTTGAAATTTGACACCTCCTTCGTAGCATTCGTCTCCCCGTCCAATGTCGAGGCTTTCCAATACCATTTCGCCTGATTGGGTGTCAAGTTCCCAATCCGCCAGCAAATAATGATTGTAACCAGCTAATCCCAAGGCGATAATGAGCAAAAGCGCTTGAATGATTGCCCACGAACGTTTTGGCTGGTCATCGTCTTGTTGTTCTCGTTCATCTTGGTCTTCTTGATATTCAATAGAATCATTTCGTTCTCGTTCTTGTACAGGCGCCATCATGTTGGCAACGCTTTCATGAGATTCAATCTTGTCCCCGTTCATCATACCGTTCTGTTTGAGATGAAGGGGTGAATTGATGAAGCGGCACATACTGGCGTTGATATGGACCTCCCTGAACGGTTGCTTGGCCAACTCGAAGGTCTGGAAGGGCCTACAAGGCAAAAAGCGGCTCGCTTGGTTCTTGACCTTGCTGAGACCGCTCAATCGGATGGTTTTGTCGAAGCCGTCCATGCTCATGTATCGGGTGTCTCTGTGATTACTGGGGGGCATGGTCTTCGTCAGTTTCTTGCCGACCTCTCGGCAACAAGCGATGGAAAAGTAGCCATTCCAACGACACTCAATTCTGCAGGATGCGACCATGAAAAAATGGATGAGATGGACATTACTTGGCCGAATTTCCTTGAACAACAGTTTGAAATTATACAAGCATATGAACAACTTGGCATACAAGCCACGCTTTCATGCACGCCCTATGACAGAGGAATTGATGATGGCTCGGGCATTGCATCATGGGCTGAATCCAATGCGGTGTGTTTCTCGAACACGTGGACGTCTTTGATCACAAACCGTGAGTCCGGTCTTTCGGCTTTAGCAACGGCCTTGACAGGTTATGCACCACGATGGGGACTTCACCTTCCTCAACATCGTGTCCCCAATATTCTAGTTGACGTCAAAGCAGGATTGACAGAACTATCGGATTGGTCGGTCCTTGGAGATTGGATTGGAAAGCAGGTTCGTCCTGAATGGGACATGCCATTTGGCCCCATGCCTTTGATTACCGGTCTGCCTTCTTACATCAGTTTTGCATCAAAAAAAGCCCTCACCGCAGCAGCGGCAAATTACGGATGCGCTCTTTTGTGGGCAGACGGTCATTCACAAGACCCACCGCTTTCACGAACGGAAGATGGATGGAGTCCACCAGAACTTGGTTGGAAAGGCGTATTGACCTTCACAGAGGAAGACCTCGCAAAACGTTACCAAGAATTGGCCCCAACTGGCCAGGTCGACCTGGTTGTCATTGGTTGTCCTCAAGCGAGCCTCGAAGAAATTAGGACAACAGCATCAGCGGTTCGCTCCCATATGGAAATGGGGAAACGCATTCCAGACCACCGTTTGTGGGTATTTACCTCTGGTGAAAACTATGAATTGGCTCGGGCGGACGGTTCCTTGGACTTGCTTGAGGATGCAGGTGCATTGATTCTCAAAGACACATGTCCAGAGGTAACGCCTTACAATCGGACCAAGTACAATCACCTTCTAACGAATTCACTCAAGGCTGAGCATTATCTTACCAGTGGTCTCAACCGCTTGCCAACAAGTGTAATGCCCATTCAATCTTGCGTCCTGCATGCCTTCGACCCTTCTCTTAGCGAGGGAGAGCGCCCGACATTGCATGCCAAGGCTCAACCCCAACACGCAACCAATAAAACTCACCAAGGCGGTGAAGTTTCTCTTCTTGGTAGAGGCCTTAATTCTCAAGACGATTACGTTGTGACGGGTCCTGCAATGGTGAGTGATGTCCCCATAACCTATCTTGGCTATGTCAATCGTGATTCCGGTGTGATTGAGGAGCCTGGACATCCTTTGGACGGTCAAGCCATTGAAGATACGGTGCTGATCTACCCCAAGGGTTCAGGTTCAACCGTGGCACCTTATGTCCTCATGGGACTCTTGTACACCGGTAAAGGTCCAAAGGCCATCGTCAATAGAGATGTATGTGCGTTGACTTTACCTGCATGTTCCCTGCTCGGCCTCCCCTATGGTCACGATTTTGACCAAGACCCATGCATGGCCATCAACAATGGAGACATCGTTGAACTGCGCAGAAGTGGTTCCACAGTTTCCCTCACCGTTCTTGAACGAGCAAAGGTGGATGAGTGACCATGCGGGTGCTCGTCACTGGGGCTGCAGGCTTCATTGGTTCATACCTCTGCGAACGCTTGATTGAGGACGGCCATCAAGTTGTTGGAGTGGACAATCTGTTTCGTGGAGTGAAAGATCATCTTGCTTCCATCATTCAGCATCCAATGTTTAGATTTGTAGAAGGGGATGTTTCTCAAGATCACGTGTTAGATGCGTGTGAAGAGGCATTTGGGGGATTCGAACTCATTCATCACCTTGCGGCAATCAACGGTACCAGATGGTTTCACGAAGCAGCAAGAACCGTCATCGATGTTAATGTTAATACCACGCTCAAAACGCTTGCAGCCGCTGAGCGATGGGGTTCAAGATACGTTTTTGCCTCCTCTCCTGAGGCGTTTGGAGACGCTGCAAACATGCCTTTAATGGAACGTTCAAGCAGTGTTTTTCCTTCATCACATGACCATCAACGTCATTCCTATGGAGGCAGCAAGTACCTTGGTGAACTTGCCGTTCAGCACGCTCTTGCAACAGGCCTGGACGCACGAATCGTGCGGCCATTCAATGCATATGGGTCAAGATTACTTGGCGATGCATACGGGCAAGTGATCGGCATGATGTTTCATGCAGTGCGTTCACAAGAGGCCATCAACGTTCATGGGAATGGCTCGCAGACCCGTAGTTTTACTCATATCAATGATGTGATTGAAGGGTTTGTTTTAGCGGGCGAACGGTCCCATTCAGTCGATGGGCAGCGTCTACTTTCGGGATGCTCTTTCAATATCGGTAGTTCAGAAGAGGTGAGCATCTTGGAATTGTCAAAGCGAATTGTGAAGGTCACGGGAACACAAATCGCACCGGTCGTTGGTGTAGAGGGCTATTTTGGAGATTCAAAGCGTCGCGTACCGGATTGCAGTTCTGCTGAGCGATTGCTCGGGTGGCGATGTTCCACTTCTCTTGATACCGGTTTGGCTGAGGTTTGGCAGGAATTAACTTCTCATCCATAGTGCTTGGTGACTCGTTTTTTCCAACCGTTGGGTGCAGGTGTCATATCGTCTCTTCCATGTTGGCAAAGAACGGCAAGGCCACCTACTGGAATCGCTGTTGATGAGAACCAAACAGCGTTAACGCGTAATACAGCAATACGGGCTACGGCGCCAGGGAGCTCATGCTCTTCCACATATTCTGCTTCAATTGCTGCAACAGAATCTGAAATGATTAGAGGTTGACCTTCAAGAGTTTTGAAGTTCTCCAAAAGCAACCCTTCATCCTCGCCTTGGGGCAAGGGTGTTGCAGTTTCATCAACAAGTTCCACACCACGTTGTGTGGCCGGCATCATGTTGAGCAGAATACGGCCAGTTGTGCGCATATTGGTGAGCGTATCGCGGTGACGACCATCTTTGTGAATTGAAAACGATGCAGTCAGATAAGGTGGTGCGGTGGATACTGCCATCACCGAAGAGAGCGGAGCAAAATTCCGATTGCCCTCCTTGTCAAGAGTTCCGGCAATAACGACCGGTCGTGGAGAAAGTACGCTATTGAGCCAAATACTTCGGTCCAGATGAGTCATTTCATCAACACCGAGCCGATGAAGCGGTGGTGTGTGTTCGGATGGTTGAGCAAACCAACGTTCAAGAGTGCCGTCTGCGATTTCATCAATAGCGTGCTGATTGAATTCAACATAGGATTCCCACTTGGGTATGTCTTCGTGCTCACCACGTTCCTTTTTCCGCTCGATTGATGCTTTTGCATAGGTATTGCAACGCTCAAGAAATTCAGTTACAATTGATTGTTCATCCATCTAATTCACCGTCCTCTTATGTTCGTATTCACTACGGGTCATGAGAAAACGAGCAGGATTGCCTGCCCATACTTCTCGCGGTGGAAGATGCTTTGTGAGCACAGAACCAGCTCCTAGGACGCTTTCCTCTCCGATGTTGCATCCGGCGACAACGGTCGTGTTTCCTCCAAGAACAGCACCTTTACCCACATGAATTGGTGTCCATTTGGACGTATCTCCCGATGGAGGAAAGCGGTCGTTGAGCAATGTCGCATTCGGGCCAACAAATACACGGTCTTCCAATACCGACCCATCGGCAATGTAGGCTGCGCCTTGAATTTTGCATTCCATGCCAATAATGACATTTTGTCCAATGTGCGCCAAGGCCCCGATTGAGGTGTTCATGCCGACCGAACTCCCCTTTCCAAGGTGGCATGGCCACCATGCTACGGCTCCGTTGGGAAGAGCCACCCGTTGGCCAGAAAGTGGAAGTTCAACTTCGGTCATCAAACGACCTCACTCGCTGAGAGAGAGTTCACGCATGAGCATGCCAACATGTCCCTTTGCTTTGACGTTGTACCTGCACCATGCTAGAGTCCCGTCAGAATCGATGACGAAGGTGGACCGAGCGCAACCCATGTATTCTTTACCGTAGTTCTTTTTCATTCTCCACGTGCCAAATGCATTGTGCAAATCCAATTCCTCGTCTACCAGCAATGGAAAGTTAAGTTCCTGTTTGTTGATGAAGCGACCGTGTGAGGCTGGAGAGTCTTTGGAAACGCCCAATACAATGTAGCCTTCGGATTGAAACCTCGCCATATTATCACGGAAATCACAAGCCTGTGTGGTGCAGCCTGGAGTGGAATCCTTTGGGTAAAAGTACAGGATCACTTGCTTGCCTTGGGCCATGTATTCGGCCAAGTCATGCATGTTGCCTTCATTATCTGGTACATTGAACAAGGGAGCTTTGTCTCCTTGATTAAGTGTCATAGGGTCGGTCATGTTCCCTCCCATTACTCCATCCTCCTAAACCCATTGCATTGGTCTGTGTGGGCCAATGTTATTTTGTAAAAAAGGGTGCAGCGCACCTTTTATTCATTATGAATAATAATTTACTTTAAATGGGTAAAATCAACGTTTTGAACCGATTCTTTCAATAACCGGCAGGTTACCGTATGGGCTATGGTCGGCGCCCGCATGTCTCGTAAGGCTCGCCGCCATTTCAAGAAAATTCAGCGTGCTACGAGCAAATACGCTCTTCAGGAATCTGCGAGCGCCATTCAAACAGACCTTGACAAACGTCACCTCTCTTACGATGAGGCCCTCATGTTAGGGAATCTTATCCAAACTCGAGCCGATCAAGTCCCGGGGGAAGGCATTGTTTACGCCATCTCAGATAGGGACGCATACAGGCGAACATTGGAACTCTATCTTCGTGACGCCTTGCTTACTCGTACAGAACAGTTGTTGTTGTGGGAGGAACGTCGCCGCCTCGGAATCTCTGAGGAAGAGCACGACCATCTCCTCAATCAACTTCTATCTCAGTGGAAACGCCAAGGTAAGAACGTCACTATTGATCGATTTGTGAAGCCCAGTGGAGGTGCCGGTGGTGTCTGAACGTACCTTGCCTTTCCTGTTGGTCAGTCTCTTGCTCATCACAAGCATGGCGCCATTGACGATGGCAGATGATGGGGCCCGTTCGAGTCCAGATTTCGTGGTAACCTCGTTTACCCTTGACGATGCTGGCTCAATTTTAGACGGTGGCTCGGTGGTCGCTGAAGCAGCCACTCACATCGTAAGAATCCAAGTTAAAAACAACGGACTAGCTGCAGGGCAAGCTTCGCTCTCATTGCTTCATCAAGGCACGGCAACATCAGGAGATTCGGTCGTCGATACAACCGACCTCGGAATTATTGCCAGCGGTGCAAGCAGCAACGTCGTCGTGTTTTCATGGGCTGCAACGCTCGGACCAGACCAGATACTCAAGGCTAGGGTTTCCTCGGCGACCGATGTTAACACTGCGAACAACGAAGAACAACTCCTTGTTGATGTGACGCTAACACAAGCAGCCTCTGTTCCAAGCATTATCGATATCCCACAACCGGCAGACCCTATGACTCAAAATTCAGTCGTTTGGTCAAAATCTGTGCACGATTATTCAATCAATGTCCGTAACGATGGCGTGAAAAACTTCTCCGCTTCCTACAAACTTGAGTTCACCAATGTGGCCACGCCAGCAACGACGTTTACCGAAACTTCGGCCACGGTCCCAATTGTTCGTCCAGGGAGCCTCTACAACGGTGGTGCAACTCCATCGATTGTCTCGTTGAATTTTGATGCAACCAGCCTCACAGGAGAATGGAGCGTAGTGGGTACGATGACCGCCGCTGGAACTGGCTGGAGTGACGATGTTGAATTCTTGAATTTTAACGTGGTCTTCTCCAATTTTAACGCAGAAGTAACACCCGCTCAAGACCGAAGTATTCAGCCGGGCCAGAGCACCACGCTCACCTACCTCATCAAAAATACGGGCCTTTCAAGTGATGACTTTTCAGTCGGCGTCTCATCAGTGAGCGGATGGGCTAATGTTGCAGGCACTGTATCAACCACCGCCACTATTTCTCCAGGTGTGACCACTTCAGTCCTCGTTCAAGTTGATGTTCCAGCCAATGCAGCACGTACCGCCTCTGATACCGTCACGGTCACGTTAACCTCGTCTGGAAGCAGTTTTGTCTACACTGCAACTACGACGATTCTTGCAGGCGAATCTTATGATGTCACCGTTAACATGCCTGCGACAACACAACAATTGACGCCGGGTGTGCCCTCTACGATCCTTGTTGATGTCACCAACGACGGCAATGCAGCCAGTACATTTATGCTGAACGCAGGACTTACTTCTACCGCCACTGGATGGGACCTTCAATTCACCAATTCATTGACCGGAATGTTGGCTCCCGGAGCAACGGTTAGTGTTTCTTTGGAGATCACACCTCCTACCATCAAGAGCCCCTTGGTCTCTTCCGAGAATAACCGAGCTGGCGATGCAATGAGCGTTTGGGTCCAAGCCCAATCCGTTCTAGGCGGCCTTCCTGGTTTTGATTCAACGCCTATGGAAATATTGCCTGTCGTCATCGTTGACCCAGGGCTTCCTGTTGAGGCCATTGAAATGACCGTAGAGCAAGTCTTTGCAGCACGAGCTGGAAATGGCCTGGAGGAGATTCTAGATTTGGATGTAGAAGTCCGACACAACCTCGTCAGCGATCTTTCAGAAACCGTTGACGCAACACTCTCGCTTGGAACGCCCGTGTTTACATCAGACTCTTCAGGAGGATTTGATGAAGCATCACGGTGGGCAATTGGCCTTAATCCTACGTCCTTCCCCACCATGGAACTGGGAGATACCGAGTTGGCGAAATTCACCCTTCAAGGGCCCGCAGATGATTATCCAGTGTCCGGGGTACTCACAATCCCAATTACAGCCACTCCAACGCTCGGCGGTGTCCACATGGGCTCTAACGTGATTCCAACAGCAGTGACTCAAACACTTCGAGTGAACGTACCTCCTGTTCTTGGCGCTGATGTCTACGATGGCGAGCCATTGGATGCAGTCGTTGGAGAAATGACTCAGTTTAATCTCTCGCTTGGCAACTCAGGGAATAATATGACATCATATCGCCTTGTCATGGAAGATACCCTACCTGATAACTGGGTCGCTTCTTTCTCCAATACCACTTCACTTGTATCTACGACACTTCTGACCGTTCCGGCAAATGTTGCCGATTACCCAACCATCGGTGATCTCCATATCAGCGATTACATCGTCGTCGTTACTACCGATCCATTGGCTCCTGCCCAGAGTATTGAATACCTCAAGATCAGGGTTGAACAAGTTGATACCGGCGTATTCATCACTGAGTTTGATCTTCCGATTGAAGTTGGTGAAAAGGTCAATGCAGCCCTAAGTCCTGCGACTCAAGAAGTTAATCTATCCCTAGGAGAGTCTCTATCAACCCGAATTACGGTGAACAATGTAGGAAACACTCCTGCTGAATTCTCAGTTTGGCTGGACGATTCACAAGCCGGTGAAATCACCTACACGATGGAGACATCCCCCACACTACTAATCGGTGCAGGATACGCTGATACCATTAAAATCCGCCTAACTCCATCAGTTGATGCACGTGCCGACGAAGAGTATCAAGCAACGGTATGGGTTTCCAATCTTCAGTCGGGACTCAATGTATCCGCTGTTATTGAGGGGAACATGAGCGAAGAACACGGCATGGCTATTTCAACCGTTGAGAGCGTGGGAGTCATTCCTGGAACGGTTCAGAATGTTGCCTACAGTATCACCAATAACGGCAACCTTGCAGAGGATGTAATCATAGAGACGAAGGTTGGCGGAGATTGGACATTGACTCCTGCAAACTTCTCGCTCGAACTTGAGATTGACGAACTCTATGACGGGGCAATGGACATTACCGTACCTTCTTTGGGTGGAGATGACAGTCTTACAAACGGCTCATTGTACCCGGTTACGATTCGGGTTCTCAAGCCAGACACATTTGAAGAGTTAGCCTCTCACTCCTTTAATTTGATAATCTCTCCATTGTTCATGGTCGAAGCAGAAGATTGGCCTACTGAGATGAAATACCATGCTACATTTGGCCGCACATGGAATGTCGATTTGACCAACACAGGCAACAGCGATGTTACCGTTAATCTCACTTACACATTATTGAAAGGTGGTCTTGCAACCCCTACGACGGACTGGGTCCTCGTCAATCCTTCTCCAGATTCCCTCTTCCTTCCACGCGGCGAACCGGTGACGCTAACCTTCACCATCGAAGCAACAAAGCCAGACCCAGACCTCACTCTTGCAGCGAATCTCGCAGTGAAGCTAACACCCACAGATACATCGGTTGAAGGCAGCGCAGAGTTCTTCACCAATCTCAAGATGGAACGCTTCTTTGAGTTGTCAGACACTCAAGTTGACTACGGTAAAGGAACCTCAATCATGTATGACATAACGTATTCTCACATTCCAAATGGCCCGGGTACCCCAGTGGCCTATGAAGTTGAATTGTGTCAGGCAGTTCGCTTGTTGGATTTCACGGCCCTTGACGAAGATGCAACCTTGCAACCTTGGGCCTTCGCTATTGTCGTCGATGATACGGAATACCCTCTGGATTTGACTCAAGAGTGCCCCACACAAGGCTCTCTTGGCGCAGAATCTAGAATTACCCTGCCGACACGAAGTGCGTATGTTACAGATTCTCCAATTCGTCTCAAGGTTACCCCTCCCACCGGAGAAGTCCTCCCTGGAGACGGTTGGGATTTGACGATGCGACTTTACCATCCAAATGAGAACACAGGATACACGTTCTTTGACGATGCAACCTTGACCTATTCACTTGCAGTATACGCTAATCCAAAGGTTATGGAGCATGGCCCAGTTGGTGGTAATTTGTACGAAGGAGTGGAAACAGCTTACAGTGCAACCATCAAGAACACAGGCACGGCAAAGGCACTCGGCATCACCGCTACGCTTGATTGTGGAGATGACATCACCATCGTCTCCCCGGCCAACGGACAAATTGGTATCCTTGAACTCAAAGCCCAAGAAAGCAAGGTAGTTGAATGGACTGTCATCGGTGAAACCATCAACTGGTGGGAAGTCAGTAAGGGCGTCTCATGCTCTGTTGAATTAGATATCGTCCACGCAGGTGATGCGAACGATCTCAAGGATGATTTGCTTACCGAGCCTATCGATGTTAAATCTCAATCACCTGGTCTTTCAATTGTATTTGTAGCATGTATTGTTGCAGCTCTTGTTTCCTTCGTATTTACACGACTCGCAACTCAGTCGGAGAAGTGGCAATTGGGTGGTGTTTATGCCGGAGTGCTAAGTTTCGGTTTCGCCTTCCACCTCGGATTTGGGTTTGAAGTGGGCGGAGTTGCGATTTGGGGCCCAGTGGTTCTTGTCCTGAATGCTTTGTGGGTCTGGCGAATGACGTGGAAGAGCAGTGAAGAATTCCGCCTGATTCACGAAGATTACCAGCGGGCCCGAAAGGGAATCTCAACGGTGTATTCTGACCATTTCGAAGCACTTTCGGACGGTCGCCGCCAACTCACTATTATTCTCTCTTTACCTGTACTTGGTATGCTCGCAATCGTCCTTGGCCTACCTCCACAATTGACGACAGATTCACGAAACCTTGTTGTCATGGCGTCATATTTCTTGATTATCATGATTGGAGTATGGTATTTCTTGAAGCGCTCTGACAAGTTGTACGGCAACTTGTATGGAAGATTGACCGATGCGGAAATCAAGAGTATCCGTATTGAACGGGACCTTGGCGATCCAGCCCGCTTGCTCAATGACCTTGCTAACGATGGATTGGACCTGAGTTCTTTGCTTGGAACCTCCAGCAATTCTGATGTTGTTGAGGAAGAGCCCGAGCCTCCAAAGGCAATCGATGTAGGTTCAATAACAGGAGAAAAGGAGGTGGAGCCTGATGTCTGAAGAAGAATACATCATGGATCAAATCACCGAAGAGGACCTAGCATCTCGAGAAGCTGGGATTCTTGAAGCGTCTCAAACTCTTGAGCGCATTGCTCGTAAAGCAGCACGACGAAACAACGCCTCCCTTACCGAATCTGAATTGGATCTTGGGGAAGCTAAAGTTTACCTCGGTATGCACCAACTTTCTCGTGCTAAAAAGACCATCAAGCATGCAGAGGCCATCCTTGAAAATTTGGAAGAGGATGTGCTTCACCTCCGCCGTAGCATTGCAATGCTTCACCGCTTATTGGTCCACAAGCGTATCAGTTTGGATGAGGCAGAACACATTTTGTTCAAACTTCGTGAATCCACGGCGGCTGCTGAGATAGGCGACATAAGGGCCGCTACTGAAGAAGTTGAATACCTCCTTGAAGACCTCATCGGCGGCAATTCTTCAACCCTTAACCCCTTCCTTTTCCGTCACTTTTGGATGGGAGTGGACACACGTTGGCCAGCTGGTGGAGACTCCGGTGTTTTGCTCATACGAATCATCAATGATGGTCCAATACCAATGCCAATGTTGCGATTGTCACCTCCGGTTCCAGAAGGTTGGACTGCCTACCCTCCAAACGTGGACCTCCCGATTATCGCACCTGGTGGTAATATTCCATTGAGGTTTGAGATTAAACCCGATTATCGCATGACATCAGATGATGTACCATTGACACGAAAACTCTCCGTTGCTACTTCCTATGAAATGCGCTCTGGAGAGATCACAGTTACAATGCGAGCGCAAAACCGCTCCATGGAACCGTTGTCTGAAATTCTTCTATCCCCATGGCTTCCTTCTGGCTTTACTGCCGAGGAACTCCCATTCATTCGAAATCTCGCTCCCGACGAAGTGGCTGTCATCCGCATGCCACTTCGTATCAACCTCGGTCAAGGAGGTTCTTCTTGACCCATCACATTCCACTCGTAGAGACGGGTGAAAAAAACACAAAAATGGTGAAAAAAATGAAAAACGAAAAAACGAACGAAAACCGCGATGAACTTGCGGCTATCGGTATTGGTGCAATGATTGTCTTCATTGCTCTGATTCTTGTAGCTGCAGTTGCTGCAGCCGTCATTATTCAGACGGCTGAAAAGCTGCAACAAAATGCACAGAGCACTGGTGAGGACACAACAGACATGATGGCAGGTAAAATCTTCATCAACTCTATTGTGATTGTAAATGCTGGTGCAAATCTGTACATGACCTTTGAACTTGCACCTGGATCTGATCCATTAGCTGCTACAGCTATTGAATACAACATCATTTGCGAAGGAACTGGTGGTGGTAATGGATTGACACAAACTGGCAACTTTGGATCAACAGCCGCTCCGGCTGCTACCGTCACTGCAACAGCAGCTTCCCAACTCGGAACTGCTGGTCTTGCCGCAACCATCAACCCAGGTAACACCTACACCGTACAAATCGCCCCAACCGGTAACTGTGCACCAGCCTCACTTGCTTCTGACACCCTTGTCATTCAAGCAGGCTCTGGTGGATTCACATATGAAGTACTCAAGTACGGTGCAACAGTCAACGCAGGAGATGTGGTCGTATGAAGTCCAACACTCAAACTCAAACCAATCTTGAAGAAGACAAGTTTGCCGCTATCGGTATCGGTGCAATGATCGTGTTTATCGCGCTCATCCTCGTTGCCGCAGTAGCAGCAGCAGTCATTATTCAAACTGCAGAAAAGCTACAACAAAATGCTCAGTCAACCGGTGAAGATACCGCTGATGCAATGAATGGAAAACTCATGATCAGTCAAATCTACTCTGGAACAACTGCGGCGACAGATTACGAAGTTTATGCTCGTTTGTCTCCAGGTAGTGACGCTATTGCCGCCACTACAATTTTCTTCCAACTAATCTGCCCAGCAAATGCCGCCCCAATTGAAGGCGGTGGCGCAGGTGCAGCAGCAGTTGTTGTTGACGAAATGGACCAAGCCAATGCCGCTATCGCTACCATTCAGCCAAACATGCCAGTGATGATTACCATCCCTGGCGGGGCATGCGCTCCAAATGCTGCGCTTAACGCCAACCTCGACGTGCAACTTTACTTGCACGTTGGCGGTGGTGGAACGACATTTGAGACAATGAACATCCCTGCTACTGTGAACCAAGGTACTCCACTGATCTGATGTTTGGTTCGAGTTTACTCGAACCAATATGGAGGAATAAGAATGGCATGGCCATTTAGTGGAAACTCCGGTGGAAATCCAGACCAACACCTTAGCGAAGAACGCCTGAAGATATTAGCCAATGTGGCCATTGAACAGGTTCCGTTCCCTGAACAGGGAATGCTGAGCGAGGAGGATGCATGGACCATTTCCCCCGGACCAACAAGAGCTCGGATTAACAGTCAGCAAAGTGTGCCTAACGTGGCAGCAACACTCGCACCGCAAAGTGCACCAGTGAATATGCCACCTGCCACTGTTGATACATCTGGCCTCGAGCGACTCATCAGCAGTCGTCTCGATATGGTTGAGGATGTCTTGCGGATGGTTGAGGGACGCTTAGAAGACGGTGCTTTGCCCCAAGCGACTGGTGAGGTTGAATCTTCATCTGAAGACGAGGGCGTTGAAGGCGACGATGAAACTTCATCGGGTGACCGGATTATTACCGCTTCTGGAGAAGTTGTTGAAGTCGGCGGGACATCCCGCATGATGGAAGACGATGAAGCACCATTGGTTGAGTTGTACGAAGCCCAAGCACTCGCTGCAAATCCGTTTTTGAACGCTCCTGCATCGACCCATACGGGTTCTGCAAATCAGATTGGAGCCCCGACCGTATCTGCATTGTTGCTTGACAACATGTCTGGAATGGCTGCTGTGAGTTTCACTCAGAAAGCGATTGACTCCGGAATGTTGACCAATGAAGAAGGCATCAGTGTCATGGCTATTGTTCAACTTGCTGAACCGGGAGACCCTGAAACGGCATTGGAAGATCACTTGCCTCACCGTGAGTTGTTGACCTTTTCTGCCTTGGTCTCATCATGGCGGCAAATGGAACAGTTACGTGGAGGAGAGTGAATGGGCGCTTCGGTTGGAATTGGAGGCTTGATTGTAGGCATTTCGATGCTTGTCGTCTTTTCGATGGCATATCAAGCTATTTCATCTCAAATTGACTCCGGTCTTGACCGATTGGAAGATGCAGATGAACCCATTCCAACCTTTACCATTGACGATGCGATACTGTTTGATGGTGCAGTCGTAGACTATACCATTGCTACCCCTGGAACTGGATATACTGATGGCACATTGGCCTCCTCTACTGGAGGCGGTGGTTTTGCTGGTGAATATACGGTGGATGGATCTGGAGCAATAATCAACGTGGTGATCACCAGCCACGGCGATTATGTATCCGCTCCAACCCTTTCGATCACATGCACAACTGCCTGTACAGGAAACTCAGGTACAGGAAGCGTTGTCCCAACATTGGGCAACGCAGTATACGCTAACTTTACCAATACAGGTTCATCAACAATTGATTTTGATGACATGTGGTTGTTCACAAACGGAGCAAACCCTGCTCCCTTTGATACTGTTTACACCTCGGGGATATCTTCTACGAATTGGTTCACTGGAGAAACACTGTTTCTCCAATGGGTCGATACAGGGACGATTGGACAAGACCGCATTTCAATGACGGTTGGCTCGACAACAGTAGGTCATAATTTTTCGTGAGTTGATATCATGGCAGACGGCGGCGCATCATCATTCATCATGCTGGTTACGGCATTGTTGATTTCGGGCAGTGTGAGTACCATACTGATCAGTGAATGGGCTAAAGTCGCACGAGCTGTAGAAAACGAGGAACGTAAATCTTCAGGAGCACTTGGTGTCTCGGTTGATTTCGCTGGCGACCCGATGATGGTCGGTTTTGAAGACCCTGCTGTCGGCGATGATGAATTGACGGTCTATGTCCTCAATTCGGGAATTCATGAGATGAGTACAACCTTTGAGTTACTCGTCAACGGTGTCGAACCTTCTACAATAACCACATCAATCTCCCCATCTGGGACCGATTGGTTACCTGGCTATCTTCTTGAGATCACTGCATCAGACAGTGCCCTGGCCTATACCGATGGCGATGATGCATCCCTGTTCTTTGTAGGTATTTCAGAATCAATACAAGGATATCAGCATTCAGCGACGATGAATAAGGAGGTGAGATTGAGTGAAATTTGATGAGAATCCATTCATGATTGCACACAAACCCGTTGAAGACGGTTTTCCGTTTGAAGTTGAAACGGATTCTTTGGCCGACTCGATGGGATTGCGAATGCCGAATCGCTCGCTCTATGTTCTACAAGGCAAAGTAGGTGCAGGAAAATCCCTCATCTCTCAGCGCCTTGTTCATGGAATGATTCAGAATGGAATCAAAGTGCTCGTCATCACAACTGAATTAACGACACGAGGCTGGATTGAGCAGATGGAAAGTGTTGGTTATGGAATTACCAATGCAATCCGCGAAGGTCGACTGATGGTTATCAGTCGCTTCGGTACCATCGCTGAATCACGAAGTGACGTAACGCTTGAGGATGTATTGGCCAGTCCGGCTGTCCCGGCCGCAGATGTTGTTGTCTTTGACTCGGCAAGTTCACTGATGCCGGACGACCTTGACGAAAAAGGACGGTTTCACCTCGTTCAAAAAATCAGGAAGGTTGCAGCAGAAGGGCGTTCTTTCATGCTCTGTGTAGACCCCGAAGAAATGGACTCCAAACTCTTGCACACACTAAGAGCATCTGCTGAAGTTGTTCTTAATCTAGAAAATGCCCTCATCGGTGGAGAAATCAAGCGAAGCATCATCGTAACAAGATTCCTTCGCGCAGCAGGACCCATTCAATCGAGTATTGGATGGCGTGTTGAACCGGGTATGGGCTTCATCGTTGATATTACAGCGGTCAGTTGAGGAGGTGAACGATTATGGACGATGACCAACGATTTGCCAAGGGCGACCTTAACGGTGTCATGGCTGCATATCCTCACGTTGCTGATTGGGTTCGTGATTTTGAGCAACGCTACGGCTCACGTCCAATCTATTACGGCCCTCTTGACAGAGATGCTAAGAAACAACGCCCACTTAATCTCATTTATGTGACAAGAGAACCGATTTTTGTTCACATTTACGAACCACCTGCAGATGATGATGGAGGCGGCACTGTGATGTGGTTTGGATTGGAACCACAATTGACAGAAGAAGAAGAGAACCTCCGTCGTGAACTTATTGAAACCTTACTCCAAGAAGCTCCATCATCACCTTCATTCACTACGGATTCTGAGTTCGAAAATATTCTCGGTCAAATGATTGACAGGTATACTATTCTTGATACCGAAGCAAACAATTTGGTTCGCCGGCAAGGTCGGCTTTGGCAAATGATCGGTCTGGATGACAAACGCCTCGTGGTCAATCAAAAGCAACGGGAGCGATTGACCTATGTTGTTATTCGCGACCTCATCCGAAACGGCCCTCTTGAGCCACTTCTCTCCGATGAGATGCTGGAAGATATCCACTCCGTTGGACTCAAGCATATTCACATGGACCACAAGGTCTTCGGGATGGTCACATCCAACATCCGATTCCGTGAGCGAGAACTCCTTTCTCGTTATCTTCGTGCGATGTCTGAACGTATTGGAAGGCCTGTTTCTGACAACAAACCAATTATTGACGGTGTTCTTCTCGACGGTTCTCGTATCAACATCATTTTCTCAGACGATGTATCCATGCTTGGACCATCATTCACCATTCGTAAATTCGCTGAAGAGACAATTTCCGTCATTCAACTCATCAAGTGGGGTACGATGTCCGCTCAACAGGCAGCCTACATCTGGATTTGTCTTGAATACGGCATGTCGGTCCTGGTGTCTGGTGAAACAGCATCCGGTAAAACAACAACACTGAACGCTATTTTACCGTTTATTGACCACAACGTCAAAATTTATTCTGCAGAAGATACACCTGAGGTTAAAGTCCGGCACAAGATTTGGCAGCGTCTGGTTACCCGTGATGCGAAAAATGAAGAATCTCGTGTTGAAATGTTCGACCTTCTCAAAGCAGCGTTGCGTAGTCGTCCACGATACATCATTATCGGTGAGATTCGTGGTGTTGAGGGTGCTACTGCCTTCCAAGCCATGCAGACTGGCCACCCGGTAATTGCGACCTTCCACGCATCATCAATCGTCAAGATGATTCAACGATTTACTGGTGACCCAATCAATGTTCCAATTCGTTTCTTTGACAACCTCAACTTTGCGATTTTCCAAGAAGTCGTAGAGGCACCAGGTGGAGGTATTGCTCGTCGTGTTACCGGAATTGACGAGGTCATTGGTTACAACAAACATAGCGATGGTGTTCTCACTCGTGGAATGTTCGAGTGGGACCCGGTAAAAGACAAGCACTATTTCCGTGGTATGTTCCAATCGCATCTTCTCGAGAACAAAATTGCTGCAATGGCGGGTTTCGCAAACAAGCGAGACATCTACGATGAAATGCTTCGTCGTGCAGATGCCATCCAACGTATGGCCGACCGTGATTTGACGCATTACGACGATGTATTCGATCTTCTTGGATTGTATTATTCCAATGGCTGGGACCATTTCAGCCGAGCTGTTGACACATGGGTTGGCATCAATCAAAAATGAGGAGATGATGATACATGGAGCGCATGCCAATCTGGCACATTGCCCTGCGTCGTCTTGAGATGCCGATTGCCCGATTTATCGGGCTTTATGTTGCTCCAATAGCTGCGTTTACCTTCATTTTTTCAATAATTCTTGTATTTGTCACAGGAGGTCTAGGGGAAGGGGCGCTTTTTTCCGGAATTACAGGAATTCTACTCGTCATTCTGTTGACCATCATGGCAACACTCTCGGCGATCGCCTTTCCAATTCTTGATGTTCAACGCTCGGCGACCCTTATCGAAGCGGAAATGCACATGTTCATCACTCGGATGGGTATTCTATCGATTGGAGAAGTTGGTGCTCAATCCATTTTTGACATCCTCAAGCAAATGCGTGATTATGGTGAATTGGCAGCCGAGGTTAAGCGGATTGAAACTCTTGTAGAAAAATGGCACACTTCTCTTCCTGAGGCTGCACGTATTGTTGCCCAACAAAGTCCAAGTCCTCTTTGGTCTGATTTCTTGGACCGGATGGCTTTTTCAATTGAAGCAGGTCAACCTATTGACCAATTTATGCGCTCTGAGCAGGAAACCATCGCCGAGCAATACAATACACTCTATGATACGCGATTGGAATCCGTTGATACCCTCAAGGAAATCTATGTTTCCTTGGTTACCGCTGGCCTCTTTGGATTGGTAATCGCAGGGATACATCTTGTTCTTTTTGAGGTCGGTACGGATACCGACACACCCATTGAAGTTGCAAGCAGATTGCGCTTTTTGCTTCTCGCATCATTGATATTTGCCTTCATTCAAATTGGTGCAGTATTCGCATTTAGGGCGACAATTCCGAAAGACCTCACCTTTGCTCGTGATGAAATGGATACTCCATTTCGTATCAATTTCAGACGGTCGTTATTGTTGTCTGTTTTGATCACGATGTTGTTGGTTACCGTTAGTACTTTTACGTTGATTTGGGTCTTTGAAGCTCTTACATCGCAATGGGATAAGTACGGTTTGCTTTTCATTGCCCTTCCTCTTTCTCCTCTACTGATTCCATCTCTTATGATTCGTAAAGAAGAAAAACAGATCAACCGAAGAGACGAAACATATCCTGATTTTATTCGTGCTCTCGGCGGTACTGCTCAAGCACGTTCTGCCGAACCATCCGCTACAATCAAAGCACTCCGAGGTATTGATTTCGGAATGTTGGACAACTCAATTGACCGATTGGAGAAGCGCCTTTCCACTCGTATTGATTCAGATCGTGCGTGGGATTACTTCACAGCAGACACAAATTCTGCAGTGATTTCTCGTTACACACGCATTTACATCGAGGGTTCTCAATCATCAGGCCAGCCTGCTGCAACCGCTGAGATGGTTTCTCGTTCCGTTGGAAATCTTCTCTCCCTGCGCAACCGAAGAGCCCTATCCGCGAATACCATGTGGGGTGTTGCACTGGGACTTCTCATTTCGAGCGTTGCTGCTCTTAACGTGACAACCGCGATTGTACTTCAACTCGGAGAAGCAATTGCAGGAGTTGCAAGTGGACTCACAGATACAGACGTATCCGCACTTTCTGATTTTGGAGCAGGCGTTGCGCTTCCCGTTATGGAAGACGCTTCATCGGTTGATGACAACATTCGTATGTTCAAAATTATTATTTCACTGCTCATCCTTATGCAGGTTGTTGCAGTGTCTTCAATTGCTACGAGGCTTCGTGGTGGTACCCGTTCAAGTGCAGTCGGGCAGATGATCCTCTTGACATGGGTTTCGGGGTTAGCCTCCCTCCTGACGGCCATCATGCTAGAAAACGCGTCGGGTGTCTTTGGCATCTAGTGAATTTAGGTAATGTTCATACCCTTTCTTTAGTGTGGTTTGGGCATGCAGCCACCAATCCCGCCCGCTATGAACCCAGCCCCGTCACCCTATCAGCCACCAGCAAACATGGCCAAGGGTGCCATGTATTCATTTCCAAAATGGTTGATGATTGGCCTCATTGTCTTGGTCGTTTCAGGAATGTTTGGCGAGTTTCCTCTTTCGTCATCCGCTCCCGATGTAACGGATTATGACCTCTTGGATGAAAAAGAAGCAGGTGAGTATTCGGATGCTGTTGACAGTTATCAGGGCCAAGTTGCTCTTTTTGCTGCAATGAGTGGTATCCTTCAGACAACTGCACTTTCACTTGTTGCTTACGCCTTTATCCGTGAAGCGCACGAGGATGATGAAATCCATGTTGCCATGCGCATCACAATGGTTCTTGCCGCTATTGTACTTCTCACAACCATCGTCGGACGAAACATCTCGCTCTTCTGAAGTCGTCTAACGCCGTGCTTCTTCACGGATGCGCTTCTTCGTTGCCGACCACGAACAGATAGGGCATTGTGTGAGGTCGTGGAAGCGCGCAGGGCAGTATTCTCGACCAAAGAAGATGATTTGCAAATGCAAATCGTTCCATTTTTCTTTTGGGAAAATTGCTTTGAGGTCTCGCTCTGTTTTGATGACATTGCTTCCGTCTGAGAGCCCCCATCGAGCAGCAAGTCGATGTATGTGGGTGTCAACAGGAAAAGCAGGTACGCCAAAGGCTTGTGCCATGACAACGCTAGCAGTTTTGTGTCCTACGCCAGGAAGTGCTTCAAGAGCATCAAACGAATCTGGAACTTTTCCTCCATGAAGTTCATTGAGCATTTGAGATAGCCTGTGAATGTTCTTTGCTTTAGTAGGGGCAAGTCCGACTTGACGGATGTCGTTGAGGATCACATCGACGGGAAGTTGAGCCATGTCTCTTGGATTGTTGGCTTTCGCGAAGAGAGCCGGAGTCACTTCGTTGACTTTGAGGTCAGTTGTCTGTGCACTCATGAGAACCGCAACCAGCAATTCAAACGGGTTGCTATGGTCAAGAGGAATGGGGATGACGGGGTAAAGCGATTCCAATTGTTGAGCGATACGTTCGGCCTTTTCTGAACGCTTCACGAACTCGTTCTCCTGTTTATTCTGCCATTCTCACATCGTATTCTTCACCGGTTTTCCAACCAAAGTAAAGTCCCATGAAGATTGATGTGAGAGGTATTCCATTACAGATGAGCGTCTCCATAGGATCGGTAGTGGGTTTGCCTGCGATGTACCAAACAATGAATCCGAGAATCATTCCGGGAATGATCATCATGCTTCCCATGATGATGGTACGGAGGGTGCGCATGGTGTTGCCATGCAGAGGTGCACCATGAAGGTGTGCTTAGGTTCATGATGAATTCAAACGATTGCTCAGTTCTTCTCCAGTGAGTGAATTCAGCACATCTTTTTGTTCCAACCAACCCTTTCGTGCGGTCATCAGTCCATATGCAATGTCGCTTAGGCCCCGAATTGAGTGTGCGTCTGGGTTGATTACAACCGGTACTCCCAATCCCTTGGCATGTTTACACAATCGCCAATCCAAATCCAATCGGTAGGGGCTTGCATTGAGTTCAACGGCTTTAAGACGCCCGGCTTCATTGTGGTCGGCCATATGCTCTAACACGGAAAACAAATCAACTTCGTACCCCTCTCTGCCTTGTAGGATTCTTCCGGTGGGGTGGCCAAGGACTGTTGTTGCTGGATGGTCAATAACTTTCAGGAGTTCTTCGGTATTTTCTACTTCATCACGTGAACGCCATTTTGTCATTGCGTGAACACTCGCAACGACATAATCCAATTCGGCAAGGACTTCGTCTGGATGGTCCAATTTCCCGCCCTCGAGAATGTCGGACTCTACACCGTGAAACAATCGGAAGTCTACGTTTTCATCCGCCCATGATTTGTTGTAGGATTTAATCGTCTGTCCTTGCTTGAGCAGGTCATCGGAACTGGCTCCATTGGCTATTTTCAAACTCGGAGAATGATCTGCAATACCGAGCCATGTCCAATTCATTTTTCGTGCAGTATCTGCCATTTGCTCAAGACTTGCTTCTCCATCGGACAATGTAGTATGGTTGTGTAAAGACCCCTTGATGTCGGGCATCTCCAATAATTGAGGAAGTTTACCTGTTGCCGCAGCTTCGACTTCTCCCATGTCTTCTCGCAATTCGGGTGTGACATATTCCAGATCTAAATGTGCATAGATTTCCTCTTCACTGAGTGCTTGAAGTGAGTGAACAGCAGCCTCCATACCTTTGAGGTCCCCCGCTTTTGACTCTGGGATTAAGCCGAATTCATTCAGCCGAAGTCCTCGGTCTATTGCTCGCTGCCTCATGGCGATATTGTGCTCTTTACTGCCGGTAAAGTATGCAAGTGTAAAGGGTTCTACATGAGGTGGGACGAGACGAACTTGGGCGTCAATGGTTCCTCCTGCCTCCAACTGCTCATAGTCATCGCCACCGATGGCATCGAGGACATTTGGGTCAATGTGCCCTACTGTAAAGGTGTCATCAAAAACTGTCGTATCGAGAATGAGACTGATTTTTGAGTCCCCTGCGCCCTTGACATCTGCAATGCCTTGCAGGGAGAGTATTGCTTCTGCAACAAACTCATGCTGAGCTTGGTCGACGGATACAACGACATCCAAATCGCCGATTGTATCTTTTCGTCTGCGTGCACTTCCGGCGAGAGTTGCACGATTGACACCTCTAATGGCAGAGATTTTTCGCTGAAATGCTTCACCGTAACGCAAACCAATGTCCAACCGACGTCGTTCTCTAAAGCGGGCAAGAAGTTCAATTCCGTCAAGCATTCGCTGCTGGGACTTTGCTCCAAAACCTTTCATTGGAGCGATACGATTCTCCTCAGCAGCTTGTTTTAGACTGGCTACTGAATCCACTCCGAGTTCATCATGCATTTGCTTGATTCGCTTTGGACCTAGGCCGGGGATTCCAAGCATCTCAATCATTCCTTGTGGAGTGTTTTCGTGTTTATCGACCCAATCGTCCGGCCATGCACCCTCAAGAACTGCTTGGGAGAGCGCACTTCCAAGCCCTTTACCGATTCCTTTCATTTCGAAAAGTTGCCCTGAGGCAACAAGTTCTCCAAAATCTTGTGTAACAGTTCCCAACATGCGACTGGCATTTTGATAGGAGCGGACTCTGAATACATTTGCACCTTGGAGTTCCAGCAAAACTGCCATCTGGTGCAGAACCTTTGCGACTTGGTTGCGAGAAAAATGTGGAGGCGTTGGGCGTGGTTTCGGGAGCGTGAATGAACCACCTGCCATGGCATGGATGAAACGACAACCCTACTCAAAGGTTCGCAAACCTCGCCCCCACCTTCAAGAGGGTCGTTCTCTTGGACATTGCATGGTGGATGTGGTTTTCCTTGAACATCTTGCCGAAGTTCTTTGTGGAATTTCCGCCGTACTGTTCACCTTTATCGCAACCTTGTCTCGTTCACCGCGAGCAGAGGAAATAGCCCAAAATGTGATTTTCTTTACGCTTATCATCGCTGCAATCGTACTTTGGCTTCTCTCTTCATCCGGCGGGTTCCTGTGGGGGTCGAACTATCTTCCAAAGCCCTTGGCTCTTTTTTGTGTGATCTTAGCGATATCAGCCCGTATGAACATCAAAGGCGAGAATCTATCCTTTGGGGCCAATCCTCACAGTATTGGTCGTGATTCGGAAGAATAAGCCACTCAAATGATTTCACCAGGTGGTGAATCATCGCTTCCATTTTCAGCTTCCTTAGCCATTTTTTGGTCAATGAACGTGCGCATGTACTCTGGGAGTTCCCCATTGACAAAGATGACATCATTGATGTGGTCCAATTTTTTCAAAGAATAGTAGATTTGCATTGCAGTCATCGGAGTGGATGAACAACCGTTGCAACCTCCATCAAGAGAAAGCATGATGTTTCCATCGGTTGTATCAATGACGTTGACGACTCCATCGTGTTCGTCAAGTATTTCTTGGACCGGTCCGATTTCAGCCAAAATCTCTTCTGCACTGATGGACATGACTCTCCCATAACCCCCTCCTCTTTGAACGATTGCCTCCTTTTGACAATCTTGACCGTCAACGCTGGGATGATAGTACTCCGGACAGATGAGAATGTGTCCAAAACCGACACAGTGGCTTTTTTTTGAAGGGAACCACTTATGAGGGGTTCTTAGGTCGCCAAATCAACAGGTGTTCTATAATGATGGATAATATACCAATGATTGCTGCAGGCGCAGGTCTTTTCGGACTTGTCGTCGCATTTATGCTGTACCAACAAGTAAACAAGGTGAAAATTGACAACGATAAGGTTGCCAATATCACCGAAGAAATCCAAAAAGGAGCAATGGCGTTCCTGTTTGCAGAATACAGAGTTCTTCTAATTTTCGTAGTTGTCGTTGGTGTGGCGCTTACGCAGCTTAACGACACAAAAACCGCAATTGCCTTCTTCGCAGGTGCACTCGCATCGGTTCTTGCAGGATTCTCTGGAATGCGTGCTGCAACTTCGGCAAACGGTCGAACAACAATGGCTGCCAAAAACGATGGCAAAGCCGGAGCATTGGCAGTTTCATACAATGGTGGAGCAGTCATGGGCCTTTCAGTAGGCGGTCTCGGTCTTCTCGGAATTTCCCTTGTTGCATACTGGCTTGGTGCTGGTGATACTAACTCTGACCTTTCTGCTGCTGCAGGGTTCGGTATGGGTGCTTCTTCAATTGCTCTGTTCGCTCGTGTTGGTGGTGGAATTTACACCAAGGCTGCTGACGTTGGCGCTGACTTGGTCGGTAAGGTCGAAGCAGGTATTCCTGAAGACGACCCACGAAACCCGGGCGTCATCGCAGATAACGTCGGTGACAACGTCGGTGACGTTGCAGGAATGGGCGCAGACATCTTCGAGTCCTTTGTCGGTTCAATCATTGCAGCAATGATCATCGCGAATTCTGAAGACTTTGCTGGGGGTTCCGATTACGTCATGATGCCAATCATGCTCGGTCTTATCGGATACGTCGCATCCATCATTGGTGTGTTCTCAATGTTCGTTCTAAAGAACGGCAAGGATGCCGCAGCAGCTCTTCGCAACACCACCTTCATCGCAGCAATTCTGTTTTGGGCAGGTGGATATCTCTCCATCAGCCAAGGCCTCATTGACGTTGAAGTCGGCGTCATGCACTCCGTTGTATTGGGCAGTATTGTCGGAATCGCAATCGGCCTCATCACCGAATACTATACTGGAATCGAACCCGTCTTTGGAGTCAAAACCAAAGCCATCCCTCACATTGGTGAAATGTCCAAGACTGGACCTGCAACCAACGCTATTGCCGGACTTTCAGTCGGCATGATGTCAACCTTCATCCCAATCATTCTGATTGCCGCTGGTATCTTTGGAGCAAATCACTTCGGTGGATCCGATTACGGACTCTATTGTATTGCAATGGCTGCAATGG
>MDTC01123246.1_pt1 | contig 27929 bp, 10 predicted proteins | sample 811181 | NCBI WGS metagenome assembly MDTC01 (sample SAMN05326644, study PRJNA326480) | marine metagenome | isolation source: seawater | place: Pacific Ocean: North | collected 2011 | reverse complement strand
TATTAATAATGGTGGAGCATTTCATAACGATACGACGTTACAGTCTACATTCAGATCAAATTACATATTTACATTATCAAACTTCAATATTAAACCTTTTAGTGTAGGTGAAACTATCATTCAAAAGTCTGGTTCTGTGGAGGTTGCTAGAGCAAGAGTGACTTCTTGGACAGAAGGGACAAATATTCTTGTAGTTGATAGAGTAACTGGTATTTTCAGAAAAGGACAAGATATCATTGGTCTTTCTAGAAATCAAAAGGCAAAATTAGAAAATATTAATTTTACTGAGTTTTCTCCTGTAATTCAAACTAACTTTGATAACATTGGTTCTTATTCATCTGATTCTGGAAAAGTCAGTGATGCCAATCAGAGAATTCATGATTCTTATTATTACCAAGATTATTCTTATACTATTAAATCAAAGACTCCAATAGAAACTTGGAGAAAACTCATCAAGGACACAACCCACCCAGCTGGTTTCCAGTTATTTGGTGAAGTCTTAATTGAGTCTAATATTGATTCACGAATGACAGAGAATACTTCTGTCAGTAGAGTTAGTGTAATCCAAGCATGGGATTCAACTAAGAATAAAATTACTGTTGAAAGTGTAACTAAACAGATCAGGCAGAATATTGTCCTAATGGATAATATGAATGTAGAAAGTGGTATTGGTGCAATTTCACTTGATACAACAAATACCAGTGAAATTGTTGCTCAAGATGTAAAACTAAATGATGTATTTAATGGTGCATTTGGAAATAAAGGTAATCGTGAGGGTAAGAAACAATTTACTCTAGTAGATAAAAATAACAATGCTATTACTCCAGTTAATGAACAAGCATTGATTATTACTTTAGATGGTATTTTACAAGAACCAGGTAAAGCATATACTGTTAGTGGTGATAACATTGTATTTGCAGAAGCACCATTAGAAGGTGTTTCTTTCTCAGGAAGGAAGTTCCAATTCAAGACAAGTGCTTTAAATAATTACTACCTTAAAAAAATTAGAAATATTTTCCAGCGTAATGGTAGGTGGTTAGACGCTGCAAATCAAATTGAAAGAAATAAAGAGTTTATTCAAGAGTCAACTCTAGAGCATATTCAAACGGTCCATCCTACTCTAGCATGGAATCGTTTAAGTAATAAATGTTTTAGAGACATTGGATTTATTGTTGATGCATTAGCACATGACATCAGATTTGGTGGCAATGAAAAAACAAAGGTTTCTTTAGAGAAATATTTTAACAATGGTATTTTGGATTACATTGATGGTGAACTAGAACCAACCATTGAAGCATTCCAGTATGCTGTTACTCTTGCAAAGAAAGCAATTAATAATGAACTATCAGGTGGATTTGTTGATCCTGACATTTTAACTGACAGTGGACCTGTTAAATGTGAGGATGTTCTTGCTGCATTAGATACTCTATCTGAAGTTATAAGAGTTATCCTAACTACAGGTCCAGGTTCTGTTGCTGTTGGATATCCAGACTATTTCAATGGCAAGAATACTATTTTTGATTTGTATTATACTGATGGTACACCAGTTGATACAGAAGAAAATGAAGATCTATGGATTGCCTTAAGTGGAGTATTGCAAGTTGGTGATGCTTATACTATTGATAGAACAACTATTCCTAATAAAGTTGTATTTGCAGAACCTCCTATTTGGGGTCAGTCAGAAAACACAAAAACTGTGTATGAACCATTAGCAGTTGAAAGATTCTTCGGTCAAGGGATTGGATCGTACAAAAAATATACTATCAGTATCAATACTGCTGGCACAGGACCATTCTTGATTATTGATGAAGAGAATAAGATCAAATCTATTGACAATAGCAATTTTGCTTATGTTTTTGTAGATGGTGTTTTACAGAAAGAATATAAGTCATATACAATTAGTGGTTCTACTATTAAATTCCACACCAAGATTTCTCCTGAAAACAAAATTAATATTATTAGTCTTTACGGTAGAGAAACTGATACAACAGTAACACTATATGATTATGAGAGAAATCAATATTACAACGAACTTAAATTAAGTTGTGATGCAGGTTCTCCAAATGATTTTATTGATTGGATCTCTTGGTATAACCTATCTTATAATGATCATCAAGTTGCATATCAAAAAGTTGGTGGTGTTAAAAAGTTTATTGGTAATGTAAAAGTATATAATGCCTCTCCAAACGTATTGACTATCACAATTGCTGGTGGTAACTATGTTTTAGATAATTCTAGTATTTTCTTTGCTGGTAAAGCAGATTATAGTGATGAGTATGAATTAAGTGGTACAACAAATACACTATCTTCAGTAAAAGATGCATTCCTTGAAAATCAAATGCAAAGAAATGCAACTAGATGGTTGTATGGTTCACCCAAAGGTGATAGTGCATTCTTTGAAAGAAATAGATTGGGTGCTAATATATCCAATGGTGATCTTATCAAAATTGATGGTGAGGATGAATTTAGAACTATTAATGAACTACCACGTTATGTAACGCCAAAAAATTATAATGCAGATGCTGATGTATCAAATGATTTCCGTGGCAATGTATTAGTAACTAAGTATTCAGGTGAAACACGTGGAACTGGTCTTAGTGTTGAATGTTCTGTAACGAATGGTAAAGTAACTTCTATCACTTGGAATAAAAATTCTGGTGGTTACGATGGTACACCTGTACTACAATTCATTCCAATTGATCAGAAAGGTGGTGGAGCAAGAGCAGAAGTGCTTATGCAAAATGGTTCTGTTGTTGATATTGTAATTACTGATGGTGGTTCTGGATATGATACTGCTCCTGAAGTGGTTGTCTCCAGACAATTCAAAGTAATTAAAAAGAATGGCAGAAAGATTGATAGTCTAATTAAATTAGGTTTTGAGAATAAAGTTCTAGTTGACAACATTAATGTTGTCACTAGTACCTCAAGGTTCTCTGGTAAGGAATTTGGTTCTACTCTTTCAGAACCTCTTGGTCCTGTAATGCCAGATGCTCCTGTTGATCCATATACTATGATCACAAAGAATATTGATTTGACATTTACTTTGCCAGCACCAGTTGGAATCCCACAAGAATTGATGAGATATTATCCAACTGTTATTGATTCCGTAAGTATGCCTGATGCTATCATGCCTACATCAGCGGCAATGAGTATTATAGAGTTGGCAACTCAAGTAACTACTGTATCAACAGCAGAAGGAGAATCTTCTACTACCTATCAGACAGGATTTGTTGATCATCGTTTCTGGAATGCATCTTACAACTCCGCTCCTCCTTCACTACATAATATGACGATGAGACCATCGTTCCTCCAGTGGGAAGGTGCTAAATTTATGAATACAGGTACTATTACGTCTGCTTCTGGACTAACTGTATCAGAGTACACCATTGAGGAGTTTGCAAGGTATGGATTTACATTAAGTGATTTCAGTGACTTTGCTGGATCTGGATGGTCAAGTAGTGGTTATTCCATGAATGTTGGATATCCAACCATTAATAATTATCTAAGTCAACTAGATACTACAGATCTACCTGATGAAAATGGGGCAGGTTATCTTGCTACTGGTGCAGTTGTTTATTGCAACACTACCAATTTCCCAGCATCTGGAAAGATTTTAATTGGTAAAGAAACTATTTCTTATACCAGTAAATTGAGTGATCGTTTCATTGGATGTACACGTGGTGTAGATGGTTCACCTATAGAGCAACACACCATTGGAGCATTCCTAAGGAACGCACAATAAATAAGTATAAATAGACCAGATTCGTCTATAATTAAAGAACTAAACGAGACTCAGTGCTATGGCAGCTATTATTTCAGAAAAATTTAGAATCTTCAATGCGAAGCAATTTCTAGAGTCGTTAGGTGAAGGTGCAAATGATGCCTCCGCTGATCGTACTAGAATGTATTTCTTCGTTGGAAGATCAGCAAAATGGAACGGTTACCTTGAAATTTTCAATGTAAGCGGAACCTTTGCAGTAAACGACGTTGTATACGAAGGCAACGATCCTAACACCGCAACCTTTAAAGGAACTGTAGAGGCAGTTTACCCTAACAGTCTCCTTCTCAATACCATTCTCCCCACGGCATCTGCCACACCTTCCTTTGGTACATCCATTACTAATGGTACTGCTACTGCAAAGACAGGTGTATATAGATATGCCAACGAGGAAGTTCCCCCTATTCCTCTAGACAACGCTGAAGAAAAGGGTGAAGTATATAATGAAATTATTGCTGCCAAGCGTATTCTAAGTGACAATGCTCGTTTAGTTGTTCCTCGTTATAACTGGAATACTCAGACGAATCCAAAGTTTGACATGTATCGTCCTAACTACTCACCCACACCAGGTGGCGGTGGTGCTATCGGTACACAGACTGCTCTAGGTTCAAGTTCTCTATCTGGATCTAAGTATTATGTAATGAATAGCAGCTATGAAGTCTTCAAGTGCATTTACAACGGACAAGATCCTGTAAACACTGCTGGTCAAAACGCAACTTACGAACCAAAATCACAACCTAGTGCTGGTCAAGGAACATTTGATTCTGCTACAGGTGTGTATACAGAACCTGCTGGCACTGCTGGTTACATTTGGAAGCATATTTTCACCCTACCTACTGGTGATGTGCTTGCGTTCCTATCTACAGACTTTATGCCTGTTGTAGCAAAAACAGAGGCATCTAGAGTAGCAGTAGAAGCACTAGCAGTTGATGGTGCTATTCATGTTGCTGTAGTTAGAGATGCTGGAAGCAATCTCCCTGCTTCTGCCACACTATACACTCCAGTTAAGGGTGATGGTACAGGTGCCATCGTTAAGTTTGAAACCAATGCTTCTGGTGAAGTATCTTCTGCTTCTATGGAGGCAGTTGGTTCTGGTTACACTTATGGCAACCTTATCCTATCTACAACCACTGTATTTACAGATTCTGCACTAACAACTAATCCTGGTGCATTCACTGGTTCCGCATATATTGAAACCGTTATTTCACCTGAAGGTGGTCATGGTTCCAATGCTGACGTAGAACTCTTTGCCAAGAGAGTAATGACTAACGTCCGTTTAACATATGCAGAAGGACAGGGTGATTTCCCTGTAGACAACGACTTCCGTCGTATTGGTATTATCCAAGATCCATATCAGTATGGTACTACAACATATGCTTCTGATAGCACATTGCGTGGTACACATGCACTAAAAGTAAATGGAACTGGTGCTGATTATGTTGTTGATGAATTAATCTCACAGACTGTTACAGGTGGTACTGCTAAAGGAACCGTCGTTTCTTGGGACTCAACTAATCAAATTCTTAAGTACTATCAGTCTCCTGCTGTACACACTGATGGTGGTGTTGTACTTGCATTTGAATCTAATGCTTCAAATGCTGTTGCTGGTGCTCTTACTGGTGCTTCAAGAAATGTTGTTACCACAGAAGGTACTTCAGGTACACCTTCAGTAGTTGCAGACGTTTCTTTCGTAGAAGGTCTTGCTTCTGCTGAACTTGAACCTAACTCTGGAGATATCGTATACATAGAGAACAGAAGACAAATTACAAGAGCTGCTGACCAAATTGAGGACATTAAGCTCGTAATTGAATTCTGATTGATCCAATCCAAAGTTAGAGAAACGTGAGATGCCTCAGAAGACGAACCTTAATGTAACTCCATATTACGACGATTTTTCGCAAACTAAAAACTTCTATAAAGTACTCTTTCGTCCTGGATATTCTATTCAGGCGAGAGAGTTAACTCAGTTACAGTCTGTTCTTCAGAATCAGATTGAAAGTTTTGGTAAGTATGCGTTCAAACAAGGAGAACTAGTTATTCCTGGCGAGGTTGGGATTAACACTAAACTCCCCTACGTTAAATTATCTTCGGTATCTGAGATTCCTATTAATGTAGATGGTAAGATCGTATATAAAAAATATGATATTACTCAACTGAGAGGATTGGTTCTTAGAGGTAATACTTCTGGAGTAACAGCAACAGTTATTGATGCTAATGTAGCAACAGATACTGCTTCTGATGTTTTGTATGTAAACTACACTAACAGTGGTGATGCATCAAATGAAGTAACTTTTCGTCAAGGTGAAACCCTAGAGGTAGTTGATGGTGTAAATACACCATTAATGGTTGTTGGAACTGATGGTAGCGTACTTCCTACTTCTATTTCTATTACTGATCCTGACACAGGTGCATCGTCAACCTTAGAAAGTACAGCGATGGGGTTTGCTTCTGCTGTTAAGGTAGAAGAAGGTATTTACTTTGTTAATGGATATTTTGTAAGGAATGCAGAACAACTATTAATTATTGATCCATATTATAACAAACCATCAGCAAAAGTTGGTTTTAAAATTATTGAAAGTGTCGTAACAGCAGAGGAAGATAATTCTCTATACGACAATGCTATTGGATCTAGTAATTTTTCTGCACCTGGTGCAAATAGATTAAGTATCACTCTTGATCTAGTAAAATATAATTTAGATGTAAGCACTGATAAGAATTTTATTCAGATTCTTACTGTTAGAAAAGGTGCTGTACAAAGTCAAATTGTACAAACAGATTATAATCTATTAGAGCAGACTCTTGCTAGAAGAACTTATGATGAGTCTGGAGATTATGTTGTTGAAGATTTTTCATTAGATGTTAGAGAATATTATCAAGAAGATGGCAATCTTGGTGTTTATGGACAAGATGAATTTGGTTTAGTTAACGGTTTATCTGTTAGTGATGCAAAAGATAAATTGATTGCAAGCGTAAGTTCTGGTAAGGCTTATGTAAAAGGATTTGAAATTGTAAATAAAGAGACAAAATATCTTCCTGTATCCAAAGCAAGAGAAACACTTGATAGAGAAGACATCAGAAAGAAAACAACAGGTCTTCCTACTTATAGAATTACAAATACATATGGAAGTACACCATTGAATGCAGATGGTGGAGATCTAACTGCATATCCAAATGTATTTCTTTCTTCCGTTTTCAATGATGGAAGTGTTGGTCTGAATGGATCAGAAGCAGATAATGACAGTAAGCAAACTACATCACGTAGAGGTCATTTCTTTGATCAAAATCAAGGTATTAAAACAGTTTATGTACAAAAAGAACCTAACATAAATCTTAGCACATTGAATGGTGCTTCAAGTGGAGTTGGTACTTTTGCTAACAATGGTGTTGCTGATTCTAGCAGAACTGCTGGAACTTACACTAACGTTACTACAACCACAGCACAGAATGGAACTGGTGCAACATTTGATATTGTTGTAGCTGCTGATGGAACGCCTACAATCACGCTAAATCAAGCAGGTACAGGTTATGCATCAACTGATACTTTAAGCATCATTGACGGCAATCTAGGTGGCGGTGGTGGTGCTGACATCACTATTACAGTATCTACTATCTCTGGTGTAGATGCTACTGATACCTTTGATGAGAGATTGACAGCATTATCTACTTTATATTGGGTGCAGGGTAGAAACGTTTCTGGTGTACCAAATACAATCAGTCCTATTGATGTTATTGCTTATTCAGAAGTTTCTAGACCTGAACTTGATGATCCTGCAAGCACACCAGAAACATACTTAGAATTGACACTTGCTGGTGACAAGAATCTTCTTGATAAATTCTTTACAGAGTATGATGCAGAAAATTCTGGTGACAATGGTATTAGAGAACTCTTCAGAACTAAAGTAGATGGAGAGAATGACCAAAATAGATTTGGTATCATACGAGACTACAATGAGACTATTACACCAGTTATTGGTATTGCAAAACCTAGTAACTTTACATTAGTAGAGAAAGGAACAGGATTTAATACTGATACAGATATTATCCTTTCTAAGGGTAAACTTTCTGATGGAACGTCTGTTTATAATAGCATTTTTGGTCTATCTTACTTTGATCCCCAATTCTTCACTAAATTGCTCCTAGACGATTCAACTGAGACTACAGGAGGATTTACACCAGGTCAATATGTATACGGTGTTACAAGCGGTGCTTACGGTGTTGTAGAAGGTTCTTCAACTGGATCATTCAGTAAGAATAAAGTTTTGATGGTAAAAACTTTATTTGGAACATTTAAGTCAGGTGAGATTATTAGAGATGAGAATAACAATTCAGTAAGAATTGCACAAGACAATACTATTTCACATTTTATTGTTACTTTCCAAGGTGTTGGATACGAATCAACTGGATGTTCTTTAAAAATTGATGGTGTTGATTATGATTCATCCAAGATTGAATTGGATATTTCTACTAGTAAAAAGGTTCTACAAGCAAATATCATTAGTAGAGAATTTGTAAATGTAGAGTATTCAAAACCACCTACTGTTTTAGTAAATCAAAAAGCAGGTAATGCAGCACCATCAAAGGCAGCAAAAATTACACCAGTTCTTGTTAGAAATGCTGTAACGACATTCACACCACAGAATGTGAAGTCATTCTATGCTGAATTTGGTTCAGGAAACAGTAACGTATTTACTTCTGATATTGAAATTAATAATGATCAATATGTGGAGTCTATTCCTGTAACAAACTTTACATTTGGTGGAGAGAAGGGAAATAAATTTATTGAGTGTAATGGATTTGGTGGTGATAGTACACGTGTACTACAACAGGGAGATATTGTACAATTCTCTGATACCGATGAAAATATTGTTCGCTGTATTGTTCAGTATCCAACAAAACCATCTGGTGTATTGAAGTCAAGAATTTATTTTGACAGAGCACTTCCACAAAATGTCAGTAATACTAGTGTAGTTAGAATTCGTCCTAACATTAAAAACTTTAACCAAGGAACTTTACTTTATAAGACAGGAACTAAACAAGTTTCTTCTATTGTAGCAACTAGTGAAGATTCTAAAATTACACATTATGTAAGAAGAGATTTTGTAAGCACTGGTAGTTCTAGTGGTGGTAGTATTACATTTACCGCTCAACTTCCTTTTGGTACACAGAGATTTGTCTCCTTTAGTGAAAGTAATTTCCTAGTTACTATTCTAGAAAAAGGTAGTGCAACATCTATTGAAAAGGGAGATATCATTTACTTGACATCAGATCAAGTTAGTATTTCTGCATCTACTGATGCTGCGAGTGGATTGACATCTGGTAGTGTTGTTTTAAGTCTCCCACAGACATTCTTTGGTGGAGATGCATCTAATTACACAGAGTTCCCTAAACTAAAATTAAGTGCCACACTTGAAGTATCAAAAGCAAAACCAAGACTTAAGACAGCAAAACTAAACACTAGAATTGTTATTGAATCTCCTGGCGATAGGGTTATTCCTTTCCGTGGAAAAAATTATGACACACAGAGTGTTGAGACATTTACATATGCTGATGCATTTAAGTTGAGATATGTATATGAAGGAACCACACAAGATCCACCAACTGTAGATGCAGGTGGTAATCTCGTCAGTGGAACTGATGTAACCAATAGATATACTTTTGACGATGGTCAAAGAGACACTGTATATGATGTTTCTAGAATTATCTTAAAGCCAGGCTTTGATGCACCTGTTGGTCAATTACTAATCGCATTTGATTATTTTGACCACACAACTGGTGATTTCTGTACTGTAGATTCTTATCTACATGAAGCAGGTGTTGGTGCTGATGAAATTCCATCATATAATTCACCTGCACTTGGTAAAGTATCTTTAGGTGATGTCTTAGACTTTAGACCTAAAGTAGATAATGATGCTATTATTTCTGGTTATCAAGATAGTTCTCTACTAGGTTCAGTTAATACCAGATCATTTGCTGGTGGTGGTGGTATTGTTTCCAGCACCCCTGCACCTGATTCTAACCTAGAGTTTACATTCTCATTCTCTCAGACTCAATATCTCAGCAGAATTGATGGTCTTTTCTTAGATAAGAAAGGTAAGTTTTATGTTAAGGAAGGCAATTCTTCATTAAATCCAACTAGACCTGAATCTATTGAAGATTCAATTGCATTGTACTACATGTACATTCCTGCATTTACACAGAGTAGTAAAGATGTAAGAATTGTACCAGTAGATCATAAACGCTATACAATGCGTGATATTGGTAAACTAGAGAAGAGAATTGAAAGATTAGAGTACTATACAACACTTAGTATTCTAGAGCAGCAAGCCTTGAATATGCAAGTTATTGATGGCAATGGTAATAATAGATTCAAGAGTGGTTTCATTGTAGACAATTATGAGACACACAAGATTGGTAATCTAAAATCCATTGACTATAAGTGCTCTGTTGATACTCAACAGTCTGTAATGAGACCTCAGTCAAAAGAAGATTCTTTCATGTTGGAAGAGATCAATACAAGAAATGATCAAAGAACTTCTGCTGGTTATGTTAGGAATGGTGATCGTGTTACATTACCATTTACTGAATTGGAAATGGTTAAGAATGAGTTTGCTACCAAGACAATTAATCCCAACCCATTTGTAGTTCTACAATATGCTGGTGATTCATTTATTGGACCCAATGTAGATTCTTGGTATGATACTAGTGTTGAACCACTAGTTACAGATAATAACACCAATCTATATTCTATCTTTATTGCAAAAGATAATATTAAAGATGCATTTTCAAGTCTTTACAATTCATATAAAGTAAATTGGTTGGGTGCAAATAGATCATTCTTTAACATTGAGTCTTTTGCGGATACAAATTCTGATCTATCAGGATCAAATGTTACTAGTGCTTCTGTTTCTAGTTCTTCTAACGTAAGTCCTGACAACAATGAGATTGGTAAGGGTATTTCAACTAAGGGTGTTGGTTCTAATGTTGTTGCAACATCACTATCATTCTTTGCTAGAAGTATTCCTCTTAAATTTGTAATCAATCGTTTAAAACCAAATACAACTGTATATCCTTTCATGGAAGGTCAGGATATCTCTCGTTGGGTCAATTCTGATTCTAAGTATACAGGTATTGCTGGCAATTCTTTGTCATCTTTCAATACTCCTATTAAAACTGATGCAAATGGTAATGCTAGTGGAATTATTCTAGTTCCTGCTGGTCAACCACCAAGAGAAAACAGTGTTTGGGGTGGTAGTGCTGAGAATTTAGATTACGATACAGATTCAGTTGAAGTTAGATTTACAACTGGTGTAAAAACTATTAGATTTACTTCTAGTAAAACTGATGCTCCCAAAGAGGATGTAGAGACATACGCAGAAGTTAAATTCTATGCAACTGGTCTTCTTCCTGAGAATCCTGCATCTATCGTTTCCACTGCACCTGCTTTCTTCAAAGCAAATGAGGGAACACAGACAACTGATAGCAATACAGAAAATCCAATCAAACCAAATCCACTTGCTCAGACATTTACTGTTGATGGATTTGATGGTGGTATTTTTGCAACTAGTGTTGATCTATTCTTCTCAACTAAGAGTGAAAATATTCCAATTAGAGTATACCTAACAGATATTCAAAATGGTAAACCAGGTAAAAATATTCTACCTGGCACACAGAAAGTTCTTAATCCAGACACCTATCTAAGAGTTCTTGCCAGTGACACGCTTGAAGTAACTAAGGGAGAAAAAGTTACTGGTCAATCATCAAATGCTTCTGGTCCTATTTCAAAAGTATTTGATAAGAATAATATTGAACTAACACCAACATCTACTGGTGTGTTCTCACTATCAAATGATCAGGTATTTACTTTAGTTCTTGATAATCATACTGGAACATCTTTTAAACAGGATGAAACATTAACAATTCCTTCTGTTACTGCTGCTAATAATGCAAACAATACATCTTTATCACTAAAGATTGTTAAAGATTCTGGTAGAGTTACAGGTTTAACTGTCAAAGACACAGGAACTTCATATAATTCTGCAATTATTACTTTGGAAAGTCCACAGTTACCTGGTGGCGGTGGTGCTACTGCTACTGTTAGAGTTTCTAATGGTAAAGTATATCATTCAGATATTGTCTTATCAGGTTCTGAGTATACAGAACCACCAGCAGTTATTATTAGAGGAACTGGAACAGGTAATTCTGGTGCTGTAATTGAGTCTTCAATTACTATTGATACACCAGCAGTTCGCATGGGTATTTCTATTGACCAAGATGGAACAACCAATTCTACAGTTCCAACTAACTTTAAATTTGATTACCCTGTCTATCTACAAAATGACACTGAGTATGCTCTAGTTCTTGAAACAGATTCTATTGATTACAAAGTATGGGCATCTAAACTAAGTGAAACAGATGTTGCAACAAGTAAAACTGTTGCTGCTCAACCTGCACTAGGTTCTCTATTTAAGTCTCAGAATACTAATTCTTGGACTGAAGATCTCTTTGAGGATCTTAAGTTTACATTACACCGTGCTAAGTTTGATGTTTCTAGAACAGCAGAACTTCTACTCACAAATGAAGATCTTGGTTATGAATTGCTAGATGTCAATCCTATTGAGACTAATTCAAATTCTCAATCTGGTGCAACATCTAATCTATTTAAAAATAACAGATCTGTTATTAAGGTTAATCATTTCAACAATGGATTTAGTGCTGATGGAGAATCTTACGTATTCTTTAAGGGCGGTCTTGATGTTGGTGGTATTGTTAAGTCTGAACTAAATGATACTTTATATCAAGTTACTAATGTTGGTATTGATAGTTACAATATTATCTCTGTAAATAAAGCAACTAGCAGTGCATTTGGCGGTGGTTCTTCACTATTCGCTTCTTATAATAGAAAGTTTGAAAAATTACATGCTATTGTTCCTACATTAGAATTCGCTGATACAAAGATTGAGAGTTTTGTTAAGACAACTAACATTAAACCTATTGACGATAATGTAGGAACATTCGCTACATATAGTCAACCTGATTATGAGAAGACATTCTTGAATGAAGATTTCTTCTTTATTAATCAAAAGGTATTGGCATCTAGAGTTAATGAAAGTCTTAATAATGTTGATAGATCATTAACTTATAAAATTATGATTTCAAGTGAGCAAGATACTCTTTCTCCACTAGTTGATTTAAGTAGAGCATCACTAAAAACTATTAGTAATAGAATTGAGAATGCTGAGGGCAAAGAATCTAGATATGGTCGCAGAGATCAAGTACTAGAATTCTTCCCTGTTTGGAGTTTTGTTGTCACTAATACTTCAGGAGTTGCTATTACTGAAAATCAAAGAGTTTCAGGTTTAACTACAAATGCTTCTGGAACAATTCTAAAAGTAGATGGTTCTACTTTAATTGTAAGAGTTGATACAGTCAATACTTTTGTACAAGGTGAAGGACTTAAATTTGCAGATTCTGCTTTAAATCCTGACACATCTGGTGCAAATGCAGGTATTCCAAAAGTAACAGTAACACCATCTCAAGGTAATGTAACTGAAGTTGTCCCTGTCATTCCTAATGAGTCTTCTCCACAATCAACAGTGTTTGTTAGAGATGCATCTCAGTTGAATGAAAATTACGATAATAAGATTAGTGGTACAGTTGTACTATGGAATCAGAATAATAAAATTCTAACTATTATCAATAATAAAAAACCACTTGGTGATGACTACACATCTGCTAGTGGATCTGGACAGTTCTCCAGAGTTGCTGTTGGTGTATCACCAGCTCAAGAAAGTGATATCATTCGTGTTGGTGATATTATTGGTTGGACAAATCAAACTGCTGGTGAAGAAAATTATCTAATGGTTTCTAATGTATCTTATACTGATGGTATTGATTTTGTTTCTGATATTCAATCTAAAGGAACTAGTAGTGCTGCTTCTTATGTTACCAAAGAAGTTTCTATCACAAATCCTGCAACAGGAATTGATGTTAGAATGACTGCTAACACTGTTGATATTGAAAATATTGAAGTTCTTTACAGGGTTAAAAAATCATCCTCTGAAGATAATTTTGAAGATCTTGAATGGGTATACTTCAACGAAACTGGTTTGCCAGATGTTGATCTAATTGCAACTGCTGAAAATTCAATCAGTGGTATCACTGAGAAACAAGAAGAATATCAAGAACTTTCTTATAGTGTTGATAACTTACCTGAATTCTCATCGTTTGCTGTCAAAGTTGTTATGAAGACAAGCAATCCAGCGTTTGTACCAAAAGTACAAGATCTACGTGCAGTAGCATCATACTAATGAAACATATAAAAGTGAAGAATGAAAACCACCTGTATCGTGATAGTGATACAGGTGCAATCATAAATACCGATAGGTCTTCGTTTGAGAAGTATAAGAGATCTAAATTAAAGTTTCAAAGTATGGAACAAGAATTAGATCATCTTAAAAGTGAGATAAGCGAGATTAAATCACTATTAAAAGAGATAGTAAAGTCCAATGGTACTTAGAAATGTAGCCAAATCATTCTCATTTGAGGAACAGAGGCAAGAAATTAATTTACTTGCTGTAGATGTTGATAGCATCGCAACTAATATTGCTTCCATGACCTTGGTTAATGAGAGTAATCCTAAGTTGGGTGCAAATCTAGATCTCAATAATAATAGTATCACAGGTACTGGTGATATTAATCATAATGGACAGTTAACTACTGGTAGCATCTTAACTTCTGCATCTCTCAATAATAAAGGATCCATTCAGTTTGGAACTGCGGATGCTTATTCTCTTGGGCACATGCCTAACAATAGCAACTTTGCATTTTCACAACTACATGGCGGTAGTTACTTATTCTATACTAATGCTAGTACGATTCCACTTCAGATTGATCCAACATTAGTTGATGTCAATGTAAACCTAGATGTTACTGGAACCATAACTGCATCTGGAACCATAACTGCATTGGGTGGTAATTCTACTTACTGGAATAATGCACATAGTTGGGGAGATCATTCTTTAGCAGGATATTTAACATCAGAAACTCAATCTGATTGGAATGAATCTGATACTAGCAATCCAGCACATATTTTAAATAAACCAAATCTCTTTGATGGTACTTGGGGATCACTTTCTGGTAAACCAACATTTGCAACTGTTGCTACTAGTGGAGATTATAACGATCTATCCAATACACCTACACAAGCTAGTCAAGTTCAATCTAATTGGGGAGAAACAGATTCTAATAACGTTGCATTTATTAAGAACAAACCTACTATCCCAACTATCCCATCAAATGTTAGTGCCTTCAATAATGATGTAGGATACAAAACCACAGATAACAACACAACATATACTTTAGATGCTGGAACGCATGGTGCTTCTGATGCAAAGTTAACGTTGCTTGGAAGTACTTCTACTATTGATAATGTTATCTTAACTGCTGGAACTGGTATTGCTTTTAGCTCAATTGGCAGTGGTGGATTTACAATTTCAACTTCTTTAAGTATTGGAAATCTAACCGACGTTAATGTTTCTGGTGTCACCACAGGACAAGTATTGAAGTGGAGTGGAACTCAATGGGCTCCTGCTGATGACACTCAAGGATCTGGGGGAGGTGGTTTCTCTGGAGATTATAACGATCTAACTAACAAACCTACACTTTATACTAATAGTGATGTTAATGCTCATTTAAACACATCTACTGCTGGTACAGGACAAATTTTAAGTTGGAATGGTAGTGATTATGACTGGGTAAATGATCAGCAAGGTGGTAGTGGTAGTGGTTCTAATTTAGAAAGTTTAAACGATGTTGCTTGGAGTGGTTTAAATCCCAATCCTCAAAATGGTCAAGTATTACAACACAATGGATCTAACTGGACAAATAACACATTAGATTTACCAGATAAGATTGAAGATTTAAGTGATGTATCTAATGCAGCACCGCAGGATGGTCATATTTTGAGATGGGATGCTGGAAATAATGTTTGGTTACCAGGATCTGATGATATTGATTCTCTCTACACAAAGTTAAACGCAATAGGAAATGATGCCAGCATTACTACTGTTGCTGGGCTTAAGTCTGCTCTTGCAGCATTGAGTCGTTAAAACTAAATATAATGATAGGATGATATAGTATCAAATGGCAGTACTCAGAAATGTACCAAAGACGTTTTCTTTTGAAGAACAACGCATAGAAATTAATGAGATTGCACAAGATCTCTATTCACTTAGTAGTGGTAATTTAACACAGTTTTCTGTTACTGTTAGTGCTGCCAGTGGCAATGGTAATTTAACCTATGATAATACTACTGGGGTATTTGATTACACGCCACCAAATATTTCATCTACTTTTTCTGGAGATTATAACGATCTAAGTAACAAACCTACACTATTCTCTGGAGATTATAACGATCTAAGTAATAAACCTACACTATTCTCTGGATCCTATAATGATTTAAGTAACAAACCTACAATATTCTCTGGATCCTATAATGATTTAAGTAACAAACCTACTATACCAATAACTTTAAATGATCTTAGTGATGTAGATGCAACAACTGGAGTAGCAAACGGTAAGATACTTAAGTATAATGGAAGTGGTTGGGAAGTAGCAGATGATCAATCAGGTGGTGGAGGATCTTCTTATACTAATTCTAATGTAGATACTCATCTGAATGTTAGTGGTGCTTCTTCAGGTCAAATCCTCAGTTGGAATGGATCTGACTATGTTTGGGTAGCAGATCAGACTGGTGGAGGTGGTAGTAGCAACGTATCAGCTATTAATGATCTAAGCGATGTTGTTATTAGCAATAGTCCCACTGCTGGTCATGTAATTAAATGGGATCAAACTACTAGTAAGTGGACCAACCAACCAGATATGACTGGGCAAGGTGGATCTGATTATCAAATTTATAATTTTACTGTAGATGTATCAAACTCATCATATTTTACGATAAGTGGTCATGATAGAGTGGGTGGTGTTAGTGGTAACAATCCTACTATCACTATGAATGAAGGTGATAGAATCAGATTTGCTGTATACAATAGTGGAACAAATCACACATTTGAGATTAGAGTAAGTGCTGGTGGTGCCGAAGTTAGCAATTCAGCTCCAACTAAAACTACTCATGGTGGGGGAGATTATATTGAATGGGCACCACAAGTTGCTAGTGGAGGATCTGCTGGATCATATGTTTATGAATGTGATAACCACAGCAGTATGGTTGGGGTAATTACAGTTCGTCCTAGAAATACTATTAATGAATTTGATACTCTGCAAACTGTAACTGCGAGAGGTAGTACTACAACTAATGGAATAACACTTAGTACAAGTAATCTTATTCTAGATTCTGCTAATGATCAACGTGTTCAACATAATGTTAGTGGAGTAGAAAAATCTAAGATCATTTGGAGAAGCACTGGTGCTGTAGATTTCTATGCTTCAAATGGCATGAGTTTCTTTGCCACTAGTAATACATCTCCTAACAATAGAAGATTACAACTCCTTACTGGTGGTGGTGTAATACTTGAATGGCAGAATAATACACGACTTGAAACTACTTCTACTGGTGTAACTATTAGTGGTGTTCTAACTGCTGGTGGTCTTACCTATCCAAACTCCAACGGAACTAGCGGCCAGGTCTTGTCTAGTGATGGCACAGGAAATGTAGCATGGTCTACGGTGTCTATTCCTGCTGCACAAGTTAATTCTGACTGGAGTGCTACATCAGGTCTTGCTGAAATTCTTAACAAACCATACCTTCCTACATTTTCAACTACCAATCCCTCTGATGGTCAGATTCTAACATGGAATGCAACCAGCAGTGAATGGCAACCTGATAATGTAAGTTCTGGTTCAGTCACTTCAATTAATGATATTGGTGATGTCAATGTTCCCAATCCTACAGATGGACATGTTTTAAAGTGGAACGCTTCTACTAGTAAGTGGATTGCATCTGCTGATTTAACTGCAACTGGTGGTGCTGGTATTGCATTAGCAGATCTTTCTGTAACTACTAACTCAGCAGGTACAGCAGCATTAACATACAGTAATACAACTGGTGTATTCAGTTACACACCACCAGACCTTAGTGGATACTTAACATCACTTGGAGACGCTGCTGGTGTTACTACTGCTAAAATTTCTAATTGGGATGATGCGTACAGTTGGGGTGATCATAGTTTATCTGGATATGCAACACAAACCTTTGTCAACACTGCACTAACCAATTTAAACAATTGGGATACTGCATATGGTTGGGGTGATCATAGTGCTGCTGGATATCTAACATCATACACCGAAAATGATACACTTTCTTCAGTAGTTGGTCGTGGAAATACAGCAACTGGTCCTATTACTATTGGTGGCAATGGATCTAGCGGTGGTGTAACTCTTAAGGATGGTAAGATTGAAGTAAGAACAGGAACTGGAAATGTAGCAGCAATTGATCTTTATTGTGAGGTTAATAATGTACATAAGATTAGTATAAAAGCACCACCACATAGTAACTTTAGTGGTAATATTGATTTTGTTTTACCTCCAAACGCAGGTACATCAGGAAAAGTTTTAAGCACTGACGGAACTGGAGTTACAAGTTGGGTAGACAGATCAACGTTCTCTGGATCTTATAATGATCTAACTAATAAACCAACAATTCCATCTACTTTAGATCAATTAACTGATGTTAGTGTTGGAAGTGTTTCTGAAGGTGATTACTTAAAATATACTTCTTCTGGATGGACTCATGGAACTATTACTGAGTTTTCTGGTAACTATAATGATCTTTCAAATAAACCAACAATTCCAACCAATATTGGAGATCTATCAGATGTAGATTTTAGTGGTAGCACTACTGTTGGTTATGTTTTAAAATGGGATGGATCAGAGTGGTCACCTGCTCAGGATACAAATTATCCAACTGGTGGTATTGCAGGATTAACTGATGTTGATTTTGATGGAGGTTCACCTAGTAATGATCAAGTATTAGTATATGATTCATCTACAAATAAATGGAAGAATGAATCTCCAAGTTCTGGTGTACCATCTGGAACTATTGTTATGTACAATAGTGGTTCTGCCCCTTCTGGATGGGCTGTGTGCGATGGTACTAATGGAACGCCAGATTTAAGGGGTAGATTTGTCCTTGGTTCTGGTGGAAGTTATAGTGGAACTGGTGGTAGTGCTGATGCGGTAGTAGTATCACACTCACATAATAATAATGCTAGTTCTTCAACTCACAATGGTCACTCGCATGGTCAGGGAAATCTATCCACGTCTAATGAAGGAGGTCATTCACATAATGTGAATGCATCTGGTGGTAGCAACACTGGAAATCAAAGTAATAATCATTACCATACTATCTCAGAAAACATAACAATCGGTGGTGGAAGTCACTCTCACAATATATCAACTGGTGATGGAACAGATGATCAAGGTAATTCTGGTCCTAAAGATACTTCCGATTGGGAACCTGGATATAATAGGAGTACTAGTAATGTTGGCCATAATCACAATTTCAACTTAACTGTGCCAACGCAGGGTATTAGTCAAAACCATACACATGCATTTAATGTTACTGTAAATGGTAATACAGATAATCAAGGTTCTCATTCTCACAATGTAACTGGTAGTACTGGAAGTGATGGTAGTCATGACCACTCAATTAATGTTACTATTGGAAGTCAAGGAGAGAGTGGTACAGGTAAGAATCTACCCCCATATTATGTACTTACGTATATCATGAAGTTGTGATTGATCTAAATATGTTCACAACTATACACTAAACTGGATACTGCATTTATGACTGATTCAGCTTTTAGTAATGGTGGAGATGACTATACAGAATTCCATCTTACTATTAACATCCACGATGTTAGATTATTACATTATAGTGTTACCGAGGCAATAAAAATCTGGCCAGGTTCTCCTGCACGTCCTGCTGAAGAACAAGAACAACTTTGGCACGTAAGGGACGAATTAGTAAAAATGTTACTGGAGCATCAATTTATGATTGCTGAAGACTAGTATAAATATTAGTACACATTATTCTTATTGATAATTATGGACGCAGCAAGTCTGAGAAAAGAATTTGAAAAACAAATTGAAGAAGCAGATCAAAAAATTGAAGCTGCTGAAAGGAGTTTGACACAACTCAAAGAATATAGAATTAAATTAGCTGGTGGAATGGAAACTCTTGAATTGCTTGCAAGTAATGAAGAGCAAAAAGCACCAGAACCTCCAGCACCTCCAGCTGAATAAATAAAAAATAGTCTAGGTTATATAAATGGCAGCAATCCCCTTAAATCTATTGATGGAAAAAGGAACGGATTTTGATGCCACCTTTAATATCCAGAATGAAGATAACACAACTCCATTAAATTTGACTGGTTATTCAGCGGCGGCAAAGATGCGTCGTAGTTATTACGCTACGACTGCGACAGATTTTGTTGTTGAGTTTGTTGATCGGTATAATGGTATTTTGAAGATTAGTCTAAATAACGCAAATACTGCTGGATTAGATCCAAGACGATATGTGTATGATATTGTTCTTACTTCTCCTCAGGATATAAAGACGAGAGTTATAGAAGGTATTATTGAAGTAACGCCAGGAGTTACATAATGCCAAAGTATAACGTATCTGTAAAGTCTTCTAATTATCAGGTTCTTTCAGAACCTCAGAAGAAGTATAATGTGGGAGTCAATTATGAGATTCCCAGTAAATACCTTCAATATGGTAATGAGATACTTAATGTATCCAGTTGGGTATTCAATGGAACCAATGTAGGATTTCCCCTAATTGATCCTGATGGAGATCCATACACACCAGCAAATGATCAACAATTAATTGTTGCGATTAATGGTTTAATTCAAGTACCTGGAATTGATTATACGGTAAGTGGAACAGATATTATTTTTACAACTGCTCCAAATGCTGGCGATACTGTATATGTTGTAGGTCTTTCTACAACTGCTGATCTCACAAGAACAATTAACTTTGTTGTTGATGCTGGATCAGCTCCTATGTCTTCTGGTATTAAAGGGGACATGACACTAGACGTGACTGGAAAGATTGAGTCATGGACAGTTATTGCAGATCAAGAAGGTCAAATTCAATTTGATATTAAAAAAGTTGATTATGCAAATTTTCCAAATTTCTCATCTATCTGTGGAACAGAACGTCCTACTTTAGGAAACATTTCAGCAGGTACAGAACAGAGGATAAATAGAAATACTACAATTACAACATGGAATTCAGCATTGAATGCTGGAGACATTTTACAGTTTGAAATTGTGTATGCACTAAATATACAAAGGTGCGTAGTATCATTGAAACTCGCACTCTAACAATATTATAAATAAGTTCATATAGGAAGAAAACACGAGGAGATACTTTAGATGGCACTTCTAGTCACAGACCAGGGTGAAATTGATTCACTCCGTACTTTATTGAATTCAACGCATACCATTCCAAGGAATTTGGTGTTGAAGTTATACACTAGTAATACTACTCCTGGCGAGTCAGATGTTCCCTCATCTGCCAATTACTACGAACCATATAATGCAACTAACGCAAGCGGATATGGATCAGCAGCTACTACTGGATACCCAGAGGTAATTAATAATCGCACAGAGGAAAACCAAGACTTTACTAATCAGTATGGTATCCTCTTAAATGGTAACCGTTGGACTGTATCTACTACAGTTTCTGCCGTTGCTACTACAAATGCCACTGGTACTGCTGGCACTTATCAGATTGCTGTTGATGATACTGCCGACATCAAAAAAGGTGACTATGCCGAAGGTGCTGGTATCCCTGCAAACACTTATGTTGTTGATATCCAAGGTCTGGATCTAGAACTAAGTCAGCAGTTGACTGCTGATATGACTTCTGTCGCAACAAACTTTGGTAGAGGACGTTCTACCGCTTCCTATCCTGAACAAGTATTCACCTTTGACGATGCTGCTGGTAACGTATATGGTTACTATCTGTCACGTGCAAACAACATGCCTGTTACATTACAGGGTGTTGCTGATGGTGGATCAGTTGCTGCTGGTACTACAATCAATAAGACAGGTTGTAAAGGAGTTATCGGTAACAACTACATCAATCTCCTTGACATTACTCTAAGTAGAACTGCTACTGGTACAAGTGGCACCTTTGAGATGACCGTTAACGATGCTGCTGATGTTGTAAAAGGTCAGCGTGTTACTGGTACAGGTGTTGCTGCTGAAACACGTGTTGTTGGCGTTGCTGGTACACAAGTTTACATTGATAAAGCACTAACTGGTGCTCTATCTACAACTGCTGTTGAGTTTAAAGTTAATGTTGCAGAGAATCTAACCGCTGGTATGGCAGTTTCTCAGACAGCAACTCCAAATGGTGTTGCTGCAAGCACAACTATCGTTGGTATTGACTATAAGACACTCACTGGTGAGATTGGTCCTCGTGTCTATCTCAGCGAATCTTTGATTGATAACATTCAGGTATCTAATGGTAACGATCAAGTCAAGTTTGATTTCTCTGTTGTAACAACAGATCCTGGTGGTACTGCTGTTGATCACGAACTCAATCCTGGCGATGTTATCTACATTGCTGGCGGTACAACCAATTCCATTACTGACGCACATTACACTGTGTTTGAAACACCAACTTCAAGCACATTCACCACAACTCCTGCTCTACAGGGTACTGGTGATGCGACTCTCTATTCCAGCATCTTCTTTGCTGAGAGATTTACAAATGGTCCATACGCTATTCAAAACAAGGGTGACCAAATTAAGGTTACACTAAACGTCAGCCTAGACTGATCATATATATTAGAGACCCAATCTTTAATTGTCGTTTTGTGGGGGTTGCGTTTTGCAATCCCCTTTTTAATGCTGCGTTATGACCGTTTATTCCTACAACACAATAGGAGTATTTCCATCAATCATTCGCACTGCGAGTGGCGGTTTAGGCAGCTTTTCATATGTTTATGAACCAAGCATTATTGATCTCTTTATTGAGATTGATTATGGCACTTTAGCATTTGATACTACTCCAGTAACTACAACTACAACTGTACTGGTAGATGATCTAAATGCTACTCTAACAAATACTATCCTGTCGGATACTGGAACAGGGACAGGAACAACTGGTGGATTTAATATTGGTAGACATATTAGATTCAACAGCACAAATAAACCTAGAACGGTAGAGTTCAGTTTACCAAACAATATTGATTCTTCACTAACTTTTGAAGTAATTAGAGGTAATGACGCCAACGGTGGTGAAGATCCAGATACTTTAGCAGAAAGTTTAAACTTAGAGTATTATGATGGAAGTTCATGGACTTCTATTGATACTGTAGTAGCATATAATGATGCTACATTTAACACGTTAAAATCTGTAGAGATTACAATTCCTTCTGTAGCGAGAGCAGCAGGTACACAATTTAGATTAATACAACCAGACCATAGTGGAAACAATTGGGATAACTATGGATTAAAATCAGTAGCATATACGCATACGTCAACTCCAGTATTACCAACGAAAGATCTTGGTAATATTACAGATCTCAACGCTACAATAGAAGATCGTGGACGTATATTCTATGTTACAAATGTAGAATCCTTTGGATTCGCTAAAACACTTAACGCTGCTTCTTGGAAAGCAACTAGTGCATGGGTCGGTGAAGGAAGTCTTATCTCCTTTGGTAGACAGACATCTCCTGCTGTATATGGTTACATCGCTGATGGTAAGGTCCGAAGTCTTCAAGGTACTGCGGATGTTGAGTTCACTGCCGTTGATGGCGGCAGTGGATTCTTCCCACTACAAGGAAGTGCTATTATTGGAATCACCGCTGATATTATCGGCAGTGGAAGATTTACAACGCTTTCAGGTTCTGCTGAATCTGTTGCAGTCAATCCAGACGAGAGGCAAATACTATTCTCGTTTACAGGTCAACGCAGTTCTGAAAGAACAACCAATATTTACAATGGTGTTGGAACACTAAGTAATCTCGCAAGTCTTGAGGAAGACAGAGGTTTTGCTTGGTATGGTTCTGGTGTCATTACCCTACAGTCAAATAATGACGAAAGGAAGACAGATAATTATAATCACACTTCTATAGTTCCATGGTCTACGAGAGACTTTGGAAACATTACTCAATGTAATGCAGAAGAAATTGTTTCTGGTGATCTATCTGGTCAAGCAGCGACTGGATGCACCATTGTTGTTGAACCTAATACAACAGCGAGAGTTGTACTTGGTCAAACATATCAAACTGCTCAAGACGTTAATTATCCATCAACGTTTATTGATTGGGGAACTATCACATTCCCAGCAGCAATGTCTCAGGATTGGGGTAATATCCTTGATCGTGAGTTGCGTCCACAAGGACTCATCAGAATTGATGTAGAGAAAGGTGCTGCATCTATATTCCAACCCAATTGGGTTGGTCGTGGTGGATTGCGTCTCAGAGGCAAAGCAACACTACCTGTATTTGCTAACGAAAAAGGTACTGGTATTCTCCACAAAATTCGTGGTGTTGCAATTACAAACTTCAGTCTACTGCAACCTGGCGACGGTCTATTCAAGTTTGTTAGTGATGCATCTTCTAGCACTGGAGTTGAAGCATTTGGTTCTGGATCCTTCAAGAAATTTGGTGGTGCAGCAGAATCTTCTACCTTCAATCCACTTGAAGAACAGATTCTATTCTCCTTTGGTGGAGCATATAGTAACCTCAAGTTTACCCACGGTACTTGGATCGGATCTGGAAGAATTAATAATATTGCATCTCTGGAAGCAGAGAAGGGATCATTTGATTATGTTGGTTCTGGTGAAATTAATATTATTTCCAGAAAACCAGTATGGCCTGAAGATTCCGATGAGAAACATACAGAAGCTTACAACTTCAGTGCATTTGTCCCATCAATTGATCTTGACTACGGTCTAATTGTTGATATTACAAATGTTGTTGTTACTGAACTAACAACACAAACAATATCTACAGATACAACAGCACCAAGTGGTGTTATAAGAGTTGGTCTAAACGAAACTGTAACGTTAAGTGCAGTATACAATGTTCCTAACACAACATCTGTACCAACAATTACAGATGATTATGGTTTAGTATCTGAAGTTCATGATCCAACAACTGATTATGGTTGGATACTTGGAACTCATGCTCACGGTATTCCATTCGGCACAGTTGCCGATATTACTGGTACTTCTGAAAATCCAAGAACTCGTACATACATTGCCAGTGGCGATGGACTATTCAAGATTACAGGTAAGGCAAGACTTCCTCTATTCGCCAGTGTATTTGGTGGAGGTCTATTCAAACCTCAAGGTGCATCTGTCACCAACTTTAGTCTACTTGCTCCAGGTGATGGACACATCAATGGAATGTATGGCGAAGGTGCAGAAAGCACTGTTACTGAATACTATGGTGATGGTGCATTTAGAAAACTCAGTGGTGCAGCAGAATCTGCTTCCTTCAATCCATTGGAGAGGCAGATGCTCTTCTCCTTCAATGGTGCAGTACAAAATCTTGCTTTCGCTCACGGAACATTTGGTGGCGACGGTGTACTGTTTACATTTGAAGGTGGTGGAGAGAGAACATCATATGATTATGTTGGTTCTGGTTCTATCCTCACATTCAACAAACTTGAGGAAGCAAGAACTTACTTCTACAACTGTAGTTCTATTGTTCCATTCTTGGATATTGACTACGGTCTCATTGTTGATCAAGCAAATGCTGCTGTTACCGATCTCACAACACAGACTATTTCTTCCGATGAAATCGCTGCAACTGGATCGGTCAGAATTGGTCTCAATGAGGTAGTAACTCTTGGTGCAGTATACACTGTTCCCAATCAAGTTACAACTCCAACCACATTCATTGATTACAATATTGTCAATGAAACTGAAGATGAACTTCTTGATCATGGACACATTCTTGACAGTGTTCAGGTTGGAATGCCTGGTTGCATCTATGGAACTGTTGAAGTTCGTGGTGTTGCTGATATTGCATTCACCCCCAATAATATTTCTAGGGGTGAATTGCAACTTAGAGGTGAAGCAAGAATCTTCAGCATTCTTAGAAATATTGGAGAAGGTACTCTATTTGCAATTTCTGGTGCATCCAGTTCTTCTGGTGCTGCTTACGAATCAACAGGTCTATTCCAGACACTTGGATTTGCAGAGGTTGCTTTTGTCACAGAATATGCTGGATCTGGTGCATTCAGAAAACTCAGTGGTGTAGCGGAGTCTATTACCTTCAATCCACTGGAGAAGCAAATGCTCTTCTCCTTTACTGGTACTGCTGGAATTCCATCCATCACACTCAGTCATATTGGAGATGGCAATCTATTCACGTTTGATGGAACTACTGACAGCACCACATTTGCACATTATGGTTCTGGTGTTATCAGTCTCAGGTCCAAGAAACCAAGACCTGATGTTGACTCTGAAGAGAAGCATACCGAAGTATACGATCTTAACATTGATTGTATTCAACCAGAGTATGATTATGGTTCACTTATTGACGCAGCACTTTCACAGTGTACGCCTACAAGTGGTCTAATAAATGCAACAACAACTGCACCTACTGGTTGTATTACTCTAGACGGTACACTTGGAATATATCCAAATGTAACTTATACAGTACCAGTTGCAGTTAACTCTCCAACTACTCTGTTTGATTACGGTACTGTTCCTGATCCAGAAGATGGAACGGATGATTATGGTTGGATTCTTGATCCAACTGGTAAGCATTGTCCATTCGGACAAATCCATCATATCAGAGGAAGTTCTGGTCCTAACTCCAGAACCTTCCGTGAAGTATTCACTGGTGAAAGTGAGCATAAGGTATACGGCATCAATATTTCTGGTGATGCAGAAATTGTTGTACCACCTCAGTGGTATGGTTACGGTGTACTTGATGTCACATCACGTCCTATCTCCATCACTGGATTTAGTTTACGCACATTTGGTGGCGGTAATCTATTTGGTATTGGTGGTGGTGCAGAATCTGTTACGTTCGTTCCATCTGGTGGTCAGGTTCTATTCAAGTTTGTTCCTGGTCCGTTTGATAGATGGACAACATACGATTGGCAACCTTCTTGGCAAGGTAGAGGTGCGATTACGCTTCCTGACGGTGAAGCAGTTACACGTTATGTACCTCATGTTACTGGTACTGGTAACATTCCAGTATTCAGTGGTGCTGCTGAATCTCTCACTGTTAATCCAGAAGAAAGACAACTTCTATTCTCATTTACAGGAGAAGTTCAAGAAGCATTTGTTGCGAACCCACCAGAAAGAACTGTACAGATCAGTTTCAACAATCGTGGATTCACCACTGGTATATTCTTCGTTCCACATTATCCAGGCGATGGTCTTATCTCTGTTTCTGGAGATGCCAATATTCATTATGTACCTCATGTTATTGGTACTGGATCTATTCCAGTATTCAATGGTGCAGCAGAATCTCTTACCGTCAATCCAGACGAAAGACAGATGCTATTCTCCTTTATCGGGGAACGTCTGTCAGAGAAGAAATCTGTTGCAGAGATTGGATTTGGAGATATTCTCTTCAGTGGTACATCTGGAGATCCATTACTTACATTTGCAGAACAACCATTTGGTACAGTTCCTGTATCTGGAGAAGCACACATTGTTGCATCTCTACTCCATGTTGGTTCTGGTACATTCAGAAAACTCAGTGGTGCAGCGGAATCTGCAACATTCAACCCACAAGAAAGAGATCTTCTATTCTCCTTTACTGGAGAAAGAATTGCAGAATCTACAAGCTTCAGCGAAGTTGCTTCTGGAACTCTGTTTGGATTCAGTGGAGCATCAGAGACATTTGCGTTTGCTTACGAAACTCAAGGTCTATTCAGAGTTGCAGACGAAGCTCTGGTTGTTGCATCTCTACTCCATGTCGGTTCTGGTACTATCAGAAAGTTTGCTGGAGCAGCAGAATCTCTTACCGTCAATCCAGACGAAAGACAACTTCTATTCTCTTTCACTGGAGAAGGATCACAGTCTCTCACTGTTGCTGAGACCAAACAGGTTGAAATTGATATTACTGGTAAGGCAGATCCAGTTCTTAGAACTCAAGCATTCCATGGTTCTGGAACCTTTACTGTCACTGGTGAAGTTGGT
>MDTC01078334.1_pt1 | contig 27954 bp, 27 predicted proteins | sample 811181 | NCBI WGS metagenome assembly MDTC01 (sample SAMN05326644, study PRJNA326480) | marine metagenome | isolation source: seawater | place: Pacific Ocean: North | collected 2011 | reverse complement strand
ATGGTGGGCGTGATAAGAATTGAACTTATGACCTCTACGATGTCAACGTAGCGTTCTACCACTGAACTACACGCCCAAATTTAAATTCTAAGTATAAAATATTAAAACTATCGAGCAAAAATTAAATCGAAGCAATAAATTTTATAAAAAAATTTGGAAAAATTACAAAGATTAATAATTTTAATGTTAACTTTAATTTTCCAGCTACATAACAATTTATTATATTTAATAAAGGTTTTTCTTTATTTTTAAAAAATAATATTTTTTCGAAAAAAATAATTCTATTAAAAAATTTATCAAAATTTTTTAATTTTTTTAATTTAATTTTAACTTTAGCAGTTTTGTACCATTTAAGATAATGTTCTGCTTGCAAAAAAAAATTTTTCCTTGTTAATTGATTGGGATGTTGCCTGTATATTGCTAAAGGTTCTTGAATACAAAAAATTTTTTTCTTCAAAGAGATATTTATTATAAAATCAAAATCAGCTACCATGTTCAATTTTTCATTAAATAATTTTTTTTTTTTAATCATGCTTTTCTTAATACCAACCGTTAACCAACCAACACAGTATGAGTTTAAAAGTTGATTAGTAATAAAACCACTAGGCAAGATTTTTTTAAATTGTAGGCTCTTAAAATCAATTCCAAAATATTTTTTTGCATTAAAATAATTTGAATAAACTAATTCTGCATCTTTATTTTTATCAAAAAAATATACTTGCTTTAGAAGTTTTTTTGGCAACCAAAGGTCATCCACATCTAGAAAAGTTATAATATCTCCTTTTACTTTTCGAATTGCTAAATTTCTTGCAGTATAAAGATTTGTAAATTTCTTTGCACAAAAATATTTTAATCTTTTATCTTTAAATTTTAAAAAAATTTTTTTACTTTTATCTCTAGATTTGTTATCCCAAAAAATTAATTCCCAATGTTTATATTCTTGATTTAAAATACTTCTAATAGAATCTTTTAAATATTTTTCTCCATTGTAACAATTCATTATAATACTAACTAAAGGTTTTTTTTTCATCTAAAGCTTTCAATGGTTTTTTTAATACCTGTATAAATATTTATTTTAGGTTTCCATTTCAATTTCTTTTTAATCTTATTAATATTAGGATAGTTTTTTTTATTTGTATCCTCTTTATATTTTAATCCACCTATAATTGGTTTTCCTTTTCCAATTTCTTTTACAGTAAAATTAATTAACTTTTTAATTTGGATAGGTTTTCCTAAACCGATATTAAAAATATCCCCATTAGACTTTTGATCACATAAAGATTTAAATATTGCATCTACGATATCATCAATATGACAAAAATCACAAAGCTGCTCACCTTTTGTTGTTAGGAATTTTTTATTTTTCATACAATTTTTTATTAAAAAAGGAATAATCCTATTATCATCTTGTTTAGGACCGTAAACTTGAAACAGTCTAAATATAGTTACCGGGAATTTTTGTTGAAAAAAAAGATTCATTAAATATTTTGAGCATAAAAATTTGGCAACAGAATATGGTGTTCGCGGAGTGCATTCAAAATTTTCTTTTATTGGTGACTTTGCCCTGCCATATTCAGCTGAACTACCGATCTGTATGAATTTCTTAATTTTTTTAATAGGTAAGACTTTTAGAATATTTATAAGACCTAGAAAATGATTTTTAATTAATTTGTCCCCTTGTTTACCAAATTTTGGGTGTATTCCGTAACCACCTGCATTAACAATATATTCAAAATTAATTTTAAGTTTTTTTTTTAAAATTTTATATTTTGAAATGTCACCTAGGATATATTTTACACCTTTTAGATATCGTTTTGCTTTAGGTTTTTTTAAAGAAACACTGTAAACGTTAATTTTTCTTTTTTGCGCTTCTTTAATAACATGATATCCAATAAATCCAGTTCTACCTATAACTAATAATTTTTTCATTTAATCCATGGTGCTTTTTTTTCTAAAATAAGTTGTTCCAAGTAATCTTTATCTAGCTTATGATCCATGCATTGCCAAAAACCTTCATGCTTAAATGCTTTTATCTCTCTTAATTTTGTTACTTCCTCCAACGGATGTTTTTCAAGAACAGTTGAATCTCCTTCTAGAAGTTTAAAAAATTCTGGATTGATCACAAAAAAACCTCCGTTAATCCAACTTTCTCCAAGTTGTGTTTTTTCTTTAAATTTTATTACATCGGATCCTTCCAGACTTAATGATCCAAATCGAGCTGGTGGTCTAACTGCAGAAATTGTTACCATTTTTTTATGACTTTTATGAAATTTTATTAAATTGTTTATATTGATATCTGAGATACCATCTCCATACGTAAGCAAAAAACTTTCTTTATTTAAATATTTTTCAAGTCTTTTTAATCTTCCTCCCGTTAAAGTGTTTGAACCAGTGTCTATAAGATTAATATTCCAATCTTTCTTGAAATTTTTAAAATAGTTTTTAATTACCTCACCTTTATAGCCTAAAGCTAAGTAAAAATCTTTATGTCCAAAATTTGAATAGTGATACATAATATGTTCTACGATAGGTTTGCTACCAATAGGTACCATAGGTTTAGGTATTGAATCTGTATATTCTGATAGACGTGTTCCAAATCCTCCAGCTAATATTACGACTTTCATTTAAAATACAATTTTAGGTGATGGAAACGGTATTATAAATTTTCCACCATTTTTAATAAAAAGTTTTTCTTGTTTTAAAATTTCATCTTTAATATTCCAAGATAAGAGCAATAAATAATCTGGGTTTAATTTTTTAATTTTTGTTGGGTTTTTTATTTTTATGCTTGATCCTGGAGTAAAACATTCTTGCTTCAACTCACTTTTATCAAAGACATAGTCAATTTTTTTGTGATCTAGTTTACAATATTGTAATAATGCCTGACCTTTTCCTGATGCACCATAAACTGATATTTTATTATTTCTACTTTTTAAATAATTAATTATATTTTGCATTTTTAAAATATGTGTTTCAATTTTATTTTTTAGTTTTTTTAATTTTACAGATGATAATAATCCTAATCTTTTTTCTTCATTCAAAATTTTTTTTATTTGTTTACTTATTTTCATTTTTAAATTTTTTTTACAAATATAACACCTAATTGAACCTCCCTGTGATTTAATCTTTTCTACGTTAAATACTTTTAAATTACTTTTAAATGACAAATCTATAATTGATTTTAAACTATGGAAACCAATATGCTCATGGAAAATGTTGTCATATTGATTGTGTTTATAAATATTTTTCAAGTGGGGTACTTCTATTATAAAAACTCCATCATTGCTTAATAAATTATTTGCTCCAGAAAAAATCTCACCTGGTTTAGATACATGTGCTATAACATTTCTAGCAAAAACAAAATCAAACATACCATATTTTTTTTTTATTTTTTTTGATAAATTAAAATTAAAAAAATTAATTATAGACGGTATATTTTTTCTTTGTAAGCTCGTTTTGAAATTTTTAGCAGGATCAACTCCTAAAACTACACATTTATATTTTTTTCGAATTATATTTAAAAATGATCCATCATTACTTGCTATTTCAATTATTTTTGAATCTTTTTTTATATTGTATTTTTTTAAATTTTTTACTAGATTTTTAATTAAGCTAACATTGCTGCTAGATACACCTGTTTCCCATAAATAATTTTTAAATAATAAATTTGGATTTAGTACTTCTGAAATTTGAATATGTTTGCATATTATACAAAAATTTAATGAAATTTTGTATTTTTTTTGTTTTTTTAGTTTTTTCGTAAAATCACCAACTAAAGCAATTTTACCAAGATCTATAATTTTTTTAAGTTTTCCTCTACAAATTCTACAATTTGACATAAATTAATTTTCTAAAAATAATTGAATTTGTTTATCGGTAAAACTTTCTACATTTTCTTTATCAAAATATTTTTTATACCAATCAACAGTAAAATTTACTGTCTGAATTAAATTAAGCCTTGGTTTCCAATTAAGTTCTTTTTTTGCTTTACTTATATTTAAAGACAAAAATTTTGATTCATGAAATTTATTTTTATTTTCAATCTTAATTTTTAAATTTTTTTTATTAAGTCTTTTAAGGAATAATTTTGTAATAAATTCAACGTTTCTACAATTGCGCAATTCAGGTCCAAAATTCCAACTAGGTAATAATTTTGTTTTTAATTTTTTATTAATTAGTTTATGTCCAATAAGTAAATAACCTGAGAGAGGTTCTAATACGTGTTGCCATGGTCTTGTAGCTTTAGGGCTTCTTAAAAGTATGTTTTTATTATTATTATATGATTTTATTATATCAGGTATTATTCTTTTAGATTTCATATCTCCTCCACCTATAACGTTACCTGCACGCGCACTAGCTATTTTTAAAAAATTATCTTTTTTAAAAAAACTATGAAAATAAGATGAAAATATAATTTCAGCACTAGCTTTTGAGGAAGAATAATTATCTATCCCTCCCAATATATCTTGTTCTTTAAAGCTAGAAGTTCTGTCTAAGTTTAAATAGCATTTGTCTGAAGTAATATAAACTAGATTTGGTATTTTATTGACTCTAAAACTTTCAAGAACATTTGCGCTTCCAATTATATTTGTATTTAAAGTTTGTAAAGGGTTCGTGAAACTTTTTGAAACAATAGATTGTGCAGCTAAATGAAAAATAATATCTGGTTTAACTTTTTTTATAACACTATTAATATTATTATAATTACCTATATCAAGATAATATTGTTTTATTTTTTTTTCTAATTTTAAAGATTTAAATAAAATTGAGTCTTTTTCAGGTTTTAAAGATACACCTGTTATATTAGCTCCTAAATTATTCAACCAATATGCTAACCAGGCCCCCTTGAACCCAGTTGTTCCCGTGATAAGAACATTTAATCTCTTATAACTTAATAAAAATTTATTATTATTTTTCAATTTTTTAATTTGGAGGATAATCTTTTTTACCAATAATTAAATCTACAAGTGAAAGAAGTAAAATTTGATGAATATTTTCAACGTGATTATACGATTTACTATCAATCCAGAAATTAATATCACCAAGTTTAGATAGTGAATTATTTTTATTGTTGCCTGTGAGAGTAATTATTTTTTTTATGCCAACTTTTTTTGCTGAGTTGGCTGCATTTAACATATTATCTGACTCCCCGCTTGCAGAGATTAATATTAAAGCGTCTCCTTTATCTGCGTAAAACTCAATAGCTTTTTCTACCCATTTTTCGTAACCATAATCATTTGAAAAACAAGTTAAAAGATCGGCTTCATTAAAATTAACACATCTTACTTTTGCATTCTTAGTTAAATCCACACTAAAATGACTTGCTATTGCAGCACTTCCTCCATTACCAAAAATTAAAGTTTTTTTTCCAGCTTTATTAGTCTCACATAAAATTTTCTTTGTTGATATAAGATCTTCAAAATAATTGTGATTATCTATTAAATCTAACAAACTATTAAAATAATTTTTTAAAAATTTTAATTCAGACATATAAGCTTTATATCAATTTTTTTTCTATTTTTACTAATTTTTTATCTTTTATTAAAAATAGGCTTTTAAAGTAGTTAAAGTATCTTTTTTATTACCAAAACGGATAAAATTTCCTTTTTTTGAAATCTTATATTCATATATATTTTTATGGATGTTCTTAATTTTAATTTCATTCCAATAAAAATTATCAAATTTTTCAAAAATATCATTCCCGCAAATATGAAAAACTCTTACTTTGCGCTCTAGACCCTCTAACACAGCAGCAGTGGACCCTAAAAAAATACTAATTTTATTATTTGAAAATGATGTTCTGAAAAAAGTTTTCTCATCATTTAAAAAATTGCTAATTTTTTTTATTAATCTTAAATGACGTTTAGAATTACTCATGCTAGGATGATTTTTAATTTCTAATTTAGGAAAAAAAAATTTTGGTTTGGAATAAATTAAAAGTTTAAATAATCTAAAAAATTTTTTTTCATCTTCAATATGGTATGGCAAATAAATTTTTTTATACATCTTTGAATTTGTATTTATTTTATATCTCATTGATGAAATACTTTTTACTTTATTCGATGACCAACCCAACTTTTTAATCAATATATTTTTTTGTGAAGATCCATTAACTAAAAGTAAATCAGGTTCACAATTTTTTTTTAAATATTCTAAGGGTAATGGTGGTATTGCGGTATGCATGTATCCAATAATATTTATATTTGGGAAATTCTTTTTAATATTATGATTCAAATAGTTTTGGTGAGGCTGAGACTCGTAAGGATATAAAATTTTTTTAACATTATTTTCGATAATAATTTTTTTCAAAATGCTAAAGAGATTTTTATCAAAATAGTTGTTATCAATATTTATATTACTTAATTTTGAAAAGAAAAAACTTTTTGTAAAATTTTCTATAAATTTTAAAAATATTAGAAAGGTAATATAAAAATTAAATTTTTTTTTTCTTTTTAGTAGAATTGTATTGTCATTAAATTCATATTTTTTTTTATAATTTTCTAGAGGTATTAAAATCCAAAGAGTATTTTTAGTATCATTTGTTTTTATTGAAAAATATTTATCAAAATATTGCTTTCTACTTTTCAAATTTTTAGGAAAAAAATACGATAGTACGATTTTTTCATATTTCTTACTTTTAATTTTTTTTGCACAATCTAATTGAATATAATTAATTAAAATTAATTCTTTAATTAAAATTTTATATCTTAACCAGAAAGAGTATTTTTGATTAGCAAAATCTTTAATTAATAAAAAACCAAAATTTTCTGCCCAGCTACAGAAGAAAAAAAATGGTGAGTAAAAATTTTTCTTTATATTTTTTTTCAAAAATATTTTCGAATTTTTTAAAATTTTTGAGTGTGATATCAACTGGTGAATTTCTTATTTTTTACAATTGAAATGAGTTCGTGTAAACTACTTTCAAAATCCATTTGTTTCTTCGAGTAATATTCAATTGAATTTATTTTTTTAATTTCTTTTGGTTTTTTATCGTAATGACCTTTCTGAGTTTTATTAAGAAAAAATAATTTTGATTTAATTTTTAGTATTCTTTTTAACATTAAAAGCAAATTAACTATTTTAATTTTTTTTTTTCCTTTAATTAGAACGATTTTATTTTTGTATTTTTTGTTTAAAATTTCTACACTAGATTTAGCCGCATCTTTTACATGTATGTATGATCTGACTGCTCTTTTAGTTCCTCTATAAATTAATTTTTTTTTGTTCAAGCTATCAAAAACAATTTTTAAAAGACCATTTTTCAAGTTTGACCTTGGCCCGTAAATAGAACCAAATCTTAAAATTGTATAATCCAATTTATATACTTTTGAAAATTCCATAGTCATAATTTCACATGATTGCTTGCTAACCCTGTAAAAACCACCTTGACTAGTGTTGGCATATATTGAGCTAGCTAAAACAAATTTTTTGACTTTATTTTTTACGCATGCCTTTAAAATATTTGCACAACCTAAAATATTTACATTAAGGGTCTTAAGTGGATCATCGTATGAGTCTTGAATATCTGCTATTGCCGCAAAATTAAAAACTATTGAGAAATTTTTTACTAATTTTAATACTTTCTTTTGATTATTAATATCGACTCTTTGGAAAGATATATTTTTATTTAAGTCTTTAGATTTTTTGAGATCTGCTATAGTTACCTGAAAACCATTTTTATACAATGACTCAGCAACATGTGAACCAATAAAACCTGAGCCACCGAATACTATTACTTTTAATTTTTTTTTAAATTTTTTTTTATCCACCATTTTGTAGCTTCTAATTGCCATGTAAAGTCAATATCTCCTACACATGAATCTTGAAATAAATATGTAGATTTTTTCCCCATCCAATTAAATGGAAAAGGATTATTTTTCATTCGTTTCAGGATCTTTGATCTAGAAATTGTAAAAGATTGAGTGCAATAAAATGAATGAACGCTTTTGTCTCTATCACAAGATAAAGGTGTAATTTTTTTCAATGTTTTGTTCGGAATATAATTTAATAGTTTTTTTCCCGATATTTTTTTTGATCTAACTGGAGAGAAATTATTGAATTTTGAAATCGTAGTTATGGTATCAAATTGTTTGTTTTTATTTAAGATTTCAAAACCTTTATCTATGTCTTGATGCCTTACGCAAATAGAATTACATAAAAGTATAACAAAATTTTTTATTTTGTAAAAATTTTTTTTTTGGCAATAATTTACTGCATGCTGTATTGCATCTTCTAATAGAGCTTTGTCATCACATAAATGTTTTGGTCTTAATATTTTTTCACAACCTTTTTGTTCAGCTTTTTTTAAAATATAGCTAGAATCAGAAGATACATATATTTTGTCAATCAATTTAGTTTTTTTAGCGGCTTCTAAAGGATACATAAACATTTCTTTTGAAAAAATTTTTAAAATATTTTTATTTTTTATACTTTTACTATTTTTCCGTCCAAATAATATTGCTACGTTCATGCGAAATTTATATTAGTATTGTGATATTTTCTTTTAAGAGGTAAATAAATAATTTTTTTTTCTTTAGATGAGGCAAATAGTGCAAAAATTAATTCCATTACTTTAATTGAATTTTTTAAATTTTCATAATTAAAATTTTTTTGAAATAATTTTTTTATAGAATATTTTGTCATTTTCACAACATCAAATTTATGTTTCAACTTAAGTTTTTTTTTGTTTGGTTTAAATAAATAAAAATAAAGAGGTTTATTTTGCATTAAGCTTGGTCTGGAAATTAATTCAAAATTATTATTAATTTCATCAATTTTTATCTCATTATTTTTACTTTTAACGTTCAGAACATATGGTAACCCAGTATTTTCGCTTAAATCAAAAAACATTTTTTTATTATCTTTAAATTTTACTATGCCAAATCCACCAGGGTCTTTAAATTTTTTTCCTCTAGGATTAGTTGTATTAGTGCTATCAACTGTTCCAACTATTGATGCTGGTTCTGAATTAAGAAAAAATAAACCTATATCAAAAAAAGTTGAACCCATATTTCCAAGACCAGCCGACGGAGAATTGACAACAAATGATGTAATTTTTTCTTTCTTTTTTAAAAATATATTTTTTACCATTATATAGTTTGGAGAAAAAGTTCTATGTGTGTTGACAATTAATCTTACTTTATTTTTTTTTACTAATTTAAAAATATTCAAACAGTCACTAAAATTAGTAGCTAATGGTTTTTCAGTAATTATTTTTTTGATATTTTTTTTTTTAACAAACTCTTTTAGTATTTTTACTCTAGAAGAAGTATTTGAGGCTAAACAAAGCAAATCCGCTTTAATGTGAAGTAGTTTTTTATAATCAGAAGTTAAAATAATATTTGACTCATTTTCATAATCTGAAAAAAAATTTTCTTTCTTTTCGCATATAGCTAAAATCTTAAAATTCATTAACTGAAGAGTTTTGAGATATCTTTTGCCCATGCCTCCAAAACCCACTAGAACTGCAGTCTTTTTCATTATTTTTTGAAAATATTATTAAAAATTTTTTTCATTTCTTTGTTTTTACATATAAATTCAATTTTATTTTTACCTAAATTGACTTTAGAGCAGGAAAAAGTAAGAAATGAAATTTTTTTATTAATTTTTAAATAGCGTTTTTTATAGGGTAGATAATCTGAAAAAAATAAAGCATTTTTGATACCATTATCTTTAAAAACTTTTTTTAAAAAAATTAAATATTCTTTAAAATTAACAGTAAGATTATTTACCACATTATCTTCTCTTAACTCTGAAGGAAATCTTTTTGTTAAGTTTAATTTTCCAATAAAACTTTTGCCTAAATGAACTCTTGGGGAGTCTATAAAAACATATTTAGATGAACATCTAATTAATTCTTTAATTATAGATTTATAGTTTTCATTATGATTTAAAACACCTGTACAAAAGGTAAGAGAATATTTTTTAGAACTTATCTTTTTATTTTTTTTATCTATTTTGAAAAATTTTGTATTTTTGTTTAATTTGAATTTTCTTCTCGCTTCTTTTATAACATTTATTTCAGTATCAAAACCATGATAAACAATTTTTTTATTAAAGATTTTTAAAAATATATTATAAAAACCTCCTACAGCACACCCAAAATCTAAAATATCTTTAATTTTACTTTTATTAACTTTCTTGAGGGGGACTTTTTCTGAGTCGTATAAATCTGAAAATTTATTTCTGTTATTCACGTAGAAATCTACCACATTTTTCTTTCCCCATTGATCCATTTTATTCTGCATATTTTTTTAAAGATTTATCTAAAACTTTAATAAATTTTCCCATTATTTTTTCACTTCCAATTGTTACCCTTAAAAACTTATTATCACCATCAATGACCATTGGTCTAATTATAAATTTTCTTTCATATAAAAATTTTGTAACTTTTTTTACTTGAGTGTAAGTTTTTAGTCTAAACAAAACAGTATTTGAATATTTTCCATACATTTTAATACCGTAATTTGCTAAATACCTTTTCAATCTTAAAGTACCTTTTTTTACAGCTTTAGTATAGTTTTTCATCTCATTTATACTATTTATTAAAAGCCTTATTAATTTTATGTTAAAGGCATTAATTTCATATATTGGTTTAATTGACATCATGTAACCAATGATCTTTTTATTAGCCATAGTGTATCCAACTCTCATTCCAGCTAAACCAAATGCTTTTGAAAATGTTCTTACCACAATTAAATTATCAAACTTATTTATTAGTTGTTTTGCAGTAATATTATTGAAGTGATAATATGCTTCATCAATTATTACTAACGAATTGTATCTTCTTGCCATTTTACAAATTTCACTAATTTGTTTTAAATTAAGAATTACTTCAATTGGTTGATTTGGATTTGCTAAAGCTATTAGTTTTGGTTTAACTTTTTTAATCTTTTTTTTTAAATCGCTAAAATAATCGTAATTTTCTACTTTTAACTTTAAAGGATAATGTTTTGCGCCAAACATTTGACAGTAAACTGGGTACATAGCAAAACTTGGATCGCAAGTAATAACCCTGTCTTTTCCTGTAATAAAAACTTCGAATACCCTCAATAGACCCCCATCTGCTCCTTCATGTAAAATAAGCTGCTCAGGTTTAATTTGTTGCCACCTCGAAACCTCTTTATAAATTTTATCAGTATCGGGATAAGTTCTTAAATCAAAAGATGTAAGCTCTTTTTTTATTCTTGCCATTAATTTATTTGAAAACTCGTCGACTCTTTCATTTCTTTCCATGGTAAAGTAGCCTCTACGGTTCGAAAGCCAATGAGGCTGTCTAGGTACGAAATTAACATATTTTTTTGAATTTATTTTCATCAATTTAATTTTCCCTTTGCTCTTAAATATTTTCTAATTTTGGTTCCAGATATTGTTTGAATTTTTTTCTCTAAGAAAAGTTGTCTTATCTTATATCCGACTTTTCTTCCATAAAAAATGTTAGTAATATTTGGTAATTTTAAAATTTTAAAGCTATTATTAAAGTTTTTATGCAATTTAGAATTAATTATCTTTTTAATCTGTGCAAAATTGAAAGGATTATCTTCAATTTTATGAACATCTTTTACACATATTAGCACCTGGTCAACTTTTTCAAGACATTTCATAAACAATCTTTCATGCCCTAAATGGAATGGCTGATACCTTCCTAGCATAATAGCTGTAGAACTCTTACTATTCCATTTGTAATCTTTAATTTTTTTAAGAATAACTTGTGACCAAAAATCACAATTTTTAGTAGTAACTTTAAAGTCATAATTTATTGGTTCTTGAAAAATTCTTTCAAGTTTTATTTTTTTAAATCTTGCTCTTTGAATTGTATCTACCCAAATCAAAATATTAGGTTTTAAGATTTGTCTTCCCTTTTTATACGGACAAATAAAATCTGTTATTACATATTTTTTTTTTGATAGTTTACTTAAGTTTTTCATGCGAGTGGCTTGCCTTAGAACACCTTTTCTTGAAAAATCCCAATCATTGAACTTTGATCTTACTTTGTCCGCATTTAGCCAGTCAGCATTCAATTTAGTCGATAATTTTTTTGCTAGCGTACTTTTTCCTGATCCAGCTAAACCCATAATTAAAATTATTTTTTTTTTCATAAATTAAATTTTTTTAATAAGTTATCAATATTTTTTTTTGAATTATTCTCTGTAAAAATAAAGTCAGAAAAATTCTCTTTGTCACTATTTTTAATTGTTTCAATGGTTGTAATCAGATCGCCTTTTTTTTTAATATAATATATAAATTGATTTAGCTTATTAGGATTTTCAGAGCTGTTACAATGTTTGTATCTTTTCCATTGATCGAAGAGTATAACTGGAATTTTGTTGCAAATAGAGTCTTCAATTACTGTTGAAGAATAGGAAATCGTTAAGAAGGTTTTTTTAAGTAAATTTTCCACTTTATCTTTAGAAAAAACTAAATTTTTAAATTTTTTTTGTAGGTCCTGAGTTAAATGTATAATTGACGGGTGAGGTTTTACGATTATTTTTAATCTTTCTTTTTGAGCTAAATCATCTAATACTATTAAATTGTTATAAAATTCATAAAACATTTCTACGCCAAAAAACTGATAATTTATAAAGTCCTTCATAGTCACTGCATAAAGGATGTATTTTCTCTTTTTTATTCTCTCTTTTTCAATGTCTGAAAAAATAAGATTTCCAGTAATTAAAGCTTCACCATCTATTTTGTGCGTTGAAAGTGACTTTTCAGCAATTTTAGATTGAATTGAAAAGTATTTAGAGTCTCCTGAAAAAACATTTTCAGCAATCAACTTTTTATAAATCCTATCATTTTTATCAAATTCAGCAGATATAGTTCCGTGAGGTATACAAATACTTTCAAAATTTAATTCCTTAGACAAAGTTGCTAGATATCCATCCACGCCCCTAATTAAATTCAAGAAAACAATTTGCGGTTCAAGTTTATAAATAAATTTTTTTAAAGCTTCACATTTATAAAACAAATCTTGAATTTGCTTATAAAAAAAATAATTTCTGTTATTTAGTATATTTAAAATTTTTTTATCATTGTATAAATTATTCAATTTTTGAATATTTTTTTTTTCAAAAATAACAAGTGTTTTTTTAAACTTAAAAATGTGCACATTTAAGATTTTAAAAAATATCAATTTAAAAAAATTTATTTTTTCAAATGTGAGATAAAAAATGTTATTTTTTCTAAGTAAGAGTTTAAATAGAATTCTTTTAAAATTATAACCAAAATTTAAAAAAATAATTCTGATGTTGTCATTTGTTTTTTTAAATTTTTTTTCTAATTTATAGTTATAGGTTTTTTCCTCTATTGTATTTTCCTCATCTTTGCCTACAACTATAACTTTTGATGAGATTACTTTGCAAATATCGTAGATTATATAATTTTTGTTTGGTGCATTTATATTGTTTTTTTTCCATCCTGATAAATATATATTCCTAATTTTATCTTTATTTTCTATTTTTGTTAAAACATAATTTAAAAAAAAGGCTGAATTAAAATAATTCCTTACTAAATTTTTATAACGCTTTTTAAGAACCCCTTTATTAAACTCACCAAAATCACAATTTTCTAAAAACTTTTCACTTTCATGTAAACCTTCAATATGCGCATTATTGTCAAAATATTTGTTTAAATTTATATAGGGTATTTTTTTTAACTCACAATAAAGCAATAAGTCTAAATTTAATGGTAAACACATAAAATTTTTTGGTGTTTTTTTCTCGATAAATTCAAACTCCTTAATGTTTTGTGCTAGTATTAAATTTATAGACATTAAAATTAATTTCTTATTTATAATTTATCCTACGAAATAAGTTTTGTAAAAATATAGAATTTTTCTTAAAAAAAAATAGCTATTGAAAAAAATCTTTTTTATTGAGCTAGTGAAGAAGATTGATTTAAGTGCTTTTAACTCAAATTTCATGGGAAATAAAAAAAATAATGGTAAAAATATCTTTTCAATAATATTTAATTTTTTAATTTGATATCCAAACAATTTATATTTTGAGTACAAATGTCTTAGAATTATCAAATCTTTTTTAAAATAAAAATCTTTCCAATTTTCTTGAAGAACAGAAATATTGAATTTCCCATCTCTTTTTTTGAATTGAGATAATTTATCTGATTTCCATGGTATCCCAGCAAAAGTTGAAGTATTGACGGCCATTGAATTCTTTAAACTTAAGAACCTTAATATTGATTTTTTAAATTTGAAACTATTCATATTCTCTAATTTCACAAAAAAAACTTTTTTTTTATTCAAAGCGTAATTAAGATCTTCTCTTATTCTACTAATATATAAATAGAAATGTTCAAAATTTTTTTTTGCCTTGTCATATCTTGCCCAATTTGAGATGCCTGACTTAAGATTTTGAAAAGGATTTCTGATAGTAACCAATAATTTAGAATTTTTAAAATTTCTAATAAATGATTCAGTTTCAATCAAATTGTGAGAATGGTGTAAAATTAAATTAGTTTTTAAAATTCTTCTTCTAAGTGTTAGATGGTAGCTTAAATAAATATTGTTTATTAAATTTTTATAACTGAATTTTTGATTTTCCATTAAAATTATAAAAAAATTCTTAAAATTTTTTACACTAAATTTAAATTTTTTATTTTCTGTTTTGTCGTAAAAAAAAAGATTTTTATTTAAATGAATAAAATGCTCTATTAACTTTTTAGAGTTTTCTTTTTTTATAATTGATTTTGTTTTTGAATTATTTAAAAATTTTAAAAAAGGTACCTCGCCGCTAAATGTGATTACTCCTGGCACACCATCTAGACATCCTTGCAAATAATCGCTACCGGTTCTACCAGTTGTAAGTATACAAGCGTAACTTAATGAGCAGTTTTTTATTTTTTTGAAGTTCATCTTTTAAATACGTAATTTTATTTAATTACGTAATTGAGATAGTCAAAATCTTTTTTATTATCTAAATCGATACATTCTTTCTCAGGTGTTTCATAAAAATAAGGTTTGAAACCAATTCTACATTTTCTTTTTTTAAGTGTGTGCTTCTTAATTCCATATAAGGCTGTTGTTTCAACTATAACAGGCTGGGCGTCTTGACTTCTTGGCAAAATTCTTGGGTCATAGTTAATTGGTTTCTTTCTAAACCAAAACCATGTGTACAAAGACCTAACTGTTAAAATAGAGTCGTGTTTTTTACTTTTTTTTAGAATTTCTACACATTTATTTATAGTAGAAATCTTTAATAAAGGAGCTGTTATAAACATTTGAAAATATAAGTCGGCATCGATTATTTTCGAATGATAATTTAATAAATCATTACCATTTGCTGTATTTTTACTCAAACGTGTTAGCCGATTTATGATATTAATTTTATTTCTACGACAATATTTTTTTATTTCATCACTATCGGTGTCAACATACACTTCATCAAAATTACATTTTTTTAGTTTTTCTAGTGTAAATTTATATAGAGGTTTTCCTCCAATCTTTTTAAAATTTTTTCCAGGAACTCTAACTGATTTATTTTTTATAGGTATTATTGCAACTATCTTCATATATATTATGACCAGTAATATGGGTTAATTAAACGTTTTTTATTAGAAATAATAGAATTTGGTATTTTGATAATTTTTTTTTTTGTTTTCAAAATTTCTAATAATTGTTTATGGTTATTTATTCCTATTAAAATCTTATCAAAATTATTAGAAAGTGCAAAATTTATACAAAGTTCTAAGGGCTTTAATCCTGTTTTCTTGACATATCTTTCCCATTTAAAAATTTCAGATTTAAATTGTAACAATTTTTTGGGTAATTTATCTTTTTTAAATAATAGTAATCCTTGAAGAAATATTGATCTAATTTGAATTTGAATACCTTTCTTTTTTAATCTTTTTATTAAATTATTTTTTAGTATTCTTCTATCTAATGGATTAAAAGTTGTTTGAATTATATCAAAATTATATTTTTTAATTATTTTAACAATATTTTTATTTCCGTACGTTGAGAAACCAATTTTGTGAACATAATTTTCTTTTTTTAAATTTTTTAGAATTTCATATAACTTGCTTCCATTTTTGTTTAGTAACTCATCAGAATTGTGAATCATCAAACAATAAATTTTATTTTTTTTAAAATTTAAAAAGATTTTTTTTAAATATTTTTTAATACTAAGATCAAAATTATTTATATTTCCAATTTTATGTATTTTGAAAGTAAAATTAAATTTATTTATATTTTTTTTATTAAGTGTTTTTTCACTTTTATAACTTTGCGAAGCATCAAAACCATTAATCTTATATTTATTCTTAATTTTAATAATCTTATTTACTTCTTCTGCAGAAGTCTTTCCAAATTTATTTAATAATCCATATTTGGATCCAAATTGAGCTGTTCCAATAATAATTTTTTTTCTATCTTTAAGCGGTAGCATCTGTTTGTAGTAGTTTGAAAACCAAATCTTTTAAAATCTTATTTTCTTCATCAAATATCATAGGATTAATTTTATCTAGATCTCTTTTCCAGTCTTCAAAATTAGTTTCCAATACATCTATAATTTTTTTCTCTATTAAATCTTTTCTATTTTCTCTAAACCAAAATAATCCAGAATTTCCTTTGACCAAATTTTCTAAAGGGCTGCCTCCGATATAATGATAAAGATCGAATATTATAACCTTCATACCTCTTGATAAAAGTTCAAGACCTAAGGTTGAATTGACTGTAATAATTAATTTTGATTTAGCTGCAAGGAATGTACTATCAACATCTTCATAATAAAAGTTTTCTAAATCCCTTTTAAAAAAATCTTTTTCATCTTGCTTAAGTTGTGGCTGTAATTCAAATTTTTTACTCTTATCTTTTCTGGTGCTCGTAAGAGCTAATGCTATTTTTAAATTTTTTTTTTTTGATAAGTTGTTCAAAATTTTACAAATAAATGAGCTGTGTGTATCTACTGTTCTCATGCTTCCAATATTATTATTAGTTCCGTGATATTCTTCCACTTTTTTTCTAAATTGAGATATAAACATTATGTCATATTCTTTATTGTGACTTTTTACTTTCATTTCATTATTTTTTATTGAACCAGCAACCATAAACTTGCTTTCTATAAAATTATAAAAATTTTTTGAATAATTATTTTTAGCTAAGAAATAATCTGATTTTAAATTTTCTGTTAAATTTTGATCTTTGCATATCATTTTTTTTGCAGTTTTCTTAAAAAAGTCACTTTGATCTGCTAGCTGATATAAAATTGTTTTCTTTTTTGGAAAAAATTTTTTAAGTCTAAAAATCTGTCCATTATATTCATGTCCAATCGAAACTTTAGGTTCAATTTCCTTAATATAATTAATAAAATACGAATCACTTAGTTTCTTATTTTTCAAAAAAATAAGATCTTTAATGGCCTTGATTAATACTATTAAATTAATTTTATTACTTTCCTTTAATTTAACTTTAATATTTTTATCAAATTTAAGATTTGCATAGTTATCATCTAATAAAAGAACATCTACCTTGTTCAGTTTAATCAATTCAAACTTAAGATTTTTTAGTCTATTAATTATTTTTTTCATTTTTTAGTACAAATGAAAATGAGGCTCTTATTTCTTTATTTTTCGGTAGTATAACTTTCTTCATTTTTTCTTCACAATAGATTAATTTCCATTTCTTTGTTAATTTTTTTATATTTTCAAAAGATGAAAAATGAGTTACTCCAACGTTTTTTAAATCCCCTTTTTTTATATTTTTAATTGTATAATTTTTTTTATTGGAACTTTTAATTTTCCAAGCAGAGTCTTTTTTAGAAAACCAATCAACACATATTAAATAACCATTTTTTTTTAAAGATTTTTTTATATTAGTTAATGTATTTTCTAGATGTATATGATCTACATGGGTTAAAGAGCCTCTATCTATAATTAAGTCAAATTTTTTTTTAAATGGAATTTTTTTAGTAAAATCTCCTAAAAAAATATTTTTTTTTAATTTAGGAAACCTTTTTATAATTATCTTAATTGCACTTTTGCTGCCCTCGATACCGTAGTAGTCAATTTTTTTTTCATAAAAAAATTTTATATTTGCACCAGCTCCAGAGCCAACCTCTAAAACATTGTTTATCTTTGTTTTATTTAGAACGTACCTTGAAACTAAAGTTATTAAGTCTGACCAAGGCCAAACTGAAATTTGTTTATTTTCTTTGTAGGTTTTTTCCCATTTTTTAGAGAACATATTTTAATAATATTTTTTTTATATTTTTTATAATTTTTATTTGATTTTTTTTACTGAGATCGTAATAAATTGGTATAGAAATTGCTCTATCTGCGTGTGACTCGGAGACGGGAAATTGACCTTTTTTAAATCCAAATTTTTTATAAAATGGATGTAAATGAGCAGGTAAGTAATGTAAATTTACGTCCATATTACTTGATATAAAACTTCTAAAAATATTATTGTATAATTTTTTTGACTTAATTTTTAATTTTATAACATAAAGATGATAACTTGAGTAATTTTCTTTTTTAATTAATGGTAGTTGAATTGGCATATCCTTAAGTTCTTTATTATAAGTTTTGGCTATCTTATTTCTTTTTATTATAAAAGAATTAGTTTTTTTAAGTTGAGATGACCCTAAAGATGCATTAATATCAGACATCCAATAATTATAACCAAGTTCTAGTTGCTCATAATACCATTTGTCTTTTTTCTTATTTTTCATCAAGTTTAAATCTTTTGTAACGCCGTGATTTCTAAACAACTTCATCTTTTCGATAAGTTTTTTACTATTTGTAGTTGCCGCACCTCCTTCTCCGCTAGTTATAATTTTAACTGGGTGAAAACTAAAAACTGTAATATCAGACCATTTACAATTTCCTACTTTGTTTCCATTCCTAGAGGCGCCTAAGGAGTGAGAGGCGTCTTCCAGTATTTTAAAATTATACTTTTTAGACAATTTATAGATTTTTTCTTGATCAGTTGGTTGTCCTGCAAAATGAACTGGAATTAAAAGTTTAGGTTTTTTTTTTGTTTTTTTTAATTTTTCTTCTAATTTTTTAACATCAAGATTTCCAGTGCTTTCTTCAATATCGACAAAATCTATTTTTGCTCCACAATAAACAGCAGAATTTGGCGTTGCTACAAAAGTATTTGGAACAGTCCAAACTAGATCATTTTTTTTAATATTTAAAGCCATACAAGCGATATGTAAGGCACTTGTAGCGCTGTTAACTACTACAGAAAATTTAGAATTTACAAATTTACAAATGTTGCTCTCAAAATTATTTATTGTCTTTCCTCTTGTAATTATATCAGCCTTAAGTGTTTTTATTACTGATTGTATATCTCTTTTGTCTAAGGATTGTCTGCTATATGGGAATCTATTATTCATTTTTTTTTATATAAAAAAAAAAGAGTTTTTCCTTTTTTATAAGTCATTTTTCGAAAATTTGCATATTTAAATGCATTAATTGAGGGAACATTACGTTCGTCAATAGTAGAAAATATATTGTTATAAGTTTTTGATAAAAAACGAGAAAAAATTTTTACCGAATTTTTACCAATATTTTTCTTTTGATATTTTTCAAAGATTAAAATGCCAAAAGAAACAGTATTGTATAATTTTTTATTTCCGATATCTATTTTCTTGTAAGTTTGTGCATTCATTGATCCTACAAGTTTATTATTTGTATAAATTCCAAGAATAAAATTATCTAAAGAAGAATTTATTTTTTTAATATAAGATTTCTGAGATTTTAAAGTGTGTTTTCTTTTGTATTTAAGATATTTGCTGTTACTTAAAGACAATATATATTCCTTTTTTATACTGCTTATACTTAATCGGCTTAATCTAAATAATTTTTTTTTTATTTTAAATTTTACGTGAGTATTAAAAATCATGTTTCTTAAATTTTCTTCCGCTTAAAATTATTTTTTTACTTTTTGGACCTTCATTCATAATAAGGTCTAGCGTTGACAAATGACCAATAAAACCCTCGCTTGACTGGTTGTATTTTCTGCATTCGTGTTCTTGAAAAAAAATATTTATTTTTTGTTTATTAAATTCTTTATTTTTAATTAAATAATCTGTTGACCCTGCAGGAGAATAATAATTTTTAGATTTTAATTTTTCTAAAATTTCTAAAATTAATTCATCTTTTTTTTTAGATGTATTTAGGGTTGAGCTTTTAATAAATTTTGAATAAATATTCAAGTAATTACAAAAAAAATTAATTAACTCATAATTTAAATCAACTAAAAGATCATGTTTTTTTTCAAAAATATTTTTTATTTTGGGAAATATTTCATCGAAATATTTTTTTTTTTTATAATTAAAAAAAATAGATTTTAAATATTTATCAATAAAGTTTGATTCTTTAGATATTAGAACATCTTTTAAAAGCTGTTTCTTGTTTCCATTTTTAATTGGGACGGTAAGCATTAATTCTTTGCCAGATGTATCTATGATTTTATTTTTGTGTTGCCAAGATCTATAATCAAATTGGACATTATCTAAAAATATAAATATTTCAACCTCATCAATTAAATCGAAATATCCAACCCAAGGAAAGAAAGTTGGTTGCATAATAGCGCTTTTAAGCATGAGTACTTTTTTTATAAGTTAGTGATTAATTTTTTAATGTTCTTAAATTTATCTTCTCTGGAATAGAGTTCCCACGGACCAGATATTAAATTAGAATTAATTGTATCTTTCTTAAATTTAATTAAAGTTTTTTTGTCATGATGCGTTAATATTGAATATCTTTTTTGACATGTATCGTTGAACATTTTTTTATTTTTTATCTTTAAATTAAAATTGAATTTTTTTAATACATAATTTATATCATCAATAATATTTTTTACTTTGGTATTTTCATCAAAACATTCGACTGTACTGCAAATTGTATTAGATAACTTATAAAAAAAAATTCTTGTTATACTCATTTTTTTTGAATACACCTGAATATAAAAACTTTGTTTTAAATTTCCCTGGAGATGAAAAGTTAAAAGCCTCATATTAATACTTGCTGAGTCCAACTTAATGTTATTATAATTTTTGATTAATGGAGTGGGGTTTCCAGTCCAAATAATATTATCACAAACTATATTATTGTTAAATTTCATTATTTCTAAATTTTTTTTGTCTTTCCAGTTGACTTTTATTGGGGTCTTAAAAAAAAATTTAACATTTTTCTTTTTTAAAATTTTTAAATACATATTGAAGAAATGATCATATCCATTTTTTGGTAACAAGGTTTTTACTTTTCTATTTTTTTTGTAATCTCTTGAGCCATAAAGATCATCTACATTAGATTTTTTAGCCTTAAATTTATTTAAATTTTTGTTTTTTTTTAAATACACCCTTGAAAACATTAATCCATTTCTATTACTATCTTCGACCAAGTCTTTACAATTAATTCCGAATCTAGAAACCCATTCAAATAATGGTTTTGAAATAACTTTGGGATAACTATCAATTCTTGATTTAAGATTATTTTTTTTTAGTTTTGTAAGTCTTAAATCAATATCGCCATCAAAAAATAAATCTGGATAATCGTTTAAAATGTTTTTTTTTTTGCTAAAAAGATCACAATAAGACATGTATTTTAAACTTTCTTCATCAAAGTTTTTTTCTTTTATTTTTTTGTGAATGGTTTCAGAAAATAATGATTTTTTTTGAAGATAATGGCATCCTCTAATAAATTTTAAATTTGGTTCAATTGACAAATCCCTTGCTACTCCACCGGGATATTTTGATGTTTCGTATAATTCTACTTGATGACCCATTTCTGATGCTAAAAAAGCAGAATATAATCCTGTAAAACCAGCTCCTACTATTGCAATTTTTTTACTCATAGAATAACTCAGAAATTGCAATACCTGTTTTTCCATAATTATTTCCATTAAATAAAAAATAAAATTTTTTATTATTTTGAAATACGCATGGATAACAAGATGATTTGTCATTAAATTTGTTTAGAGTTGGAACTTTAAAATTCTTGCTTATCCAATCTATTCCATTTTTAGACGTAGAGTATTTTATTAAATACTCTTTTTGATATTTTCTTTCTGAATGCCACATATGATACTCCCTGTTGTATTTTAAAACATAAGGTCTTGCTGCTGTAGTGGAGGCGTTTAGTTTAAGTACATTTTTTTTTTTTAAATTCCAATTTATTCCATTCTTTGACTCTGCATAACTTAAATTGTAAATGGGAATTGTTTCCCCAGATTTTTTTTTAATCCATTTTCTAATTGCTCCATACCACATTTTAAATTTATCTTTTTCGTTAAGAACAAATGGTGACATACACCCATAAGGTTCATTTCTGGTTCTACTCAATAATGGTTCTGAATTTTTTTTAAAAGAAAAATTTTTTTTAGATTTTGCTAATCCAATGTAGGGTAAATATCTAGTGCTTTTTGGATTTGTCCATCCAACATAATAAAAATAATATTCTTTTTTTGTTTTTATAATTGAGGTTCCTAAAGCTAGACTCTCATCAAATTCACCAAGAACACCTATTTTAATGACAGGTTTTTTTGTATTAAAGATTACTTTATTTTTTTTAATATTAAAAATTAAATATCCTGTTTGAGTTTTATTTTCTTTATTTCTAGAGCCATAAAAAATTACAATATTATTTTTTTTTTTTATTTCAAAACTCGTTGGAACCCATGCATATTTTTTTGACCATGAAAACATACTATTATTTTTGAAAATGATTTTAGTGGAATTCTTTTTTATTTTAAATATTCCCATTTTATCATTTCCCCTTCATGAATTACTTTTTTAGATTTTTTTAATAAAATTTTTTTTATATTTTTGCTATCTATTCCTTTTGGCGATCTTAACAACTCAATATTATTTTTTGATATTTTTTCATTCATAGCTATTTCTTTTGCTGCATAGAAGCTTTTTTTATGATTTTTTAGAGATTCTTTTTTTAAGATTTTCTTTGTATCTGAACCAATAGATAACTCGACTGCTCTAATACCTTCAACCATTTTTTTGAATTCATGTGGTTCAATAGAAATACTGTGGTCTGGGCCTGTTTGCTTTCTACTTAAAGTGAAATGCTTTTCAATTATTTTTGCTCCAAAAACTACAGCTGCTATGGGAGGAAAAATACTTAAAGAATGATCTGATAGACCTGTTAAATTTCTAAATCTTTTTTTTAGTGAATTTATAACTGATAAATTTACATTTTTGAGATCACATGGATATATAGATGAACATTGAAGAATGGCTAAATCATTATGGTATTTGTTTATAATTTTTTTAGCAATTTCAACTTCTTTAAAAGTAGAAACTCCAGTTGACAATATTGTAAAAACTTTTTTACTGGCGATATGTTCAATCAATAAATAATCTCTTATTTCTGGTGATGCTATTTTAAGTATTTTAACTCCATTTTTTATAAGTATATCAACTGATTTTTTATCGAATGGACTCGCAAAGAAATCAATTTTGTTTTTTTTTGAAAAAGTGTTTAATTCGCCAATCCAGTTAGGATTTAATTTATATTTTGCTAAAATATCAATTCTTGGATCACTTTTGCTGTAAAGTCTTTCAGGTTTAAATAATTGAAATTTAACAGCATCTGCACCACATTTTTTAGCCTCTAAAATGCATTTTTTTGCCAGTTTTAGACTATTGTTATGGTTAGATCCTACTTCAGCAATTATATAAGTATTTTTAAATTTCATGCGCTAAACTTTGTTTTATTATATTTGTAAAATCAAACATTTTATAGTTTCTGAAAAATTTACTATTTTCTGTAAAGTATTTTTTCATTTTTACTTGATTTTGAGTTTCAATAATTTTTTGTAGCAAATTATCAGAACTTAAATTTTTATAATAAGTAAAATTTGAAATTTTCTTTAACTTCATTAATCGAAGGAAAGAGAAGTTAGAATATTTGTTATTAAACATTTTAACAACTAGTGTTGGTTTTAAAGAAAAAATTGATTCTATAGTGACTAATCCTTCTCCAACAATATTTAAATTAGACCATTTAAAAAGCTTATAGAAATTATTTTTATCAAATTTTTCTACAACTATATTTCTTTGACTTTTTGCTATTTTAATAACATTTTTATAATTTTTTATATTAAAATTATCACTTATTATAATCTTTATTTTATAATTTAAAAATTTGGTGGACTTGAAAATAGACAAAATTTTTTGTGAAACATTAAGAGGATCTGTGCCGCTCATAAAAATTAAAATTTTCTTTCCTTTATTTTTTATTTTGTTTTCTCTAATTTGTTTTAAACTTTTTGAAAATGGAAAGCAATTTAAACCATAAATATAATTTTTTTTTAGATTAATTCTTTTTATAGAATGTTGTGGTATAAGAGTAAAGTCTGCATTTAAATTTTTATTTCTAAAATCACCCACAGAAATTATTTTAACATTGCAATTTTGTTTTATAACTTTATAAAATTCACCCACTTGATTATTATATAAATTATCTCTAAAAAAAAGATCTGCTACTAATATTCTAATATTATTTTTTTTTATATAATTAATAACATTTTCTTTGAAATTAGAAAAACTCTTATTAAAAATTAATTTTTTCTTAATAAAATTTTTTGTATCTAGATATTTTAAACAATTTTTATTATCTGAATTAATCAAAAGATTTATAGAATATTCTTTTGAATGTAATAATTTAGCATAATTAATTAATCTTATTGTATTTCCTGTGCCTATCTCTTTTTTTAATTGAGATAAGAACAAAACTTTAATTCCATCTTTTTTATAAGATTTTAAAAGTCCCTCATTTCTAATTATATTTGAATTAATTTTATATATTTTTTTATTTTTTTTTAAAAAATTAATTATTTTTTCAGATGAGACATATTTACTTTTAGTTATTTGTGGAAATTTTTGTATAATTTTTTTAATTACAGTCAAATCATTCTTTTCATCTAATGTAAATCTGTATTTTGATTGATCAAATTTTGATTTAAGTTTTTCTGACTTAAACATTTTCTTATTGTTTCTTATGAATAAAGTAACATGTTCTTTTTCTGATTTAAGTTTTGCTTTTTTATGAATTTTTTTCAAAGTATTGAAATCAAACATTTCACAATCTAGACCTTCTGCAAAACTACTTGATGTTGAAATATGATTTAATTTATTTTTAAAAAATCTTTGTGATAATCTGTCGATTATTTTATAGTCTATTAAAGGGCAATCACTAGTTAATCTTATTATATTCTTAATTTTGTTTTTTTTTGCAATTTGGTAGTACCTATCTAAAACATTATTTTCTTGACCTGTTTGAACATTAATACCTTTTTTTTTAAGAAATTTATAAAGTTTTGAATTTTTTTTATTTTTTGGTATTGCAACTATGATTGATTTATAAAACTTTGAGAGTTTTAATCTACTTATCATTATTTCAATAATTGTTTTGCCATTAATTTTTTTAAGAACTTTATTTTTAAGTCTATTTGAGGTTACTCTCGCTTGAACGATTATAGTTGCTGAATTCATATAATTTGGTTTTTGATTTTGTTGCTAAAAATAGATTTTTTAAGTTAATCTTTTAAAACCTGAGTGACAGACTGGGCCTTTAAGTTTTTTTTTAAAAAACTTAGGAGAGAAATTTTTATGATCTTTTCTTAGTACTTCGTAGAAATTGTCAAAAAATCTATTTATATTTTTTTTATTATGTTTAAAACTTAAATAAATAGCATTAGAAAAAATATACCCTCTCTTTAACATTTCTTGAGTCAAAAATGTTTTTATTTGAAGATCAAGTAATTTACTTCCCGAATTAAAAGTAATAATTGGAACTGATATTAATCCATTATTTTCAAAATTCAATTTTAAATCAAGTGAAAGACTTTTAAATTTTTTATCAAAATAATTGCCAACATTTTTTAAATATTTTCCTACATTATTTTTTTTGTATTGCTTCAGAGTTTCTAAACCAGCAACAAATCCTGTTCTCTCTGTCCAGTAACTGCTACTAATAAAAGTGCCTTGTGCAGCTTCCATAATATTTTTTTTTCCCATAACTGCAGAAATTGGAAAACCGTTACCAAGTGCTTTACCCAAAATAACAATGTCTGGGTTTAAATTGTAATTTAAATATAGTGCTCCTAAATTAATTCTAAATCCTGAAGAAACTTCGTCAAAAATTAATACTGATTTATATTTGTTGCAGAGTTTTCGCGCTAATTTCAGAAATTCTAAATTTGGCACTCTACTTCTTTGAACTTCAACAATTATTCCTGCTATTGATTTTCCGTTCTTATAAAATAATTTTTTTAAGTTTTTTATATCTCCATATTTAAGTGCCAAAGTTGTACCTCTTAATTCTTTGGGAACGCCAGCTGTATCTAGTCCTGGAAGCAATAAATTGTCTAAACTTTTTTTATTTTTCAAGTTAGAAGCTAAATACCAATCATGCCATCCAAAATATCCTGAGGCTATAATTTTTGATCGACCTGTAGATGCTCTCGCAATACGTACGGCCATAGCGCAGGCTTCACCACCAGTTTTTCCAAATCTGACCATATCCATGCCATTATGAATTTTTATTAGACTGTCAGCTAATTTTACTTCTTCCTCTGAATTTAAAGTAGATGTTGAACCTGAGTTTATCGCTCTTGTTACTGCGATGTTTACTTCTCTGTTTGAATAACCCAAAGAACACTGACCAATGCTCATGATACTAAAATCTTCATAGCAACGATTGTTCAAATCCCATATTTTTATATCTTTTGATTTTTTATAATAGGAAGGCCAAAGTTTTGGCAAAAACATTTCAGGTCTTTTTGAAAGCAATTGATTACCACCAGGAATTATTTTTTTTGCTTTAATATATAATTTTTCTCCTTTTCTTCTCATATTATTTATAATTTTTTTACTATTTTATATTTGATTAAATTTTTTAAGATATTATTTAAGTGTTTTTTTTTAATTTTTGTAAAAATAGAAATATCCTCCAGTGAAAATTTACCGTCCGAATAAGCTATTGCATCGATTAACATTTTTGTTTTAAAACTCATTTTTCTTTCTCCACTTAATGTTTTTTTTAAATTGTGTTTTGTAAGGAATGGTTCGCAAAAGTTTGTTGACTTGTAGAATTTGCTTTTCTCTATATTATTAATTAAATTTTTCATCACTTTAAAAGAATTATTTAACCCTTTTGAAGAAATATAGTCCAAGTTATCTTTTGAGGTATGATATTGTTTATATTCTCCATGTTTTGTTCGACAAAAAGAACATACTGGCAGATCAACTCCGGGACTACAAAACTGTCTTTCATCGCTACCTCTATTTAAAAAGGAATATTTTTTGTACTTAATATTTTTTTCTTTTAAGGTTCTTTCTAAGATTTTGTCTGCAAAAGTATTATCAAATCTTGAGTTTATTTTAGAATATGAATTATCATCACCTACACATGACAAAACAAAACCAGCTAAAAGGTTTTTTTTCAAATTTTGTAAATTTTTGCTTATGAATGCTATCGCTCCTATTGTTTCTGGTATAAAAATTATTCTATAAGTATAGTCTCTTTTTTTTTCTAAAATATGCTTACCTATTTTCATTGCTAATACCGGTCCAGAAATTTCATTATTTGCTAAAGAAGGATGACAAATATTAGTTGAAAATAAAATTTCTTTTTTACTTTTTCCTTTTATAAGTAACTCTCCATAATTTAACTGCCCTTTAAAAAGTTTTGAATTTATCAAAACTTTTAATTTTCTAAATTTTTTTATCTTTTTAAGATTTTTATGTTTTAAGCAGAAACCCCAATCTTTTTTGTAATAACTAGTTCTATAAGGTATGGCATTTGGATCAGTAGGCAAAGTGTGTAATTTTTTTTTTAAGTCTTTAAACGAAATTATTTTTTTAATTGGTTGGGAGTAACCCAATAAATGTAGATTATTTTTTTTAAAGTCGACAAGTATATTATTATCTAAATCTGAAATATAGGCTTCATCAACTTTCCACTCCAAGGGTACTT
>MDTC01211347.1_pt1 | contig 27956 bp, 27 predicted proteins | sample 811181 | NCBI WGS metagenome assembly MDTC01 (sample SAMN05326644, study PRJNA326480) | marine metagenome | isolation source: seawater | place: Pacific Ocean: North | collected 2011 | reverse complement strand
CGAATAATTACCCATTTGAGTAGATTCATTTAAACACTTTACAACAGCAGCTGCTGTTGTAAAGTGTTTAAATGAATCTACTCAAATGGGTAATTATTCGCGAAAATTTGAAGCAAAAATTGCTAACTTATTTGATAAAAAAGAAGGAATATACCTTAATTCTGGATCATCAGCTCTTTTTGTAGGTATCGAGGCATTTAATTTTAATAAAGATAGTGAAATTATAACCCCGGCACTTACATTTGGAACTTCTGTTGGATGTATTTTAAAAAATAACCTAGTACCAGTATTTGTTGATGTTGAGCCCTTAACATACTGTATTGATGCTTCAAAAATTGAACAATTTATTACAGATAGAACAGTTGCAATATTAGCCCCAAATTTAATGGGAAATCTATGTGATTGGCCTAGAATAAGGAAAATTGCTGATAAATATAATTTGATTGTTATTGAGGATTCGGCAGATACTCTAGGAGCCACAATAAATGGCAAAAAATCAGGTTCATACTCAGACATGTCGATCACCAGCTTTTACGGTTCTCATATAATTAATTGTGCAGGAAACGGAGGAGCTCTTTTGCTCAACGATAAAAGAGTAATAGAAAAAGCTAAACTCCTTCGATCATGGGGAAGAAGTTCATCATTATTTGATGAGGCAAGTGAGGCAATAGAAAATAGATTTAATGTTGCACTTGATGGGATTGATTATGATGCAAAATTTGTATTTGAAACTGTAGGATATAATTTAGAGGGTAATGAGCTTGGCGCAGCATTTGGACTTACTCAGCTCAGAAAATTAGATGAAAACATAGCAGTAAGACGAGGAAATTTTCAAAAACAATCTAATTTTTTTAAAAAATATAAAGATTTTTTTTCAACTCCAATAGAAACAAAAGATTCCCATACTGCATGGCTTGCCTATCCTGTCCTTATAAATAAATTTTCACCATTTTCAAGAAAAGAGTTTCAAATTTTTTTAGAAAAAAAACAAATTCAAACAAGAGTAGTTTTTACTGGAAATATTCTTCGACAACCAATGATGAAGGGCCATAATTATAAAGTATGCAATCAAGGTTATCCGAATGCTGACTCTGTAATGAGTAGGGGAGTTCTTCTTCCTGTGCATCATGGATTAACTGATTCAATGTTTAATAGATTGCATGAAGAAATTGAGAGCTTTATTGAGCAATTTTAATTATTTTATTAAACACAAATATAAAGTTAAATTTTTATTATGAAATCATTATCTATAGTAACTTTGAATCTTGAAGGTCAGCCAATGTTTGTAGTTATTGATAAAGTTGAAAGTTTTTTGTTGTGAAAATTTATGATTAATAATAAAAAAACATTTATCAGTTTATTTCTTGAGTTATGGAAATTTTTGAAAACTAAAAGAAAATTTCAACTTGTGTTATTACTTATTCTTATATTGTTGTCAGCAATTCTTGATGTTGTAAGTATTGGTGCTTTAGTGCCCTTTTTATATATATTAACCGACCCAAGCGCTATATATTATAATGAGTATTTTCAAATAATTAACCAATTTTTTAAATTTGTTAATCCATCTGAAGTTATTATTCCATCAACGCTTATTTTTATTTTTCTAGCTTTTTTAGCTGGGACCGTAAGACTATATGTTTTATATTTAACAACAAAGATAGCATATGTAAATGGATCTGAAATAAAAATACATATATATAACAAATTTCTACATTTACCTTATCAATCTCACATAAAAGAACATTCCAGTGAATTAATATCATTATTAAATCATAAGGTTCAGGATGTTTCATATGGAGTTATCCAGTCTTTTATGAATTTTGTATCCTCATTGATTCTTATTTTTTCAATCTCCATTTTAATTATTTTTACAGAACCAAAAATAGGTTCTTTTACACTAGTTTTTTTTGGTTTAACTTATTTACTTATTAACTTTATATTTAGAAATTTGATTAATAATAATAGTAAGATAATATCTATAAACAGAGCAAAATTAATTAAAATTACCCAAGATGGACTGGGGAACATACGTGATGTCATTCTTGATGGCCTTCAATCGTTTTATATTAAATTCTTTAATTCTTATGAAGCGCCTTTGAGAAGGGCATATTCATTAAATATTATTATTGCATCAGCCCCAAGATATATCATAGAGGTAATCGCATTAGTTTTTTTATGTATATTAACAATAATACTATCCATGCGAGACGGGGGGCTCTTAGCAAGCATTCCTCTAATAGGATTGTTAGCCTTATCAATGCAAAAAATTATCCCAGCATTTCATAATGCTTATTCGAGTTGGGTAACAATTAATTCATCGTATTTTGCACTGCGCGATGTAATTAAAGCATTAAATCGATCAGCTGAATCGCATTCTGCATTAAATGATTCAAAATTACCTAAAATGGTTTTTAATAAAAATATTGATATAAAAAATCTAAGTTACTCATACGAAAATAATAACAAAATTTTCTCCTCAGTTAATTTATCGATAAAAAAAGGACAGAGAATTGGCATAATTGGAAAAACAGGTGCTGGAAAAACAACACTTATTAATCTAATGATGGGTTTATTAACCTCAAAATCTGGCTCTATTTATGTTGATAGTAAAAAATTAACTGGCAAATACTTGCAATCATTTCAAAGGCTTATAGCTCACGTTCCACAAAATATTTTTATAATCGATGGAACAATTTCAGAAAATATAGCACTTGGAGTACCCTTTGATTTAATTGATATGAATAGGGTAAAAGCCGTCATTAAAAAGGTACAATTAGATTCATTAATTAATGATAGGCATGATGGTTACCTGACCTCTACTGGAGAGGAAGGATTAAAGTTTTCAGGAGGTCAAAAACAAAGACTCGCAATAGCTAGAGCTCTTTACAAAAAGGCACCTATTTTAGTATTGGATGAAGCAACAAGCGCGTTAGATGTAAAAACAGAAAAAGAAATTTTAGAAGTAATTTCTCAAATTGATGAAAAATTAACAGTTATAATGATTACACATCGAAAATCAGCACTTAAGAATTTCCCTTATATTATAGACTTAGATAAACACCCTACATCTATTAAAAAAAAGAAGGAGTAAAAAATCAAAAATTTTCCTCAAATTAAGAATATTCATACAATCATATTTGATTTTGATGGTATTTTTACTGACAATAAGGTTATTGTTGATGAGCAAGGAAATGAGTCAGTAACATGTAGTAGGTCAGATGGTTTAGCCTTCGACTTACTCAGATGTTACATTAAAAAATTTAATATTGATTGTAACTTTTTTATTCTTTCTACAGAGGCTAATAGTGTGGTAAAAAAAAGAGCAGAAAAATTAGGGATTAACTGTATTTTTGGAGTGCAGAATAAGTTAAAGTATGTGAGAGATTTTTTTAATAAAACTAATGTTTATCAAAATATTAAAAGTAATGATAAATTTGATGGATGTATTTTTTTGGGCAATGACTTAAATGATTACCCTTTAATGTTAAAAGCTGGTATTTCAGTTGCACCATCTGATGCACACCCAGCAATAATTAAGATTGCAGATTTTGTTCTAGATGTTAAAGGCGGAAATGGTTTTGTTCGTTTATTTGTAGAAAAACTTATAAGCATTGATTGTATGAATAAGGAAGAATTAAATGAATTTATTTCTAATTGCTGAAATAGGTATTAATCATAACGGAAGTATGGATATAGCTAAAAAATTAATTGATGGAGCTGCATTAGCTGGTTTTGATGCTGTAAAATTTCAAAAAAGAACAATTGATATTGTTTATGAAAAAAAATACTTAGATGGCCCTAGAGAAAGTCCATGGGGTAAAACACAAAGAGAGCAAAAAACAGGTTTAGAGTTTTCTTTTGAACAATACACAGAAATAGATAATTATTGTAAATCAAAATCAATCCAATGGTCTGCATCAGCATGGGATCTTAAGTCTCAGGATTTTTTAAATGGTTTTGATTTAAAATTTAATAAAATTGCCTCTCCTATGCTTGGACACAAACCATTATTAAATCGAGTTGCTGATGATGGCATAAAGACGTTTATTTCAACTGGAATGGCAACGTTAAAAGAAATTGATTTCGCAGTTAATATTTTTACACAAAAAAATTGTGATTTTGAACTTATGCATTGCAACAGCACTTACCCAATGAAAGAAGAGGATGCAAACTTGCTATGTATTCCCATGCTAAGAGATCGTTATAATTGTGATGTTGGTTATTCTGGACATGAAAGCTCTCTAATAAAAATTAGTATTGCAGCTGTTACTTTAGGGGCAACCTCTATTGAGAGGCATATAACTCTTGATAGAGCTATGTATGGTTCTGATCAATCAGCTTCTATTGAGATTGATGCCTTGGCCCAATATGTAAAAGCAGTTAGAAAAGTACCTTTAATGCTTGGCAGTGGAAAAAAAATAATCAGTAAGTCTGAAGATGTGGTGAGACAAAAATTAAGAATTGAAATTGATGAGTAGAATATTAGCTATTATTCCAGCGAGATCTGGCTCTAAAGGTCTTCCAAATAAAAATATTAAAGAGCTCAAGCATCATCCATTAATTGGATGGTCAATTGAAGCGTGTAAGAAGTCTAAATTAATTACAGATATTGTCGTATCTACTGACTCAAAAATTTATGCAGAAATAGCAAATTCTTATGGAGCATCTACCCCTTTTTTAAGGCCTAAGGCTTTGTCAACAGATCAATCAACAGATTTTGATTTTATACATCACGCCATTGATTACTTTGGTAAGATAAATAAAGAGTATCACAATATAGTCCATATTCGCCCAACAACACCTCTTAGAGACCCTGTTCTAATTGATCAAGCAATATCTAAATTTCAACAAAGCGAGAATAGTTCATCTCTAAGATCTGTGCACGAAATGTCAGAAACTGCATTTAAAGCTTTTGAGATCAATGAATTAAGTTTTTTAAAACAGATTGGTTCTGCTAAAAATAATATTGATTTTGCAAATGCTCCACGACAACAATTTCCAAAGACATATCAGGCAAATGGCTATGTTGATGTTTTATCCGTAAATTTTATAAAGGAAAATAATTTAATTCATGGAGACAAAGTTTTACCATTTGTTACGCCTCAAGTAACTGAAATTGATAATATTAATGATTTTAATAGGCTTGAATTTGAGCTTGTATCCAACCCAAATTTTTATAATAAAGTTTTTAATTGATGAAAAAATATTTATTTAATCTTAAGCCAGTTAAAGTGCCTAAAATTCATACTAAGAATAGAGTTATTAAAACGTCAATTCCAGCACCAGGAAGCGCTGTTATTCTTAATAAACTCTTCAAATATGAGTCACGCTCAATGCATGGACAACTTCCAATTGTTTGGAAAAGAGCAGATAATTTTAATATTTATGATACAAGAAATAATAAATATATCGACTTTACATCAACTATTTTTGTTGCAAATATTGGGCATTCAAATAAAGAATTAAAAAAAAATATTAAAAAAAGTATTGATAATGATCTCATAAATTCTTATGCTTATGCTCACAAAATAAGAGCTGATTATCATAAAAAGTTAGTAAAATTTGCTGGAAATTCATTTGATAAAGCCTTTTTGATGTCATCAGGAACAGAATCAACAGAAGCTGCATACAAGTTAATGAAGATGTACGGACAAAAAATTAAAAAAAGAAATACAGGAATTATTGCTATATCTGGGAATTGGCATGGAAGAACTACTGGATCACAAATGCTAAGTGATAATATAGAACAAAATAGATGGATTAGCTCAAAAGATAAAGATATTCATCATATTCCGTTTCCATATCCATGGGTTACAAATGAGGATAAAGCTAACTTATTTTTAAACGAAAGCATTAAGAATTTAGAGCAAACTGGAATTGATCTAAAAAAAGATATAAGTGGATTAATACTTGAGACATTTCAAGGATGGGGAGCAGTTTTTTACCCCAAATCGTATGTCAAAGCTATTAAAGAATTATGTCAAAAAAATAATATTTTACTTACATTTGACGAAATGCAATCTGGATTCGCTCGAACAGGGCGTGCATTTGGATTTATGCATTATGACGTTATTCCGGATTTAATTTGTTGTGGAAAGGGTATGGGAGGAGGCATTCCAATATCAGGAGTTATCGGTAGAAAAGAGATAATGGATTTACCTGAAATTGGAAATATGAGCAGCACACACTCAGCTAATCCATTGGCATGCATGGCTGGGCTTACAGTATTAGATGAAATTAAAAAAAATAACTTAATTAAAGAAACAAAAAGAAAAGGTAAGTTGCTTTTTAATGTTCTTAATGAAATTAAAAGTCAATTTTCAGACCATATAAAATATGTACTTGGCAAAGGGTTAATTTTTTCAATTATTTTTCATCATAAAAATTCAAATAAACCAGATACTTACCTTGCAAGTGCTATTTCAGAAAGGTGTATGCAAAAAGGTTTACTAGTCGTTCATACAGGCAGAGAATCAATAAAGATTGGTCCTCCTCTTACCATAACAGATGAGGCACTTATTGAAGGGGTTGAAGTTATTAGAGAAGCAATAAAGGAATTAGTATAATTTTAAAGTAGGTTAAAAATGAAAAAAAAAGATTACTTGGATGTTGTGTATGACGATAATGCGGTACCCTTTACTTCTTATCCTAACAAGTTAACCAGGCATCTAAAGAGCATATTTGATATTAAACAAAATGCAAAAATTTTAGATATTGGTTGTGGAAGAGGTGAATTTGTTAATGGTTTTATTAATTGTGGGTTAGATGGTTATGCAACAGATAATTCTGAGGCTATAAAGAAATTTTATCCAAAAATTCCTTTCAAAAAAACTAATTTAGAGAATCAAAAATTACCTTATAAGAAGAATACTTTTGATATTGTCTTTTCAAAATCTGTTATTGAACATTTATATTATCCCGAAAAGTTAGTTGAAGAAATTTACCGAGTACTCAAACCTGGAGGAAAGGTAATAACAATGTGTCCTGATTGGAAGTATAACTACAAAATATATTTTGAGGATTATACCCATCGAACACCATTTATGGATACATCATTAAAAGATATTTTTTTAATACACGACTTTGATCATGTCAAGGTAACAAAATTTAGACAATTACCTATAGTCTGGAAGTTTAAATTTTTAATTATTTTTTCAGAACTCACCCGATATTTTTTTCCTAGTATTCTTAAAAAATTCAAGTGGGTAAAATTTTCAAAAGAAATAATGCTTCTTGCCTATGCTAAGAAGCCAAATAAATAGGGAGCTCATCTTTTGCAACCGATCGTTATTGGGTATAGACATACAGGAATTATTACTAAAAATATAGATAAATCCCTAGATTTTTATCGTGATATCTTAGGCCTCACGGTTATTCAAGATTTTACAGATAGTAGTGAATATATTAATACAATCACTGGTATCGAAAATGGTTCCGCACACTTTATTAAACTTAAAGCAAATGATGGGTCGGTTATTGAGCTATTGGAATACCCAACACATCCGACCAACCCTGTGAATCTTTCTATTATTAATGTTGGTGTTTGTCATGTAGCTTTTCAAGTTAAATCTTCTGAAGACGCATATAATAAATTGATTAAAAATAATATAAAGGTTTTAAGTAAACCAATTTTATCATCTGAGGGTTTTGCAAAAGTCTTTTTTTGTCTAGATCCTGATAATGTAAGAGTAGAATTGGTAGAAATGATACCTGGTAAAAATATTTAATTATGAATAAATTTAATTTAGATAACAAAACGGCGTTAATAACAGGTGGAGCAGGATTGTTAGGGGTTGAGCATGCTAAAGCTTTGTTAGAGCAAAATGCTAATGTAATTCTTACTGATATTAACTTAGTAGGTTTAAAAAAAATAAAGAAATATTTATCTGATCATTCCTATGATGTTAAAAAAATATTTATTGATGAGATGGATGTTGCTATGGAGGATAACGTTACATTTATTAAGGATAAATATTTAGAGCATGGATTGAGGATTGATATTCTAATAAATAATGCTGCTATAGATCCGAAAGTAAATAAAGGTAAATCTTCATTAAGTAGCTCTAGACTAGAAAGCTTTGATTTAGATAATTGGAATAATGAAATTTCTGTTGGTTTAACAGGGGCTTTTGTATGCAGTAAGATTTTTGGATCCATGATGTCATTAGATGGCTGTGGGGGAGTAATTCTAAATATAGCGTCAGATTTATCAGTTATTGCACCAGATCAAAGGCTATATAATCAAGAATCAATTAATAAATCGTTACAGACAGTAAAACCAGTAACTTATTCCGTCATAAAGACAGGCTTAATAGGACTTACAAGATATTTAGCAACTTACTGGCACAAAGATGGGGTCCGCTGCAATGCTCTATCACCAGGCGGCGTTTATACTGATCAAAATCAAGATTTTGTAGATAAACTTAACAAACTTATACCACTTGGTAGAATGGCAAAAGTTAATGAATATAAAGAGGCAGTTCAATTTTTATGTTCTGAAGCGTCATCCTATATGACGGGACAAAATATTATAATTGATGGTGGCAGATCAGTGTGGTAGAAAAAATATTTTTTTATAAATTATATATTTAGGAAATTATTAAGGTGTATTATATATCAATCGATAATAATTTTCATATCGAACTCGCTAAACAATTTATCAATAAATTCGATATAAAACACGAGAATATTACATTTATCTCTCATTTTTCATGCAGAAATACTCATAGCTTAGATGATTATAATGTCATAAATTTTGAACCAAATCCTTTAGGGTACGGTTATAAAAAAATGATGAATTATATCAAGCATATAATTCTAATAACAAAAGTTAAAAAGACCCTACACTTTAATGAGTTTGATTGTCTTTTGATATTAACTGAACAACAAATTAATAATGCTCTCTACGTAAAAATGATTACGAAAAAAAGGGGAAAAGTTTTTTTGCTTGATGAGGGCTTAGGGTTTTATGCAAATAATCTAATTAATAATAATAATAATAAATATAAAACTTTATTCATACCTTTGTATAACTTTACTTACACAATTTTAAGATTACCAATTAAAGCATTACCCAATAATGAAGGACGAATGTTCATTAGAATAAATGATAATTTAATTGATACAATATATTCCAGATTTCAATTATCGCTAAATAGACTAGCAAATGCTGTTTTTTTTGACCCACCAATTAAAAAACTAATAAAACATAACCAAGATAATATAGTTTTTTTTGCAAGCGATTTTAGTTGTTTTGGTCTTAGGGAGGAAGAAATAAGTCTTGCGCTAAGAGTAATTGAATATTTAAAAGATAATTTTATGAATGTTTTTATTAAAATTCACCCTCAGAATTATTTAGCAAGTGATGACATATTTAGAAAATACAGTTCATTAAATTATAAAAATATTCAAATAATAGCTAATGAGAGCAGTTTGGAGGAAGTATTAGTGGATGTAAAACCCAATTTTGTAGTTGGTTCAGTTAGTACAACTCTTCTTGAGTCCACGTTTTATGGATGCCATCCCATATTTACATACCATTTACTTGATCGAAAAGATATTCTAGGCATCTACGATCAAATATTAGATTCATTGCATTACAATTATATTGAAAAAATTCAAGATATTAAAATTCAATATGATTCAAATCTTGTTGGCTAGTACATTTTTAATTTTTAAAGATAATTTATGAATATTATTGTTGTTGGTATGAAATACGATTATGACGATTCCTCTAGAGAGCTGTCATATAGTTTTATAAATTTCTATAAAACATTAGAATCTCTTGGTCATAATGTTAAATTTTTTGATTTTTATCACAAATTTAAAAAAGATGGAAAAGCTTTAATGAATAAAGAATTAGAGAAGCTTGTATATGATTTTAAACCACATTTTGTATTGTTTTCACTTCATCAAGATGAATTTTTTCCTTCAACTTTAAAAAATATTACCTCTAAAACTACATCTTTTTCTTTTTTTTACGACGACACATGGCGAAGGGAATATACTGATTACTGGTCTTCTTTCTTTTCAGTTACCAATACTCCAAACCAATTTGATATTAATGCTCCTAAATTAAGCACGAAAAAAATTAGCTTCCCATTTGGTTTTAATGAAAATATTTATAAGAGAAAAAAGATTAATACAAATTATGATGTTTCTTTCATTGGTTCATGGCACCCACATCGAGAATGGATTATTAATAAACTTAAGAAAAAAGGATTTATGGTTTATACGGCTGGTTATGGTTGGCCTGAGGGTCAAGTTTGTGTATCTGAAATGGTAACAATTTTTAATTCTAGCTCTATCAATCTAAATTTAAGCAATTCTTCCTCATGGGATATAAGATATCTCTTATCAGGCCCCAGAGCTATTTTAAATACATTACGATCACAAAAAAATGTGGAACAAATAAAAGCAAGACATTTTGAAATAAGTGCATGTGGTGGATTTCAGATATCATACTTTGCTGATGGTTGAATAAATTTTATGAAATTGAAGATGAAATTGTAATTTTCAATAATATTGATGACTTAATAAACAAAGTTCAGTTCTTTTTAGATAACACTAATGAGCGTTTACGTATTTCTGATAATGCATATCGAAGAGCAATTAAAGAACATTCTTATCAAAAACGATTTACTGACTTTATTAAAAAAATTTCATGAATAAAATTATTTGTATAGATCCTCCAAGCAATTCATATAAAAATAATAAACTTTTCGATGTTAATGATAATCACCTAAATAGAGACGGCTCTCTCATTCCTTTTTTCGAACTTAAAAATTCATTAAATAAAAAAGGACATAAAGTTTTGACAAGTGATTTAATTAATTTTGCTGATGTTAATTCTAATTACCATTATTATTCTTTCGGAAATACAAATAACTTTAAACGCTTTAAATTGTTAGGGGCAAAACTTATGGCAATTGTGATTATGGAGCCACCGATTGTAGATCCAAAGCCCTATGAATTAATGTCTAAATTAAGTGACTATTTTGAAAATATTTATTCATATGATACTTCACCAAAATATAAAAATTTACAGAGATTTTATTTCACTCAATATCGAAAATCAGTAATTCACAAATATTGGTCAAATAATATAAGAATAAACAAATTGGTTCTTATTAATAGCAGCCATAAACCTCTGTTAAAAAAAGATGAATTATATAGTAAAAGAATCGATATTATTTCACAACTTTCAAAGACTAATAGTATTGATTTATATGGAAGAGGGTGGAGTAAATGGTACAGTAGAAGTAACTTATGGAAACCATATTGGTCAAATATTAGTAGTATATTAAATGCTTATAAAGGCTCTTGTATATCAAAATATGAGGTTTTGAAGGATTATAATTTTGCTATATGTTTTGAAAATATGGAAATGCCTGGCTTTATATCTGAAAAAATATTTGATTGTTTTTATAGCGGGACAATTCCAATATATCTTGGTGATCCAAATATAAGCGATACTATTCCCAGTGACACATTTATAGATTATAGAGATTTTTCAAATATTAACGATCTTCTAAAGTACCTAAATGATATGCCTAAGAAAGTTGTTAAACAATACAAAGACAAAGGTAGGGATTTTATAGAAAGTACTAAATCTGAAAATTTTAGAAATTCACTAATGGATATATTTAATGTCTAGTTTATCAAATATTTGTATTTGTATTCCAACTTATAATTCTGAGGCAACAATAAGAAAAGCATTAATATCAATAATAAATCAAAGTTACAAAGACATAGAAATTCATGTAGTTGATAATAACTCAACTGACAATACCCTTAAAATTGTGGGTGAATTTAGTGATGAAAGATTAATAATACATACAAACAAAAAAACAATACCTAGCGGTGAAAACTTTAATTTATGTACCTCTTTTAGTAAAGGAAAATATACAGCAATATTTCATTCAGATGACATTTATCATAAAGATATCTTATCTAAACAGATAAAGTTTATGGAAGAGAATAATGATGTCGGAGTGGTATTTACAAATGGTTGTATGATTGATGAAAATGACCAATTTATTGGTTCTCTTAATGTACCATCTGAAATACCAAGTGTTTGTAACTATAACCAAATAATATCATTTCTATTGAAATATTCTAATTTTATGGTGTGTCCTTCAGCCATTGTAAGAAGTAAAATTTATAAAACAAAAAATATCTGGGATTATAGTAAGTTTAAATTAAGTTGTGACCTAGGCGCATGGCTTAAAATTGCTGAATCATTCAATGTTGGTTTTATAAAAGAAAACTTAATAAGTTATCGTATATCAAAGTTTCAAGACTCGGAATATAATAGAATTAGCATTAAAAAAGCTGATTTTTTCTTACCTATTGAGTATCATCTTAAGAAAAATAAGAAGAAGTTAAAATTAGATACCGATGATTATAAAAATTTAAAAATATTAATTATTAGAGATTATCTATCGAGAACAGTAAATGCAATTATCCAAAAAAAGAATATTCAGGCTAAATCAAACTTATCTAAAATAATTAAAAATAATAATTTATCTTTAATTTTTCATAGAAAAAAAGCTTTTTTTATTGCCTGTATAGCATTTGGAATAAAATTATTTACATTACTTAATTTGTTGTTTATTTTGAGAAAAATACTGATTTATTTAAAAAAAAGATTTAACAAATAATGAATAAAAGATATATTTATGCAACCAATATAGATTGTGGGGGAGGTCTTGAATTATTGAAGTCGATTGTAGAAGATTATGATGGTATTGAAAGAATAACAATTTTTGCTAATAATAAATTTTTAAATTCTCTTCCGAAGAATAAACATATTAATTTTAAATATCAACCTCACGCATTTTATTATCGAATTTTCTTTGAGATTTATTTATTATTTATTGTCAATAGAAATGACCAAATACTTTTTTTTGGAAATCTTAGCCCTCTATTTAGGTATAAAGCAAAAGTAAGTGTTTTTATTCAAAACACACTTTTATTCGAAAAACTAACAATTAAAAATAATTCGTTATTTTTTCAAAAAATTTGGTTTCAAATGACTAAGAATAATTCAGATAAATTCATTGTACAAACACCTACTATGGTAAGACTTTTAAAAGAAAAAGTTGGTGGTTCAAAAAATATTTTACAACTGCCATTTTGCAAAATAAATATTATCAAAAAACTAAAAAAACAATTTCTTTACGATTTTATTTATGTAGCTAGTGGCCTACCCCATAAAAATCATATAATTTTAATTAAAGCATGGAAAATATTAGCAAAAGAAGGACTTTTTCCATCTTTAATTTTAACTTTTGATTTTTTAGAAAATAAGAATCTTTCTAAGTTTCTTGCACAATATAAAAAAAGATATGCTTTAAATATTCAAAATATTGGCTTTGTTAAGCACGACAATATTTATCAAAAATACAATCAAACTAAAGCTTTAATATATCCATCTCTTAAAGAATCATTTGGATTACCTCTTATTGAAGCCTCAAAATATGGCCTGGATATACTTTCTTCAAATTATGAATTTGTTAAGGATATTATTAGGCCGAATATAACATTCGATCCACAATCGCCCAAAAGTATTGCTGATTCAGTAAAGTTTTACTTAAATAATAATCAAAAAAATATACTTCGAAATAATCTTGCTTTTCCAAACAAAAATTTAAAAATTAATATTTTTCAACCCAAAGCTTTTATTAATAAAGTATTTGACTAAATTAAAAAGATTTATTTATGAATAATCCTTTTCCTGTTTCAATTATAATTTTCTTTTTAACAGTTTTACCTGCTTTTATTCAGCTTATATTTGGTTATTCCCAGTCATATGGTGTCCTTCTTGTCTCATCTTTAGTTATATTTATTAGTATTCTTTTTAATAAATTAAATTTTTTTCCAAATCATAAAAATTATTGTAAGCCTCTACTAATATTTTTACTTTTTATTTTTGTTCATTCATTATTATTATTTATTTTTAGTGATATAAATGTTAGAAGACTAAGTCTTTCATTTATTGGGCTTTGTTTACTTTTATTATCATACGGGCCAATTATCCAAGGTTTAAAATATGTTAGCAAATTAAATATATTTAACAGAATTTTTAACTATATTTTTTATTTTTATCTCTTAATTTTATTTATTGCTCCAATCAAGCTTTTTACATTTCAAACTAGTGGAAAACCTGTTGTTTTTTTCGATGAGATATCTTTATTTTGTTTGACCTTTATCCCATTCCTTTTTTATAAGAGTGTTGTATCATCACAAAAAGTTAAATTATTACTTATTGTTACAATAAGTATTTTAGCGGTGCAATATAATTCACTTTTACTGACATTGATGTGTATTTTTGTAGTTACTTTTACTCTTAAAATAAGATTTTTATTTTTTTATTTTGTAATATTAAGTTTAATTTTATATAACGATCTCATTTTAAGAGATTTATTTAATAATCTATATTTATATTTAAATAATTTTGTTAGTCAACTGACTGTAATTTTTAGTAAATATTTAAGTTTTTTTGAGGTTAGTAATATTATTTCATCAACAGATGTAACTCATCAAGAGAGAAATACTCTTTCATTCAGTAACTATTTTGAAAGCCGTATACCTCAAAAAAATAATCATAACTTATCTGTACTATATTTGCTTTCTGGATGGGAAAGAGCTTTTATTAATCTTCATAATTCATATGGTTATGGAATTGGTTTTCAACAATTAGGGTTTGAAAGTAACTATGGATTTTATCAAGATAAATTAACCTCAATATTAGGATCTTCTATGGGTTTAAAATCGGGTGGTTCAGTTGGAAGTAAAATTATAAGTGAATTTGGTATTTTTGGACTTTTTTTCATAATCATTTATATCTATAAAGCATTTATAATATTATTAAAAATAAGGTTAATGAGTATCAAACGTTTAAAATATAGTACAACCGAATTGCTAATGATGTGCATATTTACTTCCTATGGATTTTCACTCTTTTTAAGAGGGGTGGGCTACTTTAATACTGCTGGATTTCTTTTTATTATTTCTTTTATTTGGTTAATTTTACAAAAAAGGAATAATTAAATGATAAATATTTATCAAAGAAATTTATTAATATTTTCTTTTTTTATAATATTAACTTGTTTATCCATTTTTATTTCAAACAATATTCCTGTAACAAAAACAATATTTATTTTCTTTTCCATAATTTCAAATATATTATTTTTATCAATTTTTTCAATTAAAACTACAATTTTTGAAAAAATTCTCATTTCTTATCTTTGGTTGGGTTTTTGGTATAAGATTTCAATGAATTACCTTATAGGTATATTTGAAGAAAATTACCTTTACGATATATCGTTATCTGGAAAATTTATTGCTTCAATCAATTCTTTTGATGAGGTTTTTTTAATCGCGTCTGTAGGATTATTGGGATTATTAAGTGCGATAGTCATAAGAAATATTTTTTTTAAACAAATCTCATTTTCTCTTAGTATTGATTTACTACCCTTAAAAAATTTATACATGAAAAATAAATTTATAATTATTTCTTCATTTTTACTTGTTTTATTTTTTATATGTTTTTCTAATTCGCATTATGTATTTTATCAAAAGGGAATTTCTGCTGAACATGATTTATTTTTTCCATTAGCTGCTTTTTTAAAGTGGTTCCTTCTATACGGATCCTTACTTATTGTTTCCGTAATTATCTACTTTGAAACTTTATCCAAAAGAAAATTTATTTTATGGCCATTTATTCTTTTACTTTTAAATTTATACTTAATCAACTTATCTTTATTAAGTAGATCTATGCCAATTAATGCTTTTATATTTTTTTTGGCAGCATATTTTTTTCTGAAATTCAATAACATATATTTAAATAGGTTTAATTTATTTATTAGTTTTATTGTAATTATATTTCTTTCTTTTGCTTCGATAGCTCATATTAATTATGAAAGAGCAATCGCCTATAATGAGATTAATACCGGAAAAAAAAATATGATTTATGATCATACAGCTATCACTAATAAATCCTTAACAAGAACTATTATTAATATGTCAAAACCGCTATTTATTAATCGTTGGGTTGGTATTGAATCCGTAATGGCAGTGCAAGCATATGAGCGAAAAGGTTTTGATTTGTATTTGAAGCTCTTAGATGAAAAACCTGGACAAAATATTCAATCCTATTTTGATAAAAATATTATTAATAAGTATAGTCAAGAAAATTTTAATAAATATAACTTTAATTCATCCCCTGGAATTATTGCATTTTTATATTATTCTGGCAGTTACTTATTTCTTTATTTAGTAATGATTTTAATAACACTATTAGGATCTTTTCTATCATTTGCTTCATACAAGCTTTCTGGATCTAACCTTTTGTTTATGGCGATTATTGCTAACACAATCGCATACAGACTTATTAGTTTTGGTTTCGCTCCCTTCCAACAACATTATTATTTTTTGTCAATTTTATTGTCTATAATTATTCTTCCAGTATTATTATTTTTAGCAAATTGCTTTAGATATAATACTAAATAAATAATTATGAATATTTTGATACATACTCAATATTTTTGGCCAGAGAATTTTCAAATTAATAATATTGCATCTGATTTAGCTGATAAAGGACATTGTGTACATATATTAACTGGCAAACCAAATTATCCTCAAGGAAAAATTTATGAAGGTTATAAGTCTGCTGGAATAGACTTCGAAAAATTTGGTAAAGTGTTTATACATCGTATACCAATGCTTCCAAGGTATAAAAGTAGTTTAATTTCTATTTCTATTAATTATTTATCTTTCTTTTTTTCTTCGTTACTATTTTCACCCTTTGTGCTAAGAAATAAAAAATTTGACATTATTTTTGTTTACGGCACCTCACCAATTTTTCAGTCCATTCCAGCATCTTTTTTAGGTTTTTTAAAAAAAATACCTGTAGTTTTGTGGGTTCAAGATTTGTGGCCGGAAAGTGTAATGTCTACAGGATTTATCAATTCTAAGTTTCTTTTATGGATTATTGATAAGATTGTTCGGTTTACATATAAACATAGTGACTTAATTTTGGTTCAATCAAAGTCTTTTAAACCTAAAATACTAATGAAAACTTCTAAAAATAAGAAAATAAAATATCATCCCAACTCTATTAATAATTTATTTTATTCTTTAACTGGAAGTGAAAATAAAAAAAAATGCAAAGTTAAATCAATGCAATCAGGATTTACTGTAGTTTTTGCTGGAAATATAGGAGAAGCACAGTCGATGGAGACAATTGTTGCTTCCTCGAAGCTTTTAACCAAATTTTTAGATATTAAAATTATTATTTTTGGGAATGGTAGTAAGTATCAATGGCTTAAGGACATTATAAAAAGAGAAAAAATTAATAATATTTTTTTAGAGGGAAGTTACCCAGAGGAAACTATGCCACATATACTAAAAACAGCTTCTGTATTGCTTGTAACCTTAAATAATGACGATATCTTTAAATTAACTATTCCAAATAAAATTCAAGCATATCTTGCAGTTGGAAGACCCATAATAGCTTGCTTGGAAGGTGAGGGTGCAAATCTTGTGCTTGAAGCAAAAGCAGGATTAACAATAAAATCTAATGATTCATCAGGTTTAGCTAAAGGAGTTATTGATTTGTATAATATGGATACAAATAAATTAAATAAATTTGGCACGAATGGAAGGGATTATTTTAAAAAATTTTTTATGATGGATGATCTTAATAATAAATTAATTAAACATTTTAAAAATTGTCAGAAAGTATCAAATTTAAAATAATATGAAGAATAAAGTTTTGGTTCTTGGAATAACTGGTTTAATCGGAAGTAATTTATTTAGATGTTTAAAATCAATCAATGAGATTGATATTTATGGGACATATAGATCTCATAGAAAAATTTTTTTTAATGATAGAAATTTAATTAATAATAAACTTTTCAAATGTGACGTATCTTCTTATCAAGATTTATTGAAAATTATACAAAAAATTAAACCTAATTTTGTAATAAATTGTATTGGGGTGACCAAACATCAAAAGAATATTGCTAAAAAAATAGTTTTTGAGATAAATGCAAATTTTCCACAAAAACTTGCTATTTCAAGCAAAGAGTTCTCTTATAAATTAATACATATAAGTACAGATTGTATTTATTCTGGTAAGAAAGGAATGTATAAAGAATCAGATCCATCAGATGCTATTGATGATTATGGAAAATCTAAAGCAGAAGGCGAGCGACTAATTGACAACTCTTTAATTATTAGAACATCTACAATTGGTCATGAATATTATACAAATTATGGACTATTGAATTGGTTCTTATCTCAGGATAAATCCTGTATTGGATTTGAAAAGGCAATTTTCTCTGGAGTTCCTACTAATATTTTTTCAGATATTATTAAAAATATTATTATCAATTATCATAATCTTTCTGGAATATATAATATAGCTGCTGAGCCAATCGATAAATATTCTTTATTAAAAATAATAGCGCAAATCTACAAAAAAGATATATCCATAATTTCTGACTCTTCATTTATGATTGATAGATCATTAGATGGTAGTAAATTTAATAATTTAACAAAGAGCAAGTTACCATCTTGGGAAATTCTTATAGAATCAATGTATGATGATAATCAAAAACATATAAAGCCTTAGTTGATGAATATATTTAAAGATAAAGTTTTACTTATTACTGGTGGCACTGGGTCATTTGGAAAATCTATCATATCAAAGTTTTTAAAAAGTGATATAACTGAAATAAGAATATTTAGTAGAGATGAAAAGAAGCAAGAGGAAATGCGTCTTGCCTACAATAATTTAAAATTAAAATTCTATATTGGAGATGTAAGAGACTATTCTTCAATTTATAACGCATTAAAAAATGTTGATTATGTATTTCATGCTGCAGCATTAAAACAAGTCCCGTCTTGTGAATTTTATCCAACTGAAGCTATAAAAACGAATATTCATGGATCTGAAAATGTTATTAGGGCTGCTAAAAATAGAAATGTTGGACGCGTAGTAATGCTTAGCACTGATAAGGCTGTATATCCTATAAATGCAATGGGAATTTCAAAGGCAATGATGGAAAAAGTTATGATTGCTAATTCGAAATTCCAAGAGAAAAACGAAACTATATTTTGTGCGACCCGATATGGAAATGTTATGGGTTCAAGAGGATCAGTTATTCCGCTTTTTATTAATCAAATAAAAAAATCTAAAAATTTAACAATTACAGATCCTAATATGACACGTTTCTTAATGTCCTTAGATGAATCAGTTAATCTTGTAATGTACGCATTTGAACATTCTAAGCAAGGTGATATTTTTGTTCAAAAATCTCCTGCATCTTCAATAAAAAATTTAGCAGCTGCACTTTGTGAAATTTTTAATTGTAAAGATAAAAAAATTAATATTATTGGAACTAGGCATGGTGAAAAACTATATGAAACTTTAGTGTCTCGTGAGGAATTAGCAAGAGCACAAGATTTAGGAGATTTTATTAGAATTCCTGCAGATAGTAGAGATTTAAACTACCCAGAGTACTTTGATACTGGTCAAACTATTATTTCTGAGAGCTCTGATTACACTTCTCATAATACAAATCAACTTTCTGTAGATGAAATCAAAGATAAATTGCTTAACCTTCCATTTATTAAGGATCAGTTAGATGCGTAGTGTAATGACTATTGTAGGAACAAGGCCTGAGTTAATTAAAATGAGTAGAGTAATTAGTGAATTTGATAAATATACTAGGCATACTCTAGTTCATACTGGTCAAAATTATGATTATGAATTAAATGAAGTTTTTTTTAAGGATCTTGGAATTAGGAAACCAAATTATTTTCTAGAATCAGCCGGAGAAAATCCAGCTAGTACAATTGCTAGTATAATTGAGAAATCATATGAAGTGATGTTACAAAATAAGCCTGATGCTATTTTACTATACGGTGATACCAATTCATGTTTATCAGTAATTGCAGCCAAAAGACTAAAAATACCTGTCTTTCATATGGAGGCTGGAAATAGATGCTTTGATCAGCGTGTGCCTGAAGAGTTAAATCGTAAAGTTCTTGATCATTTAAGTGATATTAATTTTGTGTTAACTGAGCATGCAAGAAGGTATTTAATTGCAGAAGGCATAAAGCCTGAAATGATTATCAAAACAGGTTCTCACATGCCAGAGGTTTTAAGTTTTCATGCGAAAAAAATTGAGCAGTCGGAAATTATAAAAATACTCAAATTAAAAAAACAAGAGTTTTTCATTGTAAGTTTACATAGAGAAGAAAATGTTGATGTTGAAAAGAATTTGATTAGCATTATTCAAGCACTTAATGATTTAATCCAAAAGTATAACTTCCCAATTATTGTATCTACTCACCCAAGAACGCAAGAGAGACTTAATAATTTGAAAGACATTAAAATAAGAAATGGAATTAAATTTTTAAAACCTTTTTCTTTTTGTGATTATATTAAATTACAAAAAGAATCACTATGTGTTATCTCAGATAGCGGAACTATAACCGAAGAGGCCTCAATTCTTAATTTAAATGCTATTACCATTCGTAATATGCATGAAAGACCAGAAGGAATGGATGTTGGAACTCTTATAATGTCCGGTCTTCGAGGTCAAGAAATTCTTGATGCTGTTTCTATAGTTTTAAATCAATCAGATGATGATAAGAGAATAGTTAATGAGGTAGAGGATTACGAATCTAGTAAAACTGTTTCAATTCAAATATTAAGATGTGTTATCAGCTACATAGACTATATAAATAAGAATGTATGGTCTAAGGATAATGTATAACTATCTTTTTTCATTATTTTGTAGGTATTCTATAGTTTTAAGTGGATTTATTGTTTTTATTTTTACTTCCTACCAATTTGGACCAGAAGGAAGGGGAATTATTGCTATTGGTGGGTCAATAATTTCTATTATTGGAATAATATTTTCATTTAATTTGGGACGTAGCTTTATATCACTTGCTAAACAGAATAAAATTCTTAAAGAAAATCTTATTAAAAGTTATATTAAATTACATTTAGTCTTAATTTTTTTAGCTATATTTGTTGCATTTATTTATATGTTTTTTTCAAATCATCTGTATGAATTATCCTTACAAAATATTATCTTTCTTTTTTTAATCGGAATACCTTTTTACTTGTGGGGCGTAAATAATAATGACATTTATGCTTCATTTGATATGACTTTTAAACAAGAAGTTATAATATTATCAACAAGAATAGTATTAATAATAGTTTTAGCTTTATTGTGGTTGCTAAATGCAAATCAAATTTTTATATTTTTATTATTGTATTACTTTACTCTTTCAGTTGGTTCATTAGTTGAAATGATCTACATTTACCGACAAGGAAAGTTAAAAGATTTTTCTATCTTGAAAAAATATCTTCCGTTAATTCCAAAATTAATTAAGTATGCACACTCTGATTATTTGGCTTTTCATTTATATCCATTTTTTTTGATTTTATTAAGCACTTTTTTTTTGGATTTAAAAGAGCTTGGTAAATTAAATTTTGCAATCCAAATAACTAGCTTCATTTTTTTATTATCAATTGTAGCAAGCATTAGAATGAAGTCATATGTATCTATGAAGGGAACAAAAAACTATTCTAAAAATATAATTATATTATTTTTTATAACTTCAATACTTTCTTTCTTTGCATTTGTATTATGTATTTTTTTAGTTCAAGATTTTGTTAATTATTTTTTTTCTAGTTTTGGTGATATAAGAAAATATTTATTAATACTTCTTTTTTCAATACCTGGACATCTTCTATACCAATTTAACTTACCTGTAATGCTTGAAAAGAATCAATTAAAAAAATCTGCTGTAATTAATGGGATGAATTTTATTTTTTGTCTCTTTATAGCTTTTTTTGCAATAAAATATTATGGTATCTACGGTTTTTGTGTTTCGTTCTCTTTGTTTTATATGCTACAGATTCCTTTTAACTTTTTATTTTTACGAGACAATTATAAGCATGAAATCTTTCGGTAATTTATATTTAATTTAAGATGTTTACTAGTATGCATTTAATAGTATTTCCAATACTAATTTTTTTCATTACTTACCTTTTAATTGGTATTTCTCTTAAATACAAAATTATTACAATTAATGATGAACCAAATGAGCGATCTCTTCATAATTCAATAACACCAAGATATGGTGGATTAATTTTTATTTCTGTTTCATTACTTACAGGCTTCCTTATTTTTCCAGAACATATTCAATATTTAATAATTCTTTGCCTTCTACTGATGTCTATAAGTTTTATTGATGATATTGGACATGTTAATTTTGTTATAAGATTAATAATTCATTTTTTAATCGCATTTTCGCTAATTTTTATTCAACCAGGTGAATATAATTTCTTTATTTATTCACTTTTAGTTCTATATTTAGTGTGGAGTATAAATCTAACAAATTTTATTGATGGTGCCAATGGTCTTGCCGGCGGCTGTTCATTCATATCATTCTTAATTTATGGCATTGCTTTTTACTTATCAGGAAATGATGATTTCTTTCTTTTTTCATTAATTATTTCCTCAAGTATTTTTGCTTTTCTTATATATAATTTTGATGATGCAAAAATATTTATGGGTGATACTGGAGCTGCAACTCTTGGTTTTTTACTTGCAGCATTCGGTTTTTATGGATGGTCACAAGATTACTGGTTTTTTTGGTTCCCGCTTCTCGTCTCTGCTCCTGCAATTTCCGATACAACCTTAACTCTTTTAAAACGAATTTTTCATGGACATAAATTCTGGGAACCGCATCAGAACCATTTATTTCAGAAATTAATTCTTATGGGGAATGGACACAGAAAAATTTCAATTATTTATATTTACTTAACTTTTATTTTTGGTTCTGTTGGAATTATTACTAATTTTTTTGCATCAAATATATTGATGGGGATATTACTAATACCTTTAGGTCTCTTTTTAATTTTTAGTATTTTTTTGATAGAAAGGAGATGGGCATTATTTGATAAATCAATTAACAGAGCATTCCATTTTGTCTCATTTAATGATCTCTCTTTACGCTATCATAATTTTCTAGTTATCTTTCTTGATTTATTACTTGTGATACTTGCTTGGCATTTATCATACGTTGTTCGATTTAGTCTTGATTTTTATGATAATGAAGTATTCTCTCCATATAACGGTCTACTTACTATTATTTTGATTCAATCTTTTTGCTTTTATATTTTTAGCATACATAAATCCTCTTGGAGGTATGTAAGTATTTCAGATTTTTCTAATATATTATATTCAGTAGCAACTTCATCCCTTTTAATAATTATATTTTATTTAATTTCTTCAAAATTAAATTTACTAACTCTATTTCAATTTGACAATGTTCCTCGTTCAATTTTCTTACTTGATTTTATCTTTGTTCTTACCTTAATTTCTGGATCAAGAATTCTTTTTAGAGTTATCTATGAAAATTTTAACCAACCACTAGCTGAAAAAAATATTATTATTCTTGGCGTCTCTGAAGAATCTGTCACCATCAGTAAACAGCTTTTAAATAATGATAAATGGAATCTTATTGGCTTTTTAGATGATGATAAATATAAAAATAGGGAAATACATGGATTAAAAGTTCTTGGTAGCATTAATGAATTAAAACAAATTCATAATATATTTAATATAAATCACATTATTTTACCTAATCATATTTCAGGTTCTCCAGAGCTAAGAAATGTATATAGGATTTGTCATGCTTTAAACATTCAAGTTATGACTATGCCACTTTTAAATGATATTTTAGATGAGAGTAATTATATTTCGACAAATAAAAAAATAAATATAGAAGATTTATTGGGTAGAGAGAAAGTTACTATGAGCTCAATTAAACTTCCCACTCTTTTTGATGAAAAGATTGTTTTTATAACTGGAGCTGGAGGATCTATTGGGAGTGAATTATCAATTCAAATTGCATCCCTAGAACCAAAACTTCTTATTTGTTTTGATATTTCAGAAGCCGCAATATACAACTTGCAACAATTAAATCCTTTATTAGATAAAAAGAATATTATTTTTTTAGTTGGAGATATAAAGGATGAAGCAAGAATCTCATCAATATTTTCAAAATATAATCCTAATATAATTCTTCATGCAGCAGCATATAAGCATGTTCCAATGATGGAGAGTAAAAATATTTATGAAGCCTTAATAAATAATAGTTATGGTACATATTTACTTTCAAAACAAGCAAAAAGACATAATGTTAATAAATTTATTTTTATCTCCACAGATAAAGCTATAAACCCAACTAATATAATGGGAGCAAGTAAACGTTTAGCAGAGATTTATTGCCAATCCTTAAATTCATTAAAATCAACAAAATTTATAACAGTTCGTTTTGGGAATGTTCTTGGTAGCAGCGGAAGTGTTATTCATTTATTTAAAAAACAAATTGAACATGGGGGCCCAATTACAATAACACATCCAGATATAACCCGATATTTTATGTCAGTAAGCGAAGCAACTCGTTTAGTTTTGGAGGCAGCTGATATTGGTGATGGTGGTGAAATTTTTGTTTTAGATATGGGTGTCCCAATTAAAATAAGTGATTTAGCAAAAGATATGATTGCTCTTTATGGCCTATCCGAAGAATCAATTGAAATAAAATATATTGGATTAAGACCTGGTGAAAAATTATTTGAGGAGCTTCTTGCAGATGATGAATTAACAAAACCAACTTTAAATAAAAAAATTAGAGTAGCAAGAATGCCTAGAGGTTTTAAATCTAAAATTTCTGAATCCTTAAGATGGATAAAAAACATTCATAATGAATCTGAATCAAAAATTAAGAAAGATTTAAAAATGTGGGTAAAAGAATATCGACAAAAGTAATTAAAAAATTTTATTCTATAAATAGAATTTCATTAATATCATTTATATCAGAGTAAATAGGAATGTTTGACCAGTCTTGCAAATGTCCATAACCATAATTTGCTTTAACAAACTTTAAATTATTTTCTCTAGCCGCTATCCCATCAGCTTTTGTATCCCCAACAAAAAACGATTCTTTAAAATCTTTATCATTATAAATAATTTCTTTAATCAACTGACTCTTATTTCTAAAAATACTATTGCTATCAGAACACTCAATATATAAAAAAAAATTGTCCCAATTAAAATATTTTATTATTTTCATTGTAGGCACTTTTCTTTTATTCGTAGCGATTGCCATCTTTCCACCTAATTTTTGTAATATATTTAAGGTGTCATTAGTTTTATTATAAGCTTTAGAGAAGCTAAGTATTTCTTGATCATGATTCTTAACAAATTCATCAACAAATTCATCAAGTAATTTTTTATATTTCTTACCTAAAATTTCCATAGCTGTTTCTTTTAATGGCGGTCCAATGATAACTTTTTTTGCAATTTCTATTCTTTCTGGAGCAAGTTTCTTAGTAATATTAATAAAAGTCTGCCGAACATGATTTTCTGAATCAATTAAAGTCCCATCAAAATCAAAAATCCAGCATTTATTCATTTTATAAAATTACCCAGTCTTTAGAAATAATACTTTTTTCAATAGCTTCCAAGGTTTTTGCATTCCAAACAGCATCATTCATGTCTAATTTTGGTTCTAATTTATTTGAAGCTACTTTATTGAAATGATTAATTTCCAATAAAAAGTGATTTGCTTGAGGTACTACTTCCTCTTTCAAACCTGAACCTTCAGTAGCGTAGATAACTTTTGCAGTTTTATCCTCTGGCTGCCAAACAATAGGACATTTAACCCTACCTAATGGTCCAAAGGCCTCAAATTCCGACCTTCTTGTGCATTCAAAACTAATATCAAAAGTGGCTCTTTTATGATTTCCAAAATCAATCATGCCAGTTGTCGAAATATCAGCACCATGTTCGTTTAATTTTGCTGATGCGTAAACCTTTATAGGATTTTCTTTAAAGCACTGTCGAATAGTATGAATTGCGTATGGTCCAATATCCCATAGAGCTCCACCACCTTTTTTCATATTACGATTTATTCGATAATATCTTGCTGGCTGAATTGGAAAGGAAAACATTGAATGTGCATAATGCACTTTACCAAGTATATTTGATTTAATTACATTTTGAATACGATCAAACTGTGGATGAAAGGCATACATAAATCCTTCCATAATTTTTACATTAAATCTCTTTGATTCTTCAAAAAGTATTTCAACTTCTGAAGATTTTAACGCCATCGGCTTTTCAATAAGTACATGTTTTTTTGCTCTAATACACTTTAAGGCTATTTGAACATGTTCTTCATTTGCAAGAGGTATGTAAACGGCATCAATACGTCCGTGGTTCACTATTTGATCTAGACCATCAAAAGTTTGTACTGTATCTTCAAGATGAGGAGCATGCTTCAATAAGCATTCTTTTGCAGCACCCATTCGCCTACTACCAATTGCAATTAACTCACCAAGGTCTGAATCTATAATGGCTGGCATGAGTCTTTCATTTACCCTTGCTGCCCCTACAATTCCCCATCGTATTTTAGTCATTTTTATTCCTATTTAATTGTTTGCCTATATGATCCTCTCCACGTAATTTTGCTAATTCGATTTGTTTTTGTCGCTCAGTCACACTGGATTTTTTTTCATTTGTTAGTTTGCCATAACAATGTGGGCAGGATATTCCTTTAATGTAATGTAAAGAATTCATTTCATCTGGAGATAGTGGGTGCCTACATGCATAACATTGGCCATATTTACCCTCATTTAATCCATGTGTAACGGCAACTCGCTGATCAAAAACAAAACATTCACCCTCCCATAAGCTTTTAGCCTTATCAATAGTTTCTAAGTACTTTAATATACCTCCTTTTAGATGATATACATCCTGAAATCCTTTCTCTAACATTAAGGAAGTGGCTTTCTCACAACGAATACCGCCAGTACAGAACATTGCAACCTTTTTTTGTGTCTTCGGGTTTAAATTCTTTTCAATAAAGCTAGGGAGTTCACGAAAAGTTGAAGTATTCGGGTTTTTAGCATCCTTAAAGGTACCTATATCTACCTCATAACTATTTCTTGTATCTATTATTATTGTATTGGGGTCGCTAATAAGATCATTCCATTCTTCTGGCTTGACATATTTACCAACTTTTTTGGTTGGACTGACTCCATCAACTCCTAAAGCTACTATTTCTTTTTTTAATCTAACTTTCATTCTATAAAATGGATTTTTGCTAGCCCATGATTCCTTATGCTCTAGCTTAGAAAATAAATTATTAAATAAATTTTCTTTCTTTATAAATATTAAAAAATCACGGATATTTTTTTCTTTTCCTGAGATTGTTCCGTTGATACCCTCATCTGCAAGTAAAATGGTACCTTTTATCTTATTTGATTTGCAAAAATTATAAATATGCTCTTGAATGCTATTTTTTTTGTTAAGAGTTACAAATTGATAGAAGGTAACAGTTAGAAACATAGGGGCTTTGCTTTAAATATATCGTTTATTTAATAGTATAAAAATGTTATTTTAACGCTCTTTCATAAATAAATTAATTGTTTTGGAGAATTAAATATGGCAATAGAGCAAACATTATCAATTATTAAACCAGATGCTGTCGCAAAAAATGTTATTGGGGAAATTTATTCACGCTTTGAAAAGGCTGGCTTAAAGATTATAAAAGCGCAAATGATTCACTTATCCAAAGAGGAGGCGGAAGGATTTTACGAAGTACATAAAGAGCGCCCTTTTTTTAGCGATCTAGTTACGTTCATGATTTCGGGACCAGTAATGATTCAAGTATTAGAAGGAGAAAATGCCGTTTTAATGAATCGTGAATTAATGGGAGCCACCAATCCTAAAGAGGCGGATGCAGGAACTATTAGGGCTGTTTTTGCTGATAGTATTGATGCCAATGCAGTTCATGGATCTGATTCATTAGAAAATGCTAAAATTGAAATTAATTATTTCTTTGGTTAGAAT
>MDTC01113199.1_pt1 | contig 27957 bp, 22 predicted proteins | sample 811181 | NCBI WGS metagenome assembly MDTC01 (sample SAMN05326644, study PRJNA326480) | marine metagenome | isolation source: seawater | place: Pacific Ocean: North | collected 2011 | reverse complement strand
GAATAGGTGAGGAGTGCTCCTTCATAATAGGCTGATGCGCCGGGAATACTACTGATTTGACTTGCTAGCATACCTGCTGTGCAGCTTTCAACAGTGCCAATGGTAAGTTTTTTATCAATCAATTGTTGCCCTATGATCTGGGGTAAAGTATCACGGTCATATCCAAAGAAATGATTGGGAATTAAATTCTCTAACTCTGCAAAGAGTGCATCAATCATCGCAGCATCGTCACTGCCTTTTGCCGAAGAAACTCTAAGTTTCACAATTCCTGAAGAAGGAAGGTATGCTAGCGATAGGCCATTTTTATAAATACGGTTCTCCCAATCTTGTATTTTTTCTGCCAAAAATGATTCTCCTATGCCTTGGGTGAGTGCTGTTTTGTAATACATAGATTTGAGCTTGAAACGATTCTTCAGTTTCGGAATAGCTTGCTCTGTCATAATACCTTGCATCTCATAAGGGACACCCGGTAAGCTGATAAATATTTTATTATTTTTTTCAAACCACATTCCTGCTGCAGTACCGTAGTCATTTTCTAAAATTGTACAATCTATTGGTAACTCTGCCTGTTTATAATTTGACTCGAGCATTGGTCGGTTGCGTCGACTGAAGAAGGATTCAATTTTATCTAGTGTAGGTTTGTCTTGTTTTAGCTTGCTACCAAAGTATTCAGCTAAAGTATATTTTGTAATATCATCTTTTGTCGGGCCAAGCCCACCTGTAATGATTATGCAGTCTGTATTATCATCAATCGCATTTAGGCTGGTAATGATTTCATTTTTTTTATCACTTATCACTACGGTTTTAATAATTTCGGCTCCAGATTTTGAAAGGGTCTCTCCTAACCAGGATGCATTTGTGTTAACCGTTTGTCCGATGAGTAATTCATCACCGATTGAGATCAGTTCAACTTTCATTTCTTTATAAATTTTGCAATAGATTCGATATGGCCTGTATGAGGAAACTGGTCAACTAAACTATATTTATCTAGTTTGAAACCCGCCTTAGATAGGGTGGAAGCATCTCGTGCTTGTGTTGATGGATTACATGAGATATAGACTATTTTATTCGTATCTATTTCTATTACTTTTTTGAGTGTTTTAGGTGCAATTCCAGCACGCGGTGGATCAAGAATGACCGTATCAATTTTTCCTTGATACTGAGGGTTGAATTTTAAAAATTTACCTACGTCTGACGCAAAAAATTTTGTGTTTGTAACACAGTTACCTAATGCATTTTTCTGAGCATCCTCAATTGCCTCATGAACAATATCTACTCCAACAATTGAAACATTTGGATCCCTTTTTGCCATTAATTGAGCAATGGTACCTGTTCCGCAGAATAAATCTAGGACTACCTTGTCTGAACTTATTTCATCTTCGAAAACGTAATCTAATGCCTTTTTGTATAATAGCTCAGCACATTTTGGGTTGGTTTGAAAAAAGCTTTCCATCCGCATTTGGAAATTTAGTCCAAGTAGTTTTTCTCGAATAAAGTCTTTACCAAAAAGAATTTGGCTTTGGCCATTCTCTATTTTTGCCCGGTCAGCAACATTATCATTCACGGTATGGAGCAATCCTGCAATACGTTCGCCCATAAGCTTTTTAACAAAGCTTGAAAATGCATTTAAATCGAATTTATTAAGCCCCTCAGATGACGTAACGAGGTTTACCAATAATTGATCAGCGGTAAATGATTTCCTCACAACAATATGCCTAAAAAAGCCTTTTTTTTGAGGTGGGTGCCAAGCGCTTAATCCAGTTTTATGGAGGTATTCACGTAATTCTTTTAACTTTTCTTCCCATTCTTGGTCAAAAAGTCCTGAGGCTTTATTTAAACTTTCTACTTTCCACCAGGTACCCCGTCTTTTAAATCCTAAAGCGAATGCATCATCTTTTTCTGAATCCGTCTCAAGGCAATGCTCTATCGAAGAAAAACTATATTCCATTTTATTTCGATAAAAAAAATGTTCTGGTGCTGAAATAAAGGTATCAAAAACCTCTCTAATTTCTTGAATACCTGATAATCTGCGGAATGTTTCCAAGGTAGAATCTTGCTTGATTCGCTCTTGTTCATTTACCGGTACAAAAATGTAGGGTGCTCCTGAGATGGCCTGATAACTATTTATTTGTTCAACTGGCGATCGCTTTAGGATTTCAAGAAGTTTTGCCTCGTAGTATTTTTTCTTTTTGGCAGAAATGATCACTTTCACTCTTTGCCCAGGATAGGTATTGGGAACGAAAACTATACCACGTTGGATATCCTCGGAAATTTCAGCTATTCCTTTTCCTCCGAATGCGAAATCTGTTATTTCAAGTTCTACTCTTTCTCCTCTTTTCAACATCTTAAATCATTCCTCGAATAATACCTTTATCAGAGGTATCAATAAAGTCTAATATTTCATTTCTAATATCACTTTCAGGTATTTGCTCTTTGATTGCCTCTATTCCCTTTGAAATGTTATTATTCTGTATATACAAGATTCGATAAAGGTCTTCAATTTGCTTCACGATTTTATCCGAAAATTTTCTTCTTCGAAGTCCGATAGAGTTGACTCCAGCGAAGGTCAAGGGTTCTCTTGCGGCTTTTACGTATGGTGGTATATTTTTTCTAATTAGCGAGGCACCACCAATAAATGTGTGTTTTCCAATATGCGTGAATTGCTGCGCAGCAACTTTACCCTCTAAGATTGCATAATCATCAATTTGAACATGACCTGATAATCCGGTGTAGCTGGCTAAAATAACATGGTCACCAATAGTACAATCATGCGCAACGTGCACGTAGGTCATCAACAAGCAGTTTGAACCTATTTTTGTAGCTAACTTATCGTTTGTACCTCGGTGAATGGTCACACATTCTCTAATGACTGTATAATCGCCTATTTCTACGGTTGTATATTCACCGCTAAATTTTAAATCTTGCGGTATGACTCCGACAACTGCTCCAGGAAATATCTCACATTTTTTTCCAATTCTCGTACCAGGGTAAAGTACAGCATTAGAATGAATTTTAGTCCCTTCACCAATAATTACATCTTCATGAATATGCGCAAATGGTTCGATGACTACTCCATTATTCAGCTGTGCTTTTGGATGAACAGATGCTAGAGGGCTTATATTCATTATACTTCTTTGTCTTTTATCACTTGTGCTAACATTTCTGCTTCAGCAACAACTTTGCCATTTACATATGCTTTTCCAGACATTTCAACCAGCCCTCTCCTTATTGGAGACATAAGTTCAAGCTCAAAAACCACTGAATCACCAGGAAGAACTTTATGCTTGAATTTGACATTGTTAATTTTCATAAAATAAGTAGAGTATAGGTGAGGATCTTCAACTTTACTTAAGGCAAAAATCCCACCGACCTGAGCCATCGCCTCAACTTGTAATACTCCTGGGAAAACTGGGTTTCCAGGAAAATGCCCTGTGAATACAGGCTCATTCATCGTAATATTCTTTACACCCCAAACTGAATTTTCTGTTATTTCCATAATCTTATCTACCATTAAGAATGGAAAGCGATGCGGAAGCATTTTTTCAATATCATTTATGTCAAATAAAGGAACTTTTCTTAAATCAAAGAATTTCCCTTGTTGCTGCTGTTTTTTAATCTGTTCTTTTAAAACTTTTGCAAATCTCACGTTTCCTGAGTGACCCGGTCTGGCGGCAAGGATATGGGCTTTGATTGGTCTACCGATAAGCGCTAGGTCCCCAACGATATCTAATAGTTTGTGTCGTGCAGGCTCATTTTCATATTGAAGTTTTGTACTATTGAGGACGCCGACGCCATCTACATTTACTTTCAGGTCTTCTTTGCCTAATAGTTTTGCTAGTTTTGTTAGTTCGTCTTGTGATACGTTTTGACGTTCTACCATTACAATGGCATTGTCTAGATCTCCTCCTTTAATCAGATTGTTTTTAGCCAGATACTCAAGCTCTCTCAAAAATACAAACGTTCTACATTTTGCAATATTCTTATTAAATTCTTCAATATTATACATGCTTGCATGCTGGGTCCCTAGTGCGGGAGATTGATAATCTACCATAACAGTTAACCTATAATTAACATCAGGAATGGCAAGGAATTCGATTTCATTCTCTTCATCTTCCCATGGGATATTTTCTGTCAACTCAAAGTAAATTCTTTCGGCATCTTGTTCCTCGTACCCGGTCGCCTCTATTGCTTCTACGAATTTTAGTGCGCTTCCATCCATGATAGGGATTTCAGGACCATCAATCGTAATAAGCGCGTTGTCTATTTGACAGCCATATATAGCGGCGAGGATATGCTCTGTCGTGTGCACACGTGCTTTATTTTGTTCGAGAGTCGTTCCTCTCTCAGTTGAAACTACAAGGTCTACATCCGCTTTAATCAGCGGTTGTCCATCAAGGTCTATTCTTTGGAATTTATAGCCATGATTTGCAGGTGCAGGACGAATTTCAACGTTAGCAACAACTCCAGTGTGGAGTCCTATACCCTTTAGTTTAACAATTCCTTTGAGCGTTCTTTGCTTTTCAGACATCAATTTATAATTTGGTTAATGCTTCTATTTTTTCTTCTAATTCTTGCACCCTTTTCAACAGCCCAGGAAGCTTTCTAAAGCCGAAATATGACCGTTTAAAATCATCTAATGGAATTCCTGGTGAACCCATTAGGGTTTCTGCTTTTTTAATACTTGATGGAATTCCAGATTGTGCAACAATTTTTGTTTGATCTGCAATTTTAATGTGGCCACTAATTCCAGCTTGACCTCCAATGAGAACATTCTTGCCTATTTTGGTTGACCCTGCGATACCGACTTGCGCAGCCATGGCAGAATCCTTGTTGATATCAACATTGTGAGCAATTTGGCATAGATTATCTATTTTAACCCCTTTACGAATGAATGTTGAGCCCATCGTTGCACGGTCTATCGAGACATTTGATCCCAATTCCACATTGTCTTCAATGACTACATTTCCAATTTGCGGTATTTTCTGAAATTTTCCTTTTTCATTTGGGGCAAAACCAAATCCATCAGAACCTATTACAGTTCCAGAATGAATAATACAATTTGAACCTATTTTACAATCGTGGTAAATATTTACGTTCGGATAGATTTTTGTTCCATTTTCAACTACTGAATTTTCTCCAATATAACAATTGGGATAAATCACGACATTATTCCCAATTTTCACATTCTTACCGATATAAGTAAAAGATCCTATATGCACATTTTTACCAATCCGCGCAGTTTCATGGATATGAGTTTGTTTTTCTATTCCTGGCTCTTTATTGTATAGATTACCATATAGTTCTAGTAATTTTGCAAAGCATGAGTATGCATCATCAACTTTAATTAATGTTAGTGTTTCAGGAAGGGGTTTAGTTGGCGAAAAGGTTTTATTCACAATACAAATTGACGATTCGGTTGTATATATATATTCCTCGTATTTTGGATTAGAGAGAAAACTCAATTTTCCTTTTTTACCTTCTTCGATCTTAGCCAAATCATTGACTAGAGTATCTGAGTCTCCTTGAATTTCTCCATTAAGAATACCGGCAATTTGATCAGCTGAAAATTCCATGAGTTAAAAGTATAAAAAGTGAGGTGTTTATTTGCATGATTTGTTAAATAAATACTAACAATTGGAAGATGCATAAAACGCTTAATGACACGATGAATAATCAATAAAACAACTCATTTTACTGAGCTATTTAGTTTATTTTGCACAGGTATCGTTATCAAATACAAACTTGTATATTCTCGCTTTTTCTTTAAAGTAGGTGGCGAAAATTGTTACTTCTTGCTCTTGATCTGTTTTAAAAACCATTGCGTATGTTGGTTTAGGTTTTCTGGTTAGATCAGTTTTCGAAATATTAATTCGTCCATTTTTGAGAAAAAACGCGCTTAGAACACTATCCTCCTCAATACCTAACGCTTTTCTTTGGCAAATAGTATATTTACTTGAATCAGAATAAAAAAGATTTTTCGCAGTTGGAAAATGAATGGGTTTCGCAAGACCTGCTTCAGTAGGCTTTGTATTCTTAGCTGAAAATTGATTTGGAACCAGTTCACCTATAAGGGCATCTTTATGTAAAATGACTTGACAAACAAACTTATCATATGAATCCGTTGCCCCCTCAAGATGATAAATTTTTGGATTACTTATTTTTTCACTTTTTGAGAATATTATATCAGCATTTATCAGAAAGTCGCTAAGCTCATCTTCATTAATGTTCAGATTTTCCAAAACTTTGAGGTTACTATCTGAAATATAAATTAATCGCTCATTGATCATGTCTTTAACTCGATTCTCTGGAAGCCATGAACATCCTCGGTTATTGAAGAAAAAGAAAACACAGACGAGGCCTATTCCGAATCCAAAACCGAAATATAGAAGTCTTCTATAGACGTTACTCATTTCGTTTTTGGTTAAGGAAACCTATTTAAATAGGAAAATTTCAAGATAAGATAATGGTATTTTACCACCGACAAGTTTCTAAAGAAGGGCATCAAGTTTTGCCTCTAAAGTCGCCTTCGGAACAGCTCCAACGGATTTATCTACTACCTCTCCGTTTTTGATAAAAAGAACAGTCGGAATACTGCGAACACCAAACTGAGCTGATACATTTGCATTCAAGTCTACATTAACTTTTCCAACGAGTGCTTTTCCTTCGTAGTCTTTCGACATCTCATTAATAAGCGGACCAATCATTCTACAAGGGCCACACCATTCTGCCCAAAAATCAACTACAACTGGTTTTTCGGATTTGATTACCAATTCATCAAAGTTTGCATCTGTTATTTCTAAAGCCATAATGTTTGTTTTGTCTTTTAAGTAGCAACAAAATTAATTTAAATATTTTACGAAGCCACATTTTAATTCATTGAATTCAGTTTGATAGTTCTTTTTTGAGATATTTCCCGGTATATGACGACTTATCTCCTTTTTTTACTAACTGCTCAGGAGTACCCTGAAATACAATATGCCCACCTAAAACTCCTCCTTCAGGTCCGATATCAATAATGTCATCTGCCATTTTTATAATATCTAGATTGTGCTCGATTACTACGACAGTATTTCCTTCATCAACCAAAGCATTTAAAACTGTAAGAAGCTGTTTAATATCTTCGAAATGAAGTCCTGTAGAGGGTTCGTCAAGAACATAGATGGTTTTCCCTGTCGATTTTTTAGAAAGCTCACTAGCAAGCTTTATTCTTTGAGCTTCACCTCCCGATAAGGTTGTAGAGGGCTGTCCGAGCTTAATATAACCTAAACCGACACGTTTGAGTGTTCCAATTTTTTGACGAATTTTCGGATAATGCTCAAAGAATTCAAATGCTTGTTCTATAGTCATATTTAGTACATCCGAAATTGATTTACCCTTGTATTTGACTTGTAAGGTTTCTGAATTATATCTTTGCCCATTGCACGTTTCACACTCCACATAAACATCTGGGAGAAAATTCATTTCGATAAGTCGCATACCTCCACCATTACATGTTTCGCATTTCCCACCTGCAACATTGAATGAAAATCTCCCAGGTTTGTATCCTCTTATCAAGGATTCAGGAAGTCCCGCAAATAGTTGACGGATCTCGTCAAATATTTTAGTGTATGTTGCTGGATTTGACCTAGGCGTCCTACCAATTGGGTTTTGGTCTATTTCTACAACCTTATCAACGTTTTCTAAACCCTTAATTTTAGAGTAAGGAAGGGGTTTTCGAACTCCTTTGTAAATGTATTCGAACAATATTGGAATAAGTGTCTGGTTGATTAAAGTGGATTTCCCACTTCCGCTAACTCCTGTAATGCAACTGAATGTACCTAGCTTTAATTGGAAGTCAATGTTTTTCAGGTTGTTTCCCGAAGCCCCATAAAGTACGATATTATTCCCATTTCCTACTCTACGTTTTTTAGGGACTTCAATTTGTTTATTTCCGTTTAAATATTGGGCGGTGAGAGAATTTGATTTTAGCATGGACGCGTAGGTTCCTTGGCTTACAATATTACCTCCATGAATTCCTGCCTTTGGCCCTATGTCGACAATAAAGTCAGCCGATTCCATTATTTCTTTGTCATGTTCCACAACGATAACAGAGTTGCCATTTTTTTTGAGTTTTAAAAGAGATTTAATGAGTTTTTTATTGTCTCTTTGGTGCAAACCTATGGAGGGTTCATCGAATATATAGCACACGTTGATCAGTTCTGTTCCAATTTGCGTTGCTAATCTTATACGTTGTGCCTCACCACCAGACAATGATTTTGTAGGACGGTTTAGGTTCAAATACCCTAATCCAACATCAAGAATAAAGTCTAACCTTACATTTATTTCTTTGAGGAGATCTTTGGCAATCATTCTCTGTTTTTGTGTAAAGCTATACTCAATATTTTTCAACCATGTTTTTAGCTCATTCAATCCCATTTCGCTTATTTCTCTGATACTTTTTTCATTAATTCGGAAGAAATCAGCTTCTTTCTTTAATCTTGAACCGTTGCAATGCTCACACTTTTCTATTGTTGTGAAACCTTGTGCCCATCGCTGAATTTTTTTTGAGCTACTTGCGGCATGTCTCTCGAGGAATGGAAGAATTCCTTCGAATGAACAATTCTCTTTGTGCATTTCATCGTATGAAATCGAGCCGTTTATAAGTAAGTGAAGGATATTTTTATCTATTTTACAAATGGGTGTGGAGAGGTCGAAGTTGGTTTTTTCAAGAAATCTCTCTATTTCTTGGAAAATCCAATTTTTCTTTCGTTTTCCGAGAGGTTCTATTCCTCCTTCTTGAATGCTGATTGAAGTATCTGGGATTACTTTTTTTATATCCGCAATTCGCACTGAACCCATACCTGAACAAATCTTACAGGCTCCGTAAGGAGAATTAAATGAAAATAAATTAGGTTCGGGTTCGGGGTAGCTAATTCCGCTCGAGGGACAAATCAATTTTCTGCTAAATTTCCGGACCTCTTGTGTTTGGTAATTGAATATTACTAGATAATCTTCGCCAATTTCAAATGCTGACTTAACTGATTTTTGAATACGCTTTAGGTCAACGTCTTTGACAGCAAAACGATCTATCACAACTTCAATATCATGAATTTTATATCGGTCTAATTTCATCCCCGGAAAAATCTCAACGATTTCGCCATCTACGCGGACTTTGGTGTATCCCATTTTTGAAATTTGTTCGAATAATTCTCTGTAATGACCTTTTCTCGCACGGACTTTTGAGGCAAGTATCGCTACTTTATCGTCCTTGTATGTTGTATTTAAAAGTTCTGCGAGTTTCTCCTCAGAATACTTTACCATTCTCTCCCCTGTTTGGAACGAATATGCTATTGATACCCGCGAAAAGAGCAATCTGAAAAAGTCATAAAGTTCGGTAACTGTGCCAACCGTTGATCTTGGTGATTTGGAAACTGTTTTTTGTTCGATAGATATGACAGGGGATAGGCCATCTATTTTGTCTACATCTGGACGTTCCATTCCTCCTATAAATTGACGGGCATAAGAGGAAAAAGTTTCTATATAGCGTCGTTGACCTTCTGCGAACAATGTGTCAAAAGCTAAAGAGGATTTCCCGCTTCCGCTAAGTCCTGTAAATACGACAAGCTGGTTTCTCGGTATTGATAAATCTATATTCTTTAGATTATGTTCCTTCGCACCATATATTTCTATTTTTTTTTGTGACACACTGAATTTCTATAGTATGTTAATACAAAGAAACAGAAATACATTAATCTTTGTTCTACATAAAAGTAAGGTATGTGGAAATTTTTAGCTAGCGCTCTTATATTTTATTGTATTGCGGTATAGAATACTGAATACGACTACGAAATAAAGTAAAAAAAGTAATGTTGCCTCTAGAAAGCTCATCAGAACTAAATATATTATTCCAACTGAAAGTAGAAAGGATCCAAAGCCAATCACACTAAAAATCATCCAAACTTGACGATCCTTGAAGCCTGCGTATACTAAATGGTGTGTTGTATGGTCTTTACCTCCTACCATAGGAGACTTCCCTGCTTTTAATCTATTGATTACAACTGTCAGCGTATCCGCAGCGGCCGGTGTTAGCGCCGTAAGAGTTAAAATAAGACTGACCCATGAATGTGTTTGGGTAATTGAACCTAGATTCCAAAGGAATTTGATGGTAAAAAAGGCAACAAATAGTCCAATGAATTGGCTGCCAGCATCTCCCATAAACATTTTAGAAGGGTTTATATTGTACCTTAAAAATCCAAGTATTGATCCAATTACTGCCACCAGAATATAAAGCCAATACATTTGACTTGAGTCACCAACGAGCATTGCTGATACCAAACATGCTAAAAGGGCAAATAATACTGTTGTCGCTGTTATGCCATCCATATTATCAAGCATATTTAAGGAGTTCATTAAAATAATCACCCAGACAATTGTCGTTATACTATCTGCAATTAAATTGTGGAATAAGTCTATTGTTGTTCCGGAGAGTACTAAGAATAAACCACATGATATTTGTATAAATAATTTGAATATAGGTTTTGTGTCATAGGCGTCATCTGCAAGACCCATAGAAAAAGCTAGACTTGCTGAAAAAAATAAGCCTATAAATTCTATATTTCCAAAAATATTGATGTCAGGTTCAAGCATCAAATATAAAAATGTTGCAAAAAGAAAGCCAAGGAATAATCCTATGCCACCTAAAGAAGGTTTTGATTGATTACTCCATCGTACAGTCACGTCATTTTTATTTCGAATACCAAGGCTTTGAGAAAATCTCAACAAAAGCTTATTAGAAATTAATGAAATAATAATTCCTCCGCAAATGAATATCAATATGTTTATGTAATCTATCATAGGGTTATTTAAATGGTGAATTAAAATTTTCAAATGATGCAGCAAATTGATCTTTTTCTGAAATTAGGGGAGACCTTATTCCCCAATCGATATTTAGTGATGAATCATTCCATTTTAGATCCATTTCATCTAATTTTGAATACGGCGCGGTGCACTTGTAAGAAAATACTGTATCATCCTCAAGTGCTAAAAATCCATGAGCAAAACCTTCAGGTATCCAAAGTTGAAATCTATTTTTCTCACTAAGTTCTACTTTGTAATGTTTACCATAAGTAGGCGAGTTTATTCTAATGTCTATTGTCACATCAAGTACACTTCCTTTGATTACTTGAATTAATTTTGCCTGTGCCATGGGTGGTTTTTGAAAGTGAAATCCTCTCAAAACGTTTTTTTTAGAAACCGATATATTGTCTTGATTAAAACTTATTTTACCATGAACGAGTTCATCAAACCTAGCAGAGTTATATGACTCGAAAAACAGTCCTCTATCATCTTCATAGAGTTTAGGTTTTAATAGAATTAGTCCATCCAAATCTACTTTTTCTTCCACCATTTTGAAAATATTTTTTTTCTCAATCTTGTTGTCTTCGTTTCTTCTATTTCATCATCTGTATAGTATCCATCTTCACTTGAATTGTAACCGTAACCCGATCCATATCCATATCCATATCCGTATCCGTATCCGTAACCATAACCGTAACCATAACCGTAACCATATCCATATCCTCCTCGTCTTGTTTCGACTCCGTTCAGAATTATATTGAGGTTTTTAATCTTTTGCACCTCTTTTAATTCTTCTACTCTTCGTCCAAAAATTCGTTTTGAATAATTTGCTTTGAAAACGTACAAAGGGATATCTGCTTCTGCAAGCATTTTGATACCGTCAGAAACTATTCCGACAGGCGGGTTATCAATCATAATTGTATCATATTTCTTTTTAAAGACCTCAATCAAATCACTCATTGCTTTACTTTGAATTAACTCTGAAGGGTTTGGAGGTATTGGACCAGCCGTAATGTAGTCCAAATTGGGTATATCTGAATGATTTAGCGTATCATCGATGTTTGAAATCCCTGAAATTAAATTACTCATCCCTTGAATATTTTCAGTTCCGAAGCCGTGATGTACTTTGGGTTTTCGTAAATCCAAATCAATGACAAGTGTCTTTTTCCCGTTTGCTGCAATAAGACCCGCCAAGTTCAGGATAACAAAGGTTTTACCTTCTCCTGAAATAGAAGATGATATCGCTACCACTTTTGCATCTTTTTTTACGAAAGACATATTCGAACGAATTGATCTGATCGCCTCAGCCATTCTAGATTTTGATGATTCATTCACCACTACCTGAGAGTATTTCATTTTCTTTTTGTACAAGGGTACTGCACCAAGAATATTGGTATTAGACGGAAGAACCTTTTCTAGATCTCTGATACTAATAATATCATTGTAAGTTAAATACCTTAAAACCATTAGTGCAAGACCTAATAAGAATCCAAAAGAACACAAGATAGACCATATCAATATGCGGTGGGGACTGATAGGATTATTGGCAATTTTCGCATTTTTCAATATTCGATTTGATGTTGAGTAACCTGCATTCGATAGTTCATATTCAATTTTTTTCTCCGTGAACAGAGAAAAATAGCGATTGTTAAGTTGTTCTATATATTTCAATCTTTGGTACTCCATAGCTTTCTCAGGAAGTCCAAAGTAGGTTTTTTCTGTTTCATTGATTTTGTTGACTAGGATAGATTTTTCATTTAATAATCTTTCCTCTATTACTTTAATGCTATTGTGAATTGATTGAATTCGGTTTTTTAAACGTTCATTGATTATAACAATTTGTATGTTTTCACTTGTGACTTCTCTTAGCAAGTCATCTTTTTGTGCAAGTAATTCATTAAGTTGTTCAATTTGTTTTAATAGACTTTCTTCAAAACTTTTTTTACCTACCATTTCTGGGATCAGTCTGTAAATTTCTAAACGATTAGGGTTCTTCTTAATTTTCGTACTAACCATTTTTAGAGTGTATAATTCCTCATCGATTGCCAATACTTTTTGAGATAAATTGTTGACATTATCAGAGAGTTGTTCACCATAAATTTTCGGGTTGAATATTTTGACTCTTTTTTGATATTCATTCAGGCTATCTTTTGAAATTTGCAATACCTTCGAAAGTGAGTCAAGTTGCAGATCAATAAATGCTATTGTTTTGTTTGCAGCGGTCTGTTTTGAGTCTCTTTCCCAAACCAAATATTCGCGAAGAATACTTTCTACAATATCAAATGACAATCTGGAATTGTAGTATTCATATGATATTTCAATGGTTTTTGCACTTTCGTCGACAAGCTCAATATTCAGATAGGGTTTAAATTTGTTGATTAAACTTGATCTATTATTTATTTTAAAGTATATCTCATTTTCATTTAAAATGCTCGATACATTCTTGCTTTCCACAGACCTTATAAAAATATCGAATTTTTCGTTTTTTAAGTGACTATCCATTGGTCCTGTTGCAATGGTTATATCGTTTTTAAGTAATTGTATATTGTTATCTTCATTTAATTTAATATCAATCCTACTTCCAACTAGACTAGAATCTTTAAGCTCATATATGATAATTTCAAAAGGCGCAGTTCTGTATAAATCTTTAGTCAATATTTCTCCTTCTGCATATATACTTGTTTCTAAATTAAGTTTAGAAATCGCTTTGGCAAATAATACATCAGATTTTAAAAGTTCTATTTCTTTGGATAAAATGTTTTTATCCGATGCCAGACTGGCAGTACCTAGAACATTACTTGTTTGATCATCTTGAATAATTTGTATGACTGTATTACTTTTATAGATAGGCTTTGTGTATCTTAAGTAAAAAAAAGAAAATAATCCAAAAACGAATGTGTAAAGGATGGGTAAAAACCAGTGTCTTTTTAGTATTACAGATAAAATTTCAGGGTTAAAATCTGTATTCAACGATATTATTTTTTCTTTATCTTCCAAGCCATTATGGTGTTAAGATATTATACGTCAGAAGTATGGTAGTTAATAGACTCAACCAAGGTGCAAACTCCTGAAGAATTGATGAAGCAACTCGAGGTTTAAAATCGATGTATATATAATCGTTACTCTGAACAATCATCTGCGCATTTTTTAAGCCTTCAATCGTTGACAGGTCAATTTTATAAATTTCTCTTTTTCTACTGTTGGTTTTCCGCATTAGCTTTATTGAATTTGATCTCGATTCGTTTCTAACACCTCCGGCCATTGCAATGACCTCTAATAAACTTGTATTTGCATTTGAAAGCTTTACAACTTTTGCATCTCCCTTACCTGGGAAAATGATCACACGTTGATTTGTAACTCTAATTTGAACGAATGGCATTATGTAATTGGCGGAAAGTCGTTCTTTTAAATCATTTTCTAACTCAACAATTGTTTTTCCTGCGATGTGGATTTCACCTAAAAGAGGAAGATTGGCATATCCATCCTGTCTGACAAGATAAGTAATGGCATTTCTCTGTTGAAGCATTTGACCATTATTATTATTATTGTTATTTCCACTATTGGTAACTCCGGCATTTGCTCCTGAGATATTTAAAATAATTTTTTCACCATTATTCGTGCCAAATAGAAAGCTGAAGCGGTCACCAGGAGCGAGACGAAAGTCTTCCTCTGGCACCAGAGGTAAAGAGTCATACTCGAATTTATCTCCTTTCGGAATTTTAAATAAAATATTACTGTTCACATTGGCACAAGAATTGAGCAAAAATAGTGCGGGTATTATTACGAATAGTGAAATTTTAAATATCCTCATCAGTTGTGTTGAGTTAAAAGTCTTTTGTAATATTTTTCCATATCTTTCGCAAGTCTCTTGTAGCTGAACTTTAAATGAACGTGCTCCCATCCTTTGCTTTTCATTTTATTTCGAATTTCATCCTGCTCAACAAGTATTTTGAGTTTTTCGACAAAATCTCTTTTATCATTACGAGAAATAATGAATCCGGTTTCATTTTCAACAACAATATCTGAAACTCCACCCACATCAGTGGATATCACCGGAAGATTGCATGCTTGCGCTTCAATCAGACTTACCGGAGTTCCTTCATTTTTTGAGCTTAGACACAAGATATCCATCCCTGCATTAAATGTTGCAATATCAAAAATCCAAGACGTCATGAGGATATCAATTCCATCATATTGAAGCCTCTTAACGCGATTTTCAATCTCTGACTTTAATTCGCCATCACCTACGATGAATACTTTTATTTTCCGTTCAGTCTTCTTTGAAAGTTCCTCAATAACATCAAGAAAAAAGAAATGATCTTTTACAGGGGCAAGTCGACCTATGATGCATAGTGCTATACAATTATCAGTAATTTCATATTTGAGGCGGGTAGCTTTTCTATTTTTAGCGTAATTATCTTGGAATTTATTTAAGTCAAAACCTAGGGGTATTACCTCCATTTTTTCTGCACTTGTAATTTTGTGCTCTTCACAAAGCTCTTTCTTTTGCAAATTAGAGATTGCAATAATACCGTTTGACTTTTTTGCAAGATAACGTTCAATGATTTTAAAAAGTGTGGTTTTTACTTTTCCGAAGTAAGAATGAAATATATGGCCATGAAAGGTATGTACCACGATAGGTACATTGCAACTAAATGCTGCCTTTCTTCCGATCGCGCCTGCTTTTGATGCATGAGTATGCACAATATCAGGCTGAAACTCTTGAATAATTGTCTTGATTTTTTTCAAAGCGAGTCGGTCGCTTTTCAAATTCGGTTCTCGTTTCATTTCAGGCACCAATAAGGGTTCAACACCATATTCCTCTAAAACATGTAAAGAATTTGCTTCATTTTCTTCGGGTAAACCTCCGATTAATAGTGTTTCAAATTCATCGGACATGAATTTTGTAAGAAACGTTGCATTATATGTTGGGCCTCCGATATTGAAACGGTTTATAATCCTAAGGATCTTGATTTTTTTTTGTTTGCCCATTGTTGGCTTTTTTTCGTTTCGAATGTAATCTGTTGAAAAAAAACATTCGCATAACGCAAAATGGTATATTATTTGAAGTTTTTTTGTAAGAAAAAAACTACTGTGCAAAAATATAGAATTTTTTCCTTGTTTATTGCTCTTTTTATTTGTTGCAATTACGTAGCTCAAGTTTCCCTGCAGAAGTTTACTGATGATTTTAATAATTTACCAGAAAATAAGTTTGGTTCTGTCTCTATTGTGATTACAGATCTAGATAAAGACTCTGTTTTAGCTGATATCAATGGCGAGAAGACCTTAATGTGTGCATCTACGGCCAAACTATTTAGTACTTTTTCCGCTTTAGAAATTCTGGGTAAGGATTACAAACCAAAAACAACTCTGTATACCAACGGGAAAATTGATTCAAATGGCATATTACATGGTGACTTGATCATTCGTGGAGGGGGCGATGTTACACTCGGTAGTAAATACTTTAATGAAGAAAATGTACAATACGGATTTATGTCTATTTGGATGGATACTATCAAAGCGCTTGGTATTCGCTCCATTGAAGGTGACATTATTTCAGACGGCTCGGATTTTGGCTATTCCGGCGTACCAGATGGTTGGGATTGGTCTGATATGGGTAATTACTATGGCGCGGGTGCATCAGGAATTAATTTTTACGATAATACTGTAAAATACTATTTTGATAGTCCTTCAACTGGTAAAAAGGTCATATTTAAGAGGACATTTCCAATGGATTCAATGTTGAAATTTAGTCATTCGATTAAAAGTGCAAATATTCGAAATGATCAATCCTACCTTTATGGAGCACCATACTCGCAAGATAGATTTGGTATTGGCAGTCTACCTGCGAATCGCACTGATTTTGTTGTTAAAGGGAGTATGCATGATCCTGAGTATATGTTAGCCAAAGAGTTTTTTTATTTTTTGAAAGATTCGAATTTTAATGTTTCAGGTACTGCTTTGGGAAATAGACTTTTAAATCGAAAAAAGATTTTCTACGACTCTTTAACCTTGTTATACCAACATAATGGTCAAAGCATTGAAGATATTATTAGGCTGACTAATGTAAAAAGTATCAATTTATTTGCTGAGGGTCTACTCAACCTGGTTGGCTTTAAGCAAAATTCTTTTGGGTCTACGATTTCTGGTATTCGTGCGGTTTATGATAATTTTGAGGGAAAAATAAACTTAAATGGAATGAAATTAAAGGACGGAAGCGGATTATCTCGCAAGAATGCTGTTTCTGCTCGTAATTTTTGTGATTTATTATCCTATATCCACAAAAGTCCTTTAAATCATACTTTTCTTAACACTCTAGCTGTTGCTGGTCAAACAGGTACACTCAAAAATATTTGTAGGTCTCAAGTTGCATCAGGTAGAATGTTCGCTAAAAGTGGAACACTGAGTAATGTTAAAGCATATGCTGGTTTTGTCAAAACAATTTCAGGTAAGAATTTAGCCTTTGCCATTATCGTCAATAATTTCATAGGTTCTCGCTATCAAATGGTCAAAAAAATGGAACGTATATTCAATGCAATGGCTAGTTATTGAGTTCCGCCTCTAAAACCATTTCCCAAAAATCGGTGAGATTAATTCCTGCAAATTTCAGCATTTGAGGAACAATACTTGCTTTAGAAAAACCCGGAATAGTGTTTACTTCAATCACAAAAGGCCTGTCCTCTTTAACGATGTAGTCTATTCGGGCTACTGAACTTAGTTGTAATACATCATATATTTTTTTTGAGATTTCTTGTATTTCTGTGGTAAGTGCTTTACCTATCGGTGCAGGTGTCTGTTCTGAGGATTTGCCATTGTATTTTGCCTCAAAATCAAAAAAGTCATTCTCGGTAGATATTTGAGTGATGGGTAAAGCAATTAATTCTTTCTTGGTTCTAAAAACCGCACATGTGAGCTCAATACCATCCAAAAATGATTCTGCAATTACCGTCTCTCCTTCCTCGAAAGCCTCATTAACGGCTTTTTCAATCGATTCTGTCCTATATACCTTTGAGATACCATAGCTTGATCCTGAATCTGTTGGCTTGATAAAAAGTGGGAGTGCCAATTCATCAACCAGTTTTGCTGCATCGTAATCCTTATCTTTCTTTATCAATATGGATTTAGCTGTATTGAATCCAAATTTGCTCAAGAACTGGTTACATAAATATTTATCAAACGATATGGTAGAGGCTTCTGCGCTACTATTTAGGTAGGGGATTCCCATAAGTTCGAGGTAAGCCTGTATTTTTCCATTTTCTCCAGGTTCTCCGTGAATACAAACGATCGCTAGTTCAATGGGAACTTTTTTGTTTTTAAAATAGATACAAGCATCTTCTTTATTGAATTTTGCCTCATTCTTTTCCGATTCTAATTGGCAAAACCATTTCTCCTTTTTTACTTGAATTTTATAAAGGGTGTATGCTTTAGGAAATGAATCATAAATAGTCTGCGCACTTTTCATTGAAATATCGTACTCAGAGGAATATCCGCCGCAAAAAAGCCCAATCGTTTTCATAAAACTAAAGTTTAGTTAAAATTAAGGGCTATAAATTGTATTTTAAACCCAACACCCAAAAAGTTTTCAGCATATCATATGTGAATTGATTCAAAATCGTTTGTTACTTTTGTTTTCCTAATGAGGCTTCTGTATTTTCTTTTTTTTCTTATTCTGAATTACACGTTGAGATTCTATTTCCGAAGGGTTGATGTCGTTAATAAACCAGAACGTTTTTCAAGTACAATATATGTGAGTAATCACGCTGCCTCTTTTATGGATCCTCTACTGATTGCTGCATTCAATCGAGCTGTGGTATTTTTTATGACTCGCGCAGATGTTTTTACAGCTTTAACAAGGCCTATTTTTTGGATGGCGCACATGCTTCCAATATATCGTCAGCGAGATGGTGTGAATACGAAGGAGAAAAACCTGGAGGTTTTTAAAAAGTCATCAGAGATTTTGCTCAGAAAACGAAGCATTTTGATTTTTGGAGAAGGTTTAACGGACGATGTTTTCATTCGACGATTAAAGCCCTTGAAAAAGGGAGCTGTACGAATTGGTTTTACAGCGCTTGAATCATGTAAATGGACCCAAGATATTTACATTTCAACTGTGGGATGTAATTACAGCAACCCGGCCAAATTTAGAAGTGATGTGTTGATCAGAAATTCGGAGAAAATCAGACTGAACGAGTATCGAGCTGAATTTGAATCGAATCCGAATAAAATAATTCAGCAGCTCACGATGAAGCTAGAAGGGATGTTAAAAAATGATTTGATACATGTACGGGATACGGAATCTGCGGAATTTATTGAACAAATCATGTTTATTCAACGAAAGGGAATGCCAATGTTTGAGGAAAATACAGCGCCAATTATACAACGTTGGACCTATACAAACAAACTGGTTGAAGATTTTAATCGTAATCCTGAAAATTATGACGCTATACGTGGTTTAGTAAACGAGTATTTTGAAAGAATTAAAGTTCGGAATATTGAGGATCAAAAATTATATGATGCGATGTATAATAAAATAGGTTTTAGAGCTTATTTTAGTCAAGTTTTATTATTTCCAATTGCCCTGCTCGGCGCCTTTCATTGTGGCTTTTTTTACTTTGCCATCAAGCGTTTTGTAGAGACTAAATTTAAGCGACCCGTTTTTTGGGGTTCGACGAAGCTTATCATGATGATTTTAATTCTTGGAAATTTAAACTTATTACTGTTTTTTTTGTTACCCTCATATATTGGCACGGGGGCTACAATAATGTATTTTTTATTTATTCCTTTTTCAGGTTTCATTTTTCACAGATGCATTACTTTTTGGAAAAGAGTAACCTCTCACCGAAAGATTCGTTCCATGGATGTGCGTGATATTTTAAAAGAGCGATTAATTTTGAAGGAGAAAATTACTAATTTAACCATTAAGTAATTTAATGCAATAGCATTATGGAGACTCTAGAAGTTACAAAAAATGAGGTTGTCAAAACCAAAATTGGAAAGCCGAAATGGCTTCGTGTAAAGCTGCCTACCGGAGAGAGCTATAGAGAGGTTCGTCGTCTTGTTGACAAACACAAACTTCACACCATTTGTGAGAGTGGAAGTTGTCCGAACATGGGCGAGTGCTGGGGTGAAGGAACAGCCACATTTATGATTTTGGGAAATATATGCACCAGATCTTGCGGTTTTTGTGCTGTAAAAACTGGACGTCCACTAGCAATTGATGTTATGGAACCGAAGCGTGTTTCTGAGAGTGTGAAGCTTATGAAGGTGAAGCATGCCGTGCTTACCTCTGTTGATCGAGATGATTTGATTGATGGAGGAGCTGACATTTGGGTATCGACAGTACAGGCTATTCGACGCGCATCACCTTCAACAACTCTTGAAACCCTGATTCCTGATTTTATGGGAAAATGGAATAACCTTCAGAAGATTATTGATGTTGCTCCTGAAATCGTTTCCCACAATCTTGAAACTGTCAGGCGATTGACCAAAGAAGTTAGGATTCAAGCCAAATACGATCGAAGTCTTGAAGTATTATTTCGCCTCAAAAAAGGCGGTATGAAAACCAAGTCAGGTATAATGCTTGGGCTTGGCGAGTCCGAAGAGGAAGTCATTGAGACAATGGAGGATTTAAGAAGTGTAAACGTCGATATATTGACGCTTGGTCAATACCTCCAGCCTACACCTAAGCACTTATTTGTCCAAGAATTTATCACTCCAGAGCAATTTTTATACTACAAAGAGTTAGGTCTAAAAATGGGTTATAAATTTGTTGAGAGTGGCCCGCTAGTTCGATCCTCTTACCGAGCAGAAAAACACCTTTTTTAGGCTTAATGGTTGATTTAAAATCCACTATTTTTTTTTTCTAAAAGTCATGAACATTCTTATTGTTTAAGATGTTTTAATTTCGGAAATTATTCCGTATTTTAGCCATTGTATAAACAACTTATTCAAAACAACATGAAATTTAGATTTTTAATTGGTTCTTTTTTAAGCCTGGCTGTTGCAGCTTTCGCTTACTTTTATTCAACCACAAAAAAGAATACAACAAATTATTCACCTAAACCTCTACTCGCATTAGATGCCATGTCAAATGGAAATGATGCATTAGCATGGTACAAAGCTCAGTTTGTCAACCTCGAGACAGGTCAACCATACACGGATGAAGAAATAGTCGAAATGCGCAAAGATCTTCGTAGATTGCCTCAAAATAAATCCATATCGTTTATGGATTATGGGCCAGATAACATAGGTGGTCGGACTAGGGCGATTCAAGTGGATAGAACTTGGAATGATCGTATCTGGGCTGGTGGAGTTTCTGGAGGATTATTCGTTTCATACAACGGAGCCAATGCTTGGGGTAAGGTAACCTCATATATTGATGCAGGAGCAAGTCCAAACATCTCTAGTATGACACAAACAACGGATGGTACATTGTATGTGGCCACGGGTTCAAATCAAGAAGGGCCGGGGAACGGAGTTTGGTATTCTCAGGATTTTGGAGAAACATGGGCTAAAATTCCTGGAACCACAAATTGTACTGAAATTGAAAGTTCTGATGTAGATAATTATGCATGGCTTGCAACGAGCACAGGTTTAAAAAAGTTTGATGCTGAAGAGGCCATTTTGACATCTATAAATGTTGGATCTGCCGGAGGCGCAAATGCACTTAAAATTACGAAAGATGGTACTGTAGTTATCGTGAATATTGGGAACAAAACGTTTGTGTCAAAAGATGGCGGAGAGAATTTTGATAATAAATCTTCGAATAATGAAAGTGCTAATCTTGTTGGTATGAGTTTTTCGCGCATAGAATATGCAGTATCCGCTGCTGAGAATGCTTCAGGTATGCATTCATTGTATGCAGTGTTGACCAATTCTAACTTAGTTGGTATGTATGTTTCACATGATGACGGGGATACTTGGACAAAATTTGTCGGCGCGTCAGCTCCACCAAACGAGTTTGACATATACAGAAACCAAGGGACCTACAATTCTATTGTTTCTACGAACCCATTGGATCCGGAAGAAATATACATCGGTGGTATTGATATTTGGCGTTGGAAACAAACTGTAAATAACCCACCAAGTGGCGGATTCGAAAAAGTAAGCCAATGGTTCTCCAGTCCAACTTCACCCATTTACGTGCATGCGGACAACCATGAAATGAAGTGGGATGCAAATAACAGATTGTATATCGGAAATGATGGTGGTGTGAACATCACAAATGACTTTGCCGACAATTGGTATCCAGCAAATAGAGGTTACAATGTGACGCAGTTCTACGGAATCGCTTTCAACAAAAATGGAGCTGTTATGGGAGGTTCTCAAGACAACGGTACATTGTATAGTGATCATAGTTTATCAACTTTCCAAGAGTTCGTTGAAGTAAGTGGAGGTGACGGATTTCAATGTGAAATATCATTTTATAACCCGAAAGTTTCCTTCGCTACAGTGCAATTTGGTTCTATTCGAAGGACTGGAGACGGATGGGCTACCTCAAACAATTTTGTTCCGAATTACCCCAGTTCGTATGATCCAGTTGGTGATGCCGGTGCTGAACATCCATTTCATACGAGAATTTTCTTGGCAGAACATTTCGATGAGAATTCAGAGGATAGCGTCTTGTACATTCCAAAAAGAAATTTCAGTGCGGGTGATGTAATGTCCATTCCTAGTTTAGCTTCAGGAGATACAATTTATGTAACGGCAGCCGAAGATTATCACTTTACGGATACACTTTACTACACCCCGGCGGTTTCGAATGATTCAGTGAATTTTGGTGTAAATCCTGTAACAGGTGAGTTACATGCAATGGGAGCGGATACCGTAGACTTCAATATTTCATGGGACACAATTACCGTTCAAGATCCGTATCAATCATGGTTCTTAGTTTACACTCAAGCCAATGGAGGTGAACTTTGGGGAACTAGAAATGCATTGAGACTTTCTGTTTCGGATCAAGAATGGGTAAATGTTGCGAGAGGTATAGGTACAAGCGGCGCTGATGTAGAATTCTCCAAAAACTTGGAGCACTGCTACATCTCAGCCGGAAATGGAGTTTGGAGACTAGATGGTTTAGGAAGTGTTTACTCTAGTGACTCCTCTTTCGTCGATAAGGTCGCCTACTATTCCTCTGGCGGAAATAATTTCACACCAACATATACGGAAATAACTAAGATTAATAACTCATCAGCATCCGGAATCGCTGTTAATCCAAGTAATGCGGATGACGTCATTATGTTCGGTTCGATCGTTCGCAGAACCTCTAATGCTACGGACTCTTCTCCTACCTTTACAACTTTAGATGACGTTGAAGTACCTTGTACTGATGGTATAATTGACAGAGACAACCCCAACATAATTGTGGCAGGAACACTTATGGGTGCAGTCATTTCTGAAGACGGTGGTTTATCTTGGACCAACGCCTCGGCTGGTTTTGAAGGTACTTTAGTAACAGAAGTGCGTCAGTCATGGCGAACGTTAGAAGAAGGAAACAATCGTCCGGGTGAAATCTACTTAGGTACGTATGGTCGTGGTATTTGGGCATCTTCTGACTATTTAAATGTTGATTTAAACGAGTCCTCCATTGCTGGTCCGGAATTAGATATGATCATTTATCCTAATCCTGTACAAAATGAGTTTTCCATATCGTTTGATATGGTTCAAACGGGAGACGTATCTGTTAATGTTTATAGCTTGTCTGGTGCTAAATTACAAACTTATGATTTCTCAAATGTTCTTTCAGGTATACAAAATTTTAATATTGATGTAAGTACATTGAGTAGAGGAACTTTCATTGTACAACTTGTTACAGAGCATCAGAAACACGTCAAAAAGATCATGAAGCTTTAATAAGCGTTACGAATCAAAAGGCGACGATGTCGCCTTTTTTTTTGCTCTAAATTATTATCATGGAAACATGTCTTTATTGCCTTGAACACATCGAAGAAATAATATCTGGCGTTCATCCGCTAAACCCAATTGACGCAAATGTTGAAATAAATTCTACGCGTTACAATAAAGGTGATGTTTTATTTTCAGAGGGTGGTATTCCTCGGGGAGTTTTTTTCCTGCATAGCGGTCTTATAAAGATTATTAAATATGGAAATGAAGGTAAGGAACAAATTATTGAAATTGTCAAAGCTGGAGATCTCTTAGGGTTTAGAGCCATGCTAAGTGATAAGACCTATAATGTCGATGCGGTGATTCTTGAAGGTGCATATATAGGTTATATTCAAAAATCTGATTTCCTAAAAGAAATTAACACCAATGAAAAGTTACGCAATACAGTTATTCGAATACTTTCAAAGGAATTACAGGATAGAGCCGATTCACTTACAACGATGGCCCAGAAAACTGTTCGCCAGCGGACTGCATTGGCATTGATATCATTGGATGATATCTATAATGGAGCACCAATCAATTTGTCTCGAGACGATTTGGCTAATTTTGTTGGTACAGCAACAGAAACTCTTATTCGCCTACTGCGTGAGTTTAAAAAAGAGGATAAAATCGAAATTCGTGGTAGAAAAATTATCATTTTGAATAAAGGAGCCCTTGTGGAATTATCCAATCTAACTTAATTCTTTTTTATAAGATATTTTATAAAAATTTTCAAATACTAAGTTTCCTTGTAAACCGGAAACTTCTGGATGAAATTGAACACTATATATGGGGAGTTCATTATGCTGCATCGCTTCGTTAAAGCAATTGTCTGATGAAGCTATAAGCCTAAAATTTTTAGGTACAGAAGCAAACTCACAATGGTCTTCCTGCATTTGAATGATTCTTGGTAAACGCGAAAATAGTGGAGATTCTTCTAATATTTCGATATCTTGAAAATCTCTATCCGCTCTCATTTTTTTGACAAATCCACCATATTGCAATGCAATCAATTGATGCCCGAAGCAGATGCCGAGAATTGGAATTTTTATTTCTTTTATCCATGCGGTGGCTTTGATATATTGATCTGTTTTTTCTTCTGTCAAAAGAATGGGTGCGCCAGAAAGCACAATCCCATCATATCCTTTTGTTAGCTCAATATCGATGTTTAATAATGGAACAACTTTACAATCTACATATTCATAGAGTATTTTTCTTATCTCTGGAGTTTTCGAGCTCCCACAATCACCAATTAATATCATAACTCTATTTTTCCAGCGCCATAACGCAATACAGTTGGCTGTTCATAAGAAAAACAATCTATGATCGTTGAGGGCTCAATTTTTCCAGGACCACCATCAATAATTACATTAACCTCGTTTTCGTATGTTTCAAAAATTTGGTAAGGGTCAGTGTAATATTCTAACAAAGGCTCATTTTCATCATGTAAAGAGGCTGAGGCTATGGGATTACCAAGTTCCTTAATCAAAGCCTGTGTAATGGGATTGTCAGTAACTCGGACACCGACCTCCTTTTTTTTGGAGTCAAACAGCTTGGGTATTTGTGAATTCGCAGATAATATAAATGTATATGGTCCTGGTAAGCATTGCTTAATTAGCTTGAAAGTAGACCTTGTGAGATGCTTTGTGTGCGAGGAAAGCTCCTTAATATCTTTACATAAAATTGAGAAATGAACTTTACTGAGCTTTTCTTTTTTGAACTTTGCAAGCTGTTGAAGCGACTTTTTATGCTTCAAGTCACATCCTATTGCGTATACCGAATCTGTCGGGAATATGACTAGTTCTCCATTTTTCATCTCTTTGACTGTTTCAGAAATTAATCTGTGGTCTATATTGAATGGATTTATTTCAAAAAACATACTAATAAATTGTGCAAGATATCGCTCGGTGATCACTGAGAGCTTTCGTTTGAATATTAAAGTTACTTGAATTTAACTTATCGTCGTGGAAAATATAATCTATACGTCCAGCTGGAAGGAATCCCACGTATGTGGCACCGAAGCCATTGGAAGTGTTTCTAAAAGCGTCTACGAGCTTGCTTTCAAAACGATGATAGGTGTATGACATGGGTGTGTCGTTAAAGTCACCGCAAACAATTACTGGGTAAGGTGCATTAAGGATGTGGTCACTAACAGCTGCACTTTGCTTTGCCCTTACAGTAAAAGCCTTTTTTAATTTTGCATAGGCTCGTTTAATGCCTGCTTTTGTATCTTTTTGATTTCCTTCAATATTAGTTTTGGTATAGTAGTCTGTTTCAAGTTTTATAGATTGAAGATGTACGTTATAAATACGAACGGTATCTTTCTTTTTTACAACATCAATATAGATACAGTAGTTATTATTATTTCCTGTGGGTTCTTTGTGATGCAAATTACCTTTATGTATAATAGGGAGCTTCGAGAAGGTGGCAAGTCCAAATGTTTGTTTTGATTTTTTCAGGTATATCCCTTTTTTATGGAACCACGGTCCCTGCATAATCTGCATGATTGAATCGGATGTCTCAAAGAAGCCAGGTTTTTCCCTTTCATAATATTCTTGTAAACATAGAATATCTGGATTTTCTTTTCGGAGGTAGCTGAAAATTGAGTCTCTTGTTTTTAATGCCTCTTTTCTTTTTGGATTATATAGGTCAAAAAGTCGAACGTTATAGCTCATTAATTTAAACTGACTTTTATTATGTTTTGGAACATCTGTTGCAATAATGTTCAATGAAAATATTTTCATCTGAAATGGAATGCTAATCATCACGGATAATAATCCGCCCCAGAACCATTGACTACGTTTGAAAAGCCAAAGTATCGAAAAAGCAATATTTATGACAAGCAATACAGGAAAACCTAATCCTAAAAAGGATAGTAAGGGCAAGTGAGAGGGGTTGATATAAGGTGTACACAGTGACATCAGTAAGCAAAATCCGAAAAATAGATGGCTCATTTTAGCGAGTAGCAAAATCATTGAAGTGTTGCTCTTTTTAAGCATTTTTACTCTGATTAAATAGAAAATCCTTTTCCTCCTTTGTGAGTGAGTCGTATCCGGATTTCGATATTTTGTCTAGTATAAGGTCTGTTTTGTCATATTTTATCTTCTTTTCATGATTAATGTCTTCAAAAGTTTTTCTTTTTATTTCTTTAATTTTTTTTCGAGTAATTTTTTTTATCCGAGAATTAATCAATTCGATAAAATTTTCAAGTTTCCCTAAAATATTTTTCTGAGTATTTAGGTTTTGCATGGTTAAAAAACCAAATAGCGCACCACCGAGGTGTGCAAAATGTGCAGTTCCGTCTGCCGAGCCGATGCCAATAAGATCTTTTGCGAAAAAAAATAAGGCCAAGACAAAAAGTCGAACGGGTAACAAACCGAATAAATAAATTTTTGTATTTGGGCTGTAAAACGCGAGTGCAGCAAATATAGCCATTATTGAACCTGATGCGCCTACAACAATATGAAACTGCTCGGGGAAGAAAAGAGTGCTGGAAATTACTTCTGATAATCCGCCAATTAGACCGCCAAATAGGTAAATCGTTAACAGTTTTCGTCCGCTGAAATATCGCTCGAACAAATTACCTGAGAAGTATAAAAAGATTAAATTGTAGATAATATGCATTAACCCGAAATGAGAGAAAATGCTCGTGAAGAAACCCCATGGTTTGAGGAGGCTACCAGTCAGGGTAGCGTCTAATGTAAATATGTTTCGGACAAATACTTCAAACCCATCACTCCCTATGATTTTTCCCAAAGCAAGGAATAAATGGATACATAAAAACGAAACAATATTAATAATGACAAGTCTATTTGTCATAGTTCCGTTTTTAAGCTGGTGCCTTAGCTCTTCGAATAAATTTTTATTCTGCATCATTCTACCAAAAATTAGTTCGATCTTTTTTTCTCCATATGAGGACTAAAATGCCTCCAACTATAGCACCGCCGACATGTGCGAGGTGTGCAGTTGAGTCTCCAGAATCATTGAGATAAGAAAGATAGACCTCAAAAAGAAAATAAGCACCAACAAACCATTTTGCTTTAATTGGTATGGCAAAATAAAGTCTAAATTCCGTGTTTGGGAAGAGAATTGCGAATGCCGCCATAACGCCAAATATTGCTCCTGATGCGCCTACCATTGGGGTATTTATCATGATCAAATACTCGTTAATTGTATCATTTGAGGTGAAAGCAGTGAGTCGATTGATCTCTCTAATTGAATTTCCTTGCTCAATAATCT
>MDTC01098240.1_pt1 | contig 27976 bp, 22 predicted proteins | sample 811181 | NCBI WGS metagenome assembly MDTC01 (sample SAMN05326644, study PRJNA326480) | marine metagenome | isolation source: seawater | place: Pacific Ocean: North | collected 2011 | reverse complement strand
TCACCGTGGCCAACACCGCGCCGGTCATCGAGAGCATCAGCCTCTCGCCGAGCGCGCCCCTCACCGACGACGCCATCAGCGCGTCGGCGACCACCTCCGACGTCGACGGCGACACCGTCACCCTGTCCTACGCCTGGACCGTGGACGGCGTCACCGTGGCCGGTGAGACCAGCGCCACCCTGCCCAGCTCCGCCTTCGCCAAGGGCGAGGAGGTCGAGGTGACCGTCACCGCCAACGACGGCACCGACAGCGTCAGCGACACCGCCAGCGTCGTCATCGGCAACACCGCGCCGACCGCGCCGGTGGTCAGCCTGGGCTCCGTCGTCGAGGACGGCGACGACCTGGTCTGCGCCCTGTCGACGCCCTCGACCGATGCCGACGGCGACACGATCTCCTACACCATCACCTGGACCGTGGACGACGTCGCCTACGACGGCTCCACCAGCACCACCTCGGTCTCCGGCGACACCATCGCCGCCGCCGAGACCGCTCCCGGTGAGACCTGGGCCTGCACCGTGGTCGCCAACGACGGCGACGTGGACAGCGACAGCGCCTCGGCCAGCGTCGACGTGACCTACTGCACCGTCGAGCTGATGGCGTCGGACAACGTGACCATCGACTACACCGACGAGTCCGTGGACACCTCGCTCGACAGCTACGTCTGGTACAGCACCAGCGACTCTGCCGACTCCTACGCCTGGTACCAGTTCGACCTGTCCAGCATCGACAGCGGCGCCACCATCCGCGAGGCCACCCTGTCGGTCTACGCGACCGACGCCGCCGCTGGCGCTCCCTCCCTCGAGGTCAGCTTCAGTGACGAGGATGGCTGGGCCAGCAGCTCCATCGTGTACGGCGACCTGAACGCCGACACGACCGTCAGCAACGCCTCGGTGAGCGCCATCCCGACCGATGACTACACCGACATCGAGCTGGACGTGTCCACCTGGAGCTACGCCGACGACCTGACCGACGGCGAGGTCAGCTTCGGCATCTACACCACCACCGACGAGGGCCTGGTCGAGTTCTTCGGCGCCGCCGAGACCGGCAAGGAGCCGCTCCTCACCGTGGTGCTCGAGTCCTGCGACTAGTCGCTCGGATGCTCGGTCCATGCGCCGCCCCGGGGGTCATCCCCGCGGGCGGCGCCCCTGCTCAGGAGTGCGATCTCAAGCGGGCGCGCCGGAATCCGATGCTCTGGGACCGAGGTGATGTTGCTCGCCCAGCACGATCCGGAACTCGCCATCTCCCGGCTGCTCGACCGTGCGATGCCCGCACCGATGGTCGTAGCCAGCGTCGTGCTGACCGTGGTCAGCGAGCACACCTGGTGGACGCTCGCCGGTGCGACCCTGCTTGTCGTGGGCAACATCGTCCTCAACGTGCTCGCGGGACGCACGCTCGACATCACGGTCGTGGGCTGGCTGCGCACCACCCTCGTGGTCGGCGTCGTGCCCCTGATCGTGTTCTCCGTCGGACCGGTCTCCGGGGCGTGGCTCATCGCCATCCCCCCGCTCGTGGTGCTGCCGCTCATCGTGCCGACCCGGCCGCGCTGGGTGCCGTCCGTGCTCCTCATGGTGCTGACCGGCATCGCGCTGTGGGCGGCGGGCTGGGGCCGGACGGGGATCCTGGTGGGCGTGACCAGCTGCGCGATCAGCGCGCTGGTCGCACTGCCGGTGATGAGCTCGCTGCGAGGTCTGGTCGGCGAGCTCGCGGTCGCCGGTCGCGCGCTCCAGGATCGCACCGTGACCCTGGACCAGGCACGGGTCGCCGCCGAGCGCGCCCAGCAGCGTGCCGAGCACGCCATGCAGGTTCGAAGCGCGTTCCTGGCCAACGTGAGCCATGAGCTGCGCACGCCGATCAGCGGCATCATCGGCCTGTTGGACCACGCCCGCGGCGCGCCCGGGGAGCGCGAAGAGGACCTGGACCTGGCCCGTGGAGCGAGCCACCACCTGCTCGGCGTGGTCAACGACATCCTCGATCTGGCGCGGCTGGAGTCGGGCAAGGTGGAGCTGACCCTGACTTCCACCGACGTGGGCGAGCTCGTGCGCGAGGTGGCCCGGGTCGCCCAGGTGGGGCGGGGCGGCGCCGTGCCGGTGGACGTGCAGGTCGATCCGGACGTCGGCTGGCGCCTGGTGGACGAGCAGCGCCTCCGTCAGGTGCTGCTCAACCTGGTGTCCAACGCGCTCAAGTTCACTCACGAGGGCTCGGTGAGCGTGGTCGTCAGCACCTGCGCCGATCGGGTCTGCTTCACCGTGCAGGACACCGGGATCGGCATGGACACCGAGCAGGCCGAGCGTGTGTTCGAGCCCTTCGAGCAGGCCGACAACGGGATCTCTCGTCGCTACGGCGGCACCGGCCTCGGCCTCGCGATCGCCAAGCGCCTCGTCGAGAGCCACGAGGGCACGGTGTGCCTGACCACCGCGCCCGGCGAGGGCTCCCGCTTCGACGTGACCCTGCCCCTGCGGGCGGTCGCCGCACCGACGCCCGACGTGGTCGACCGCCACCTGTCCCCCGGGTTCGAGCTGGCCGGCCTGCGCGTGCTCGTGGCCGAAGACAACGTCATCAACCAGCTCGTCATCCGGCGGACCCTGGAGCGTCTGGGCTGCGTCGTCGAGGTGGTCGCCGATGGCCACCAGGCCGTCGATGCGGTCGAGGCCGCGGCGCCCGATCTGGTGCTCATGGACATCCAGATGCCCCTCCTGGACGGTCCGAGCGCCACCCGGGTCCTCCGCGAGAACGGCCACCAACTGCCGATCGTGGCGCTCACCGCGAACGTCATGCCCGAGGACCGGGCGCTCGCGCTGGCGTCGGGCATGGACGGCTACTTGACCAAGCCAGTCGACGTGGACGCGCTGGTGGACCTGCTGCGCACCACCCAGGACGCACGGGCGGTGGGCTGACCCGGATGCACGGTGCTACCTGCTGTGCACCCCGTTCCGACAGGATCCGCATGTCCCTGCCCGCCGATCTCGCCGAGTACGACTTCCACCGCTGCAAGCTGTGCGGGGAGGCAGCGGGAGAGCCACGCTACGAGCTGACCAACGGTGCCACCATCTGGGTCTGCGCGAGCTGCGACTTCCACTACATCGACTACCTGGACCTGCCCGAGCCGGTCGAGGACGTCGCCGAGCAGTCTCTCGATCCCGAGGACGCCCGCTACATCCAGCACCAGCTCCAGTCCAACGGCTCCCGCTTCGACAATCAGGTGCAGCACGTCGCCGAGCACGTGGATCTGGTCGGGGCGAAGTGCATGGACATCGGCGCGGGTGGCGGCAAGTTCCTGGCGTTGCTCCGGGAATCTGGGGCGGACGTGCACGGCATCGAGCCCAACTGGAAGCGTCGGGCCTTCGCCGCCGAGCGCTACGGACTGACGCTCGAGTCCGAGCCCCTGGTGCCGGGTCGGGCGCGCGAGGATGCCGGCACCTACGACCTCGTCACCCTGTGGGACGTCGTCGAGCACGTCAACTTTCCCTTCGAGGTCCTCGACCTGGCGCTGGACCTGCTGCGCCCGGGCGGCGTGCTCGCGGTCGACACCCCCGCCCGGGACGGCGCGTTCCACCGGGCCGGCGAGGTCGGCTACACGCTCACCGGCGGACGCAAGGCCACCTTCCTCAACGCGATGTACTCGCCGACCCCGTTCGCCCACAAGCAGATCCTGTCGACCGGCGATCTCGAGGGCTACGCCCGGGGCCGCGGCCTCGACCTGCTGACCTGCCGCCGCTTCCACGAGCTGTCCTTTCCGACCGCGTTCTACCTCGAGCGCCTGCTGCCCTCGCGCCGGCTGGCCCGTGGGGTGGCGCCCGCGGTCGGGGCGGCCGTACAGGTGGCGGCGCCGCGGAACAAGATCCTGTTCATGGCCCGCAAGCTGAAGCACGCCGAGCCGTAGAGACAACGAGCGCACGAGGTGTGACCCTGGCGACCCTGCTCAAAGACAACCGATCCTGGATCGGCATCGCCGTGCTCGTCTCGGTGATCGCCGGTCTGGCCGTGTCGTGGTCGCCGATCATGGGGCTCGCAGCACCGGTGGGTGCCATCCTGTTCGCGGCGGTGGTCGCCCGGCCGACCCTGGCGCTGCCGCTGATGTACTTCATGCTGCTCACGTCGGACGTCATCCCGACCGGCATCAACATCGTCGTGCCCATCACCCTGTCGAAGATCGCCATGATGGGCATCACGCTCGCGTGGCTCGTCCGCTGCATGGTGACCCAGCGCTGGCCGCTCACGTTCCACATCATGACCGTGCCCATGGTCGCGACGGTCATCACCCTGGCGGTGGGGCTCATCCACGCCCGCGAGATCGACAACGTCTCCATCGCCCTCGTGGTGGGCTTCGGCATGGTGCTGGTCATGATCGACATCATCGTCGCCATGGTCGAGCTGAAGGACCTGAAGCTCGCGTTGCTGGGCATCGCGGTCGTGCACGTCCTGGTCGTCGGGCTCGCGATCCCGCTGGGCGTCTACCCGGAGGAGAACGGGGTCGAGATCGGGAGTCGCAACGCCGGTTTTGCGGGGGATGCCAACTACTGGGCCCTGCTGGTGCTCATCGGGCTTGCGCCCACGGTCGCCATCCTCGACAGCCAGAAGCAGGTCATCTTCCGGCTCCTCGCCGTCGTCGGCGTGGCGTTCGCCGGCGTCAGCGTCGTGCTCACCGTCTCCCGGAGCGGCATGCTGCTGACCGCCACCATGCTCCCGCTGCTGACCGCGATCCTGTGGCGTCGCAAGTGGCTGCTGCTCGTCTCGCTCATCGTCGCGGTGATCGCGGTGCAGCTCCTCGTCGACTTCGGGCCGGCGTTCGACCGCTTCAACGCGCTGTACGACGAAGGCGAGTTCGAGACCGACGGCAGCCTCCAGTCCCGCTCGGCGCTGCTGTGGTACGCGATCGAGCTGTTCTGGGAGAACCCCATCTTCGGCGTCGGCACGGGCTCCATCCGCGCGGACCTGGCGGTGCTCACCGCGGGTCACCTGGACAAGGTCCCCCACAACACCTACCTCAACATCCTGGCCGAGCAGGGAATCGTCGGCAGCCTGCCGTTCCTGGCCATCATCCTCACGTCGCTCTACGCGGTGGTCAAGATGTGGATCCAGCAGAAGACCCGCGCGTTCCGGACCATCACCCTGGGTTTTGGCGCGAGCATCGTCGCGTACATGGTCATGGCGCTGACCCTGGACATGGTCGTCGCGGCGCCGGTGTACTTCCTGCTCGCGATCATCATCGTGCTCTACCGCATGTCCTCGCACTCGCCGCTGGAGCTCGCCGAGGCGGGGCTCGCCGAGGACGATGACCCCGTCGTGATCCAGGCCCGGAAGGCCCTCGAATCGGAGCCCGCATGACCGCCGCGCGTCGGCCCCTGCAGATCGACCACCCGGACGGAACGGTCGTGCTCACCCCGCTCCCCGAGCGTGGGCCCGAGTGGGGGCGGATCACCGTCACGATGGCAGACCCGGAGATCTTCTCTCCGCTCCGTGAGCTCGACACCGACCAGCCTGACGACCTGCTCCGCCTCATCGTCAAGGCCAAGGGCCCGGCGTACCTGTGCGACGAGCTCAGCCGCGAGGCGAACCCGGACTACGTCGAGCGCCACCTGCGCCACGCCATCACCGGCTACGTCGAGCCCTCCCGCCTGAAGGGGAGCCGGATCCTGGACTTCGGCTCGGGCGCCGGGGCATCGACCATGTGCCTGCACCGGATCACCGACGCCGCCGAGATCGTCGGCATCGAGCTGGTCGACTCCTTCATCGACGTCGCCCGCCGCCGCGCCGAGGTCCGGGGCGTGTCCGACCGGGTGAAGTTCCTGCGCTCGCCCGAGCCCGGCGAGCTGCCCGCAGACGTCGGAACGTTCGACTTCGTCGTCATGAGCGCCAACTACGAGCACCTGCTCCCCGACGAGCGCCGCGAGCTCATGCCGCTGATCTGGTCGGTCCTGCGACCGGGTGGCGTGCTCTTCCTCAACCAGACCCCGCACCGCTGGTTCCCGCTCGAGAGCCACACGACGGGCCTGCCGCTCATCAACTACCTGCCCGACCGGGTCACCTCCCGCGCCGCACGCCTGTCGAAGCGCATCCCGGCCAGCGACGACTGGCCGACCCTGCTGCGCAAGGGCATCCGCGGCGGCTCGGTCACCGAGGTCCTCGCGACCCTGCGCGGCCACGGCGGCGAGCCCACCCTGCTCGAGCCCCTGGACGGCGACCGGGTAGACCTGTGGCTCCAGATCAGCGGCGGCTCACGGATGCGCTCGGTGAAGCAGGCGATGGCGGCGGTGATCAAGGCGGGGCACGCGATGACGGGCCACTACCTGCTGCCGGACCTGACGCTGGCGATTCGGCGGGGGTGAAGGGCCGCGTTGCTGCGGGCAGGGGAGTGGCGGCACTCGATCCGCTGACGGGGAGTCGCGTTGCTGCGGGCGGGGGAGTGGCGGCTCGGTCTCCAGTCTCCAGTCTCCAGTCTCCAGTCCTACGGCAGCGGATCCACCCCGTACGACACGGTGCCGGCCCCAGACCGGAGCAGCCACGCACGAAGCAGCGGGAACATCCCAGAGCTATGCGGATTGTGGCCGTCTTCCTCCGTCGCGACCGCTCCCTGGCCGGCCGAGACTGGGGACTGGAGACTGGGGACCGTCCCTCCACTCCCTCGCTCGAAGCTACGCGACGCCCCGCCTCACCGGCAGCCTGACCGCCCCTCCACTCCCTCGCTCGAAGCTACGCGACGCCTCGCCGCTCCGATCCCGGCTCGCCCTACATCAACCCTTCCCACAGCCGCTCGAGCTCCTCGTACACCACCTCGTGGGTGTACCTCGCCATCACCCGCTCCCGGCTCGCCGCACCCCACTCGGCGATCCGCTGCTTGTCGTCCACGATCCTGCGCAATGCGCGGGCCAGGTCGTCGGTGTCCTTCGGGGTGTGCACGAAGCCGTTCACGTCGTCGTCGACCGCCTCGGGCATCGCGCCGACCCGGCTGACCACGGCGGGGAGGCCGGACATCATCGCTTCCAGCAGGGTCATCGGGAAGCCCTCCGTCCAGCTGGGGAGCACGAACACATCGGCCTGGTCGTAGAAGTCCCAGACCCGCTCCAGCGGCACCTCGCCGGGCAGGTGCACCCGGCCGGCGAGGTCGGGACGGGCGATGCGCTCGCGGACCTCGGGCTCGCGGACCACGCCCTGCTTGTCGGCGACCCAGCGGCCGAGCATCGTCAGCTCGGCGTCGGGCACGGTGGCGAAGGCGTCGAGCAGCTCGAAGATCCCCTTGGCAGGCATCATCCAGCCGACGAAGAGGAAGCGGACCGGGCGGCCTTGGACGGGCCAGTCCCGGGTCGGCAGGGGGCGGGTCGCGATGGAGTTGGGGATGCGGTGCACGTTGAGCAGCCCGTACGACAGGGCGTGGGCGAGGCTGTCCTGGTTGAGCACCACGATGGCATCGGCCGGGGCGAGGACCCGGCGCATGAGCGGCAGCAGCTCCGGGCGAGCCCCGATCCGCGAGGCGCTGCCGTGCACGTGCAGCACGGTGGCGGCGCCAGACGCCCTGGCCAGGCGCAGGAGTGGGGCGTCGCGGAGCAGGCCCATCGTCTGGGCGGAGGTGCACATGTGCACGACGTGTGGCTGAAAGCGGGCGATCTCGGCGCTGAACTGCGCCATGGCCCGCGCGGCGATCCCGACCTTGCGCAGGGCCAGCTCGCGCGGGCTCACGTCCAGGGTGCCGGCGTTCACGTTGACCACGCGGATGTCCCACCGGTCCGCCAGCGACGAGGCCAGCAGGTTGGTGGTCCAGGTGGCGATGCCTCCAGACGGTGGGGGCAGGGCCGACTGCAGGAGCAGGCGTCGCTTCACTCGGCGTCCTCTGCCGGCGCCTCGGTGTCGTCGGACGCAGCGCCCGGCCGCGGCCAGCTCACCTCGCGGGGGATGCCGTCGGCGAAGGTGGCGGCGGCGGCCAGGGTCGCGTGCTGCACGTGCAGGGTCACGTCGACCGGCACCACGGGCGTGCCGGTGCGGATGCTCTGCACAAACGCGGCGATCTGCTCGGGCACGCCCTTGTGCATGCCCCGGCCCACCTTGGGGCTCTTGCTGCCCGCGCCGCTGTAGTGCTTGCCGGCGGTCCAGTTGTCGATGGTGAAGCTCTGGCCGAGGCCGAAGACCTCGATGCGCTCCTTCTCCAGCGCCCGGGACCCGTCCGCCGCGTACAGGATCGTGGCGAGGGAGCCGTCGGCGAAGGTCAGCACGCAGCAGAACGTGTCCTCGGGAAGTGAGGTCGGACCTCCGGTTCCGGGCACGGCGATGACCCGGGTGATCGGCTGGCCCACCGCGGCCTGGCACCAGTCCACGAAGTGCACGCCCTCGCCGATGATGCGGCCACCGCCTTCGTCGGGGTCGCGCAGCCAGTGGTCCTTCGGAATGCGGCCGGCATTGATCCGGTAGGTGATCGCCAGGGGATCGGCGCGGTGTCCGAACGCCTCGTGCACGGCGGTGGTGTAGGGGCTGTGCCGGCGGTTCGTGCCCACCTGGATGTAGAGCCCCGTCTCGGCCTGGACCCGGGCGACCTCGGCCAGCTCGGCCTCGGACAGGGTCAGCGGCTTCTCGACGAAGACGTGCTTGCCCGCCTTCAGCGCCCGGATGGTCATCTCGGCGTGCAGGCGGTGGCGGGTGCCGATGAAGACCGCATGCACCGACGGGTCTTCGAAGAGGCGATCCGCGTCGGTGCTGCTCCACGAGAATCCGCCTTCATCCTCGGCCAGCTTCGCGCTCGCTCCGGTGCGGTTCACGACGCCCACCAGATCGACGTCCGCCTGCTTCAGCGGGCCCAGGAGCTGGCTGCGCATGTAGCTGCCGGCGCCGATCATGCCGATCCCGACGCGCCCGCTGACCTTGCGGACACTCGTTGCTGCGCGGCTGGCTGCGGAGGAGGCGGGGCGGGGGGCGCTCGGGAGCTGCAGCTCGGGATCGTCGCTGTCGCCGTAGGTGAGCACGACGCCGATGTAGGGCTCGCTGCCGGTCTGCAGCATGGTGTAGGCGTCGAGCGCCTGATCGATCCCGAAGCTGTGGGTCAGCAGGGGCTGAAGGTCCACCCGGCCGTCCTCGACCGCCTCCAGGAAGGACTGCAGGTTGCGCTGCTCGGTGTAGCGGACGTGGGCGTAGGGGTAGTCCTGGCCGCGCTCCTCATAGGTGGCGTCGTAGCGGCCGGGGCCGTAGCTCATCGACAGCCGGACCTCGAGCTCCTTGGTGTAGGCCTCGTTGCGGGGCACGTCCATGCCGACGTCGCCCACCACCACGATCTTGCCGCCCAGCCGGGCCAGGTCGACCGCGAGCTGCATGGGCTGGCTGTTGCCCGACGCGCTGGCGGCGATGATGACCGTGTCCGCGCCGTGCCCGTCGGAGAAGGCGAGCACCTCGTCGACCACGGTGGCCGGATCGGCGCTGCCGGCGGAACAGCCGGTCGCGATGCCCAGGGCGACCTTGTCCTTCGACAGGTCGTAGGCGAACACCCGGGCGCCGGACGCCGCGGCGAGCTGGGCGCACAGGTTGCCGATGAGCCCCATGCCGATGACGACCACCCGGTCACCGAGGCGGATCTCGGACTTGCGCACCCCCTGCAGGGCGATGGAGCCGACCGTGGCACACGCGCCCTCGGCAAAGCTGACCCCGGCGGGCAGGGGCACGATGAGGTTTCGCGGCACCCAGTTCATCTCGGCGTGGGCGGCGTAGCCGGCACCTGCGATGGCGACCCGCATGCCGGGAGCGAGGCCGGGGCAGTCGACCGCGTCCTCGATGACGCCCGCGGCGGAGTAGCCCATGGGAATGGGCACCTCGAGCTTCTGGCGCACCTGCTCCACCGTGGCCCAGATCCCTTCCTGGCGGGCCTTCTGCAGCACCCGACGCACCAGGTCCGGACGGGCGCGGGCCTTGCCGACCAGCGACTTCTTGGCGAGCGCCATCACCGCCTTCTCGGTGCCGGCGGAGACCAGCGAGGCCCGGGTGCGCACCCGGGCGCCCAGGGGAGCGGCGTTCGGGGGGGCGACGTCCGCGAGCCAGAGCTCACCGGTACGATAGGACTGCAGGACCTGCTTCATCGATGCCTCGTACAAGGGCGCGGCGGGTGCTGTAGCCCCAATGCCGGAGCTGCGCGCGCCCGTCTGTCCTTCGGCCGGGGCGGCGATCCCTTCGAACGATCTCGCGGCCGGACCGCGGGGGACTTCGCCCGATCCGGCTGTGTGAAAACCCACGATCTCGTGGGTGGTGTCCCTGAAAGATCCCGTGGAACCTGCATCCTGCAATGGGGGTGCAAGGCGGGGTGATGCCGGCCCCACGCCGATCGATGCGTACGGTGCCACGACGTGCTGCTGCAGGGCACGGGTCTTGCTCCGAAGGGAACCACCTGACTCAAGGAGGTCCCATGTCCGAGCTCGTTCTCTTCGATGGTCCCGACCATCGCAACGTCGTCGTCGAGGAGCTGGACACCGGCGAGGGTGTGCCCTGCAACCAGCACATCATCGTCGATGGCAAGGAGGCGATGATCCTCGATCCTGGCGGCTCGAAGCTGTTCACCCGCGTGTTCGCTGCCACCAGCAAGCTCACCAAGGGGGCGATGCTCAAGCACATCTTCCTGTCCCACCAGGACCCCGACATCGTGGCGGCGGTCAATGGCTGGCTGATGACCGCGCCCAAGGCGACGGGCTGGGTCAGCGAGCTGTGGCGTCGCTTCGTGCCCCACTTCGGCAGTGATCGCCTCGTCTACGAGCGGATCAACGGCATCCCCGACGCTGGCATGCGCATGACGCTGGGCCAGCGCGACCTGGTCATCCTGCCCGCGCACTTCCTGCACAGCTGCGGCAACTTCCACGTCTACGACCCGACCTCGAAGATCCTCTACACCGGCGACCTCGGCGCCTCGCTGGGCGCACCCGAGCGCGTCGTGCACTCGCTCGACGGGCACACCGAGCGCATGGAGGGCTTCCACGTCCGCTACATGGGCAGCAACCGCGCCCTGCGCCTGTGGATCGAGATGGTGCGCCAGCTCGACATCGAGATCATCGCGCCCCAGCACGGCGCCTTCATGGTCGGCAAGGAGGTCTGCAGCGACTTCCTCGACTGGCTCGGCACCCTGGACGTGGGCGTCGACGCGCTCGAGCACCTGTACGCCGTGCCCGCGGAGGACGTGGCGGCGAAGTAGGTCCTACCCCCCCAACAGCGCCGCGAGGTCTCCGGGCTTGCTCGCCGTCCGCTCGACGGTCTGCAGGCGGGCTCCGGAGACCTGTCCCATGGCCAGCTCATACGCCTCCAGGTCCGCCTCGAACGCGTCCGGGTTCATGCGCCAGCGCTTCTTCCGGTAGATCCGCCGCACCTCCTCGACCGCCAGGCTGGGCTCCCAGCGACCGTGGTACTCGATGCGCGCGAGCACCAGCGGATAGAGCTGGATGTCGGGCAGGTAGCCGGCCAGATCGCGCACGGTGGTCCGCGGCACGCCTCGTCCGTACGCCGCGGCGATGCCGACCTGGATCCGAGACGCGAGGGGGCTGTCCTCGGGCACGTCGTACAGCCGGCAGATCACCTCGGCCTCGCGGAAGGGGTCGCCCGTCGTGGGCTCGGGCTCCGGGATCGACCGGGGTGCGGACGGCGGCGCGAGTCGGCCGATGTCCCGGATGCGCTTTCCTGCCGCGACGATCCCGGCGATCAGCAGCAGCACGACGGCCCCCGACAGGATGGCGATCAGCAGCAGGGCGGGCGCCTCGCAGGCGAGGCCGCAGGCGACCATCACGAAGGTGATGTAGGCGCCGGCCAGCACCGCGACGCCAGCGACGATGATCCCCAGCACCAGGAGCGCGATCTCGGTCTGAGCGTCCATCCCCGGCGCTGCGAGATCACCCCAGAACTCGCGACCTTGCTCCACCTTGGCGATGAGCTTCGGGTCGGAGCTGCGCAGGGTGCCGAGCCCTCTCCCGGTCTCGGCGATGCGCTCCGACAGCCTGACGATCCGGTCGAGCTTGGCGGCGGTCCGCCGGCTCACCCGGGTCAGCCCCTCCTCGCGGAGCTCGGCCCGCAGCTCCTTCGCGGTGCCGAAGGTGACGCGGCGGCCAGCCTGGCTCGGCTCCAGGTCCAGCGCCAGCAAGTCGTCCATGTCGTCCATCGCCCGGTGCAGGCTCTCATGGTCTTCGAAGTCCTGCTCGGCGATGTCCGCCAGCAGCGCACGGGTGGCGTAGGCCCCCCGAGCGACGTCCTTCACCAGCTCGACCGCGAGCGCCTGGGCGTCCCGGTGGACCATCTCCAGCGGGCTGAAGGCGGTGAACGCTTCGATTCCGGCGATGGCGGCGGTGGCGTTGGCGTAGGTCGTGCGCAGGGCCTCGGGGAGCGCCTCGCCCCGGGTGCGCTCGAGGATCCGCGCCCGGGCGTGGTCCCGCCGGCGCTGCACCCGCTCCAGCTTGCGCAGCACCCGCAGGTCCTCCCGGCCCCCCGGCTCGGCAGTCGCAGGGCGGGCTCGGGCTGCCTCCGGGGCGACGAGGCCGGCGGCCATGCCTCCTGCGATGCCCGCACCGGTCGACTTCAAGAACGTCCGTCGGTCCATCCTGGCTCCTCCTGCCTCAAGGTGTCCTCCAACGCCCGGACCTTCACGGGGTCCAGCTCCCTGGTGGATGCGAGGAGCGCATCGTGGCACAGTACGCCGCGTCGGGCGTGCCGAGGCTGGAGTTCTCGTGGTGCTGTGGTTCCTTACCGCTTGGCTGGCGGCTGGGGCCCCGGACGTCCCGGACTGGGTACGCACGGAGGAGGCCTCGGCCGACGTGTGGACCACGCGGCACGGGCTGCCCCAGAACACCGTGCGCGCCCTGGCCCAGACCCCCGACGGCTACGTGTGGATCGCGACCCTTGGCGGGCTGGCCCGCTTCGACGGGCGGCGCTTTCACGTCATGGAGCCCGACGAGATCGAGGGCCTGCGCGCCATCCGTATCCGCGACCTGGCGTGGCGCGACGGGGCGCTGTGGCTCGCTGCCGAGGATGGCGGCGCGTTCGCCATCCGGGACGGAAAGGCGGAGTCCCTCCTCCGCGAGCCGGCGTATGACCTGGCCTTCGAGGCGGACGGCACCCCGCTGGTGGCCACTGTGCAGGGCGTGTTTCGCGTCTCGGGCGGCGTGGCGGAGCGGCTGTCCGACGACGTCGACAGCTACTTCCATGTCGTCGCCGTCCCCGGTGGCGGCGTGGTCGCAGTGCGGGCGTCGGGCGGCGCCGAGTGTGTGGTCGAGCCCTGTCCCGAGCTGCCCTCCGAGTCGCTGGCGCGCGTCGACCCCGGACCCGAGGGCGCGGTCCTGTTCCTCACGTCGGAGTGGGACCTGCTCCGGGTCGACGACGGTGGCATCCACGACCTCGGCGCAGTCCACGGTCAGGCGATGTGGCGCGGACAGCACTGGCGGATCGAGGACAGCGCGCTCCAGGCGATCGACGGCTCCACCCGGGTGGGGCTGCCGCTGATCGATCCCGGGGCTCGGGTGCTGTCCCACCTGGTGGACCGCGAGGGTGCCCTCTGGCTCGGCCTCGACGTGGATGGGCTCGTGCGGGTGCAGCGCCCCGAGGTGCAGTGGGGCCCCCATGGCTTTCCCGCATCCAGCGTGGTCGGCGATGGCTCCGGAGCGCTCTGGTACACCAACTGCGAGCTCGGTTTCCACCGCCTGTCCGCCGAGCCGGGCGACGCCGACACCGGCGTCGAGTGTGCGGTCGCGTTTCCCGACGGTCGGGGTGGCGTGCTGCTCGCCGGCTCCAACGCGCCCGGCGTGTTCGCGGTCGGCCGGCGTGACGGCTCCCTGGTGTACGAGGGGCCCGAGGCGGTGAACGAGCCCGTGCGGGGCCCCTGGTTCACGGCGCAGGACACGGTGTGGTTCACCCCACCCACCGGTCTGGCGACCCGCGTGGTGGGCCCCGAGGCCTTCGACGGCGTCCCGCCCCGGGCGATCACAGCACTCGGCGACGAGCTGTGGCTCGCGGTGGGCGAGGACCTGGTGCTGTGGAAGGAAGGGAAGGTCCAACGTCGGATCCCGCTCGATCGATCCTCGTACGTACGCGACGTGCGCGCGCTCGGGGAGCTGCGTCTGGTCGGCACCTACGGAGCGGGGCTGGGCATCGTGTCGACCGACGACGCGGTCCGCTGGCTCATGCCGCGCGAGGGGCTCTGCGATCGGGCGATCTCCCACTTCTTCCGGGTGCCCGGCCCCGAGGTCTGGTTCAACAGCAACCTCGGCGTCGGCTACGTCCCCGCCGATCAGGTGGAGGCCGTCGCGCGCGGCGAGCGCGACAGCGTCGACTGCGTGCTGCTGACCCACACCGAGGGCAACGGACGCACCGGCGCGGTCGCTGGGGACGGCTCGCTGATCGTGCCCACCATGCACGGCGTCGCCCGGGTCGTGCCAACGGAGCGCCCCGCCTCGGTCGCGCCCATCGTCGTGTTCGACCAGGCCCTCTACGGCACCCATGATCTGCTGGGCGAGGGGCCGGTCGTGAACGGGCCCGCCCCGCTCACCGTGCGCTGGACCGGTATCCACTTCGACGCCAGCCAGTCGGTCCGCTACCGCTACCGCATCGTCGGACTCGACCTCCACTGGTCCGAGGTCACCGACGCCGAGACCCTGCACGTCGCCGACCTGCCCCCGGGTGAGTACCGCCTCGAGGTGCAGGCCCGCAGCCTGTCCGGACTGTGGAGCGATCCGCACCACCTCGATGTCGTTCGTGAGCCCGCCGCCTGGGAGCGACCGCTCGTGCGCTACGGCGTGCCCGCGATCGCGCTGGTGGTGATCGTGTCGGGCCTCGTCCTGGCCCTGCTGTCCATGCGGGGGAGAAATCGGCGTCTGGAGCGGGAGATCGAGCAGCGGATCCTCGCCGAGCAGGGCCTGCGGGAGGAGCAGGCCCGCAACGCGGCGGCGGAGCGGGAGCTGGAGGCGCACCGGCGGCTGGAGGCGCTGGGCTCGCTGTCCGGCGGGATCGCCCATGACTTCAACAACCTGCTCGCCGTCTTTTCTGCCCACGGCGCGGTCCTCGCCCACGAGTCGGACACCGAGGTGGCCCGGCTGGGAGAGTCCATCCTCGACTCGGTCGACCGCGGCGCCCGCCTCACCCGACAGCTGCTCGCGTTTGGCCAGAGCCACCCGGGAACGGCCCAGGTGACCGACATCGCCGCGGTGGTGGTGGCCCTGCGGCCCATGCTGCGCCGGGTGATCCGGGAGAACATCCACATCGAGGTGGTGGCGCCCGAGCCGGTCGGAGCGCTGATCGACCCCGGACTCGTCGAGCGCATCGTCACCAACCTGGTCACCAACTCTCGCGACGCCATCGTCGGCTCGGGGCGGATCATCATCCGGGTCAACCGGGATCAGCATGGCAACCGCTCGTGCGCGTGCATCGAGGTCGAGGACGACGGTGCGGGCATGGAGCCCGAGGTCGCCGACCGGGTGTTCGATCCGTACTACACGACCCGGGCCAAGGTCGGCGGGACGGGCCTCGGGCTGGCCACGGTCGCTGCGGCGGTCAACGAGGTGGGCGGACGGGTCGAGGTGATCCGCACCGCGCCGGGGGAGGGGACCGTCATGCAGGTCCTGCTGCCCCGGGTGCCCCTGCACGAGGCGTCCGACGCGGACCGTGCGCAGCCCGAGCGGCCCGTCGCCCGTGGCGGCCTCCGCGTGCTCGTGGTCGACGACGACGAGCGCGTGCTGTCCGCCGTCGTCCGCCTGGCTCGCCGCCTGGGCTGGTCCCCCGAGCCGGCCCGGAACCTCGAAGCGGCGATCGCAGGCGCGAAGGGCGGGGACTTCGATCTGCTGCTCACCGATCTGGTGCTCGAGCGCTCGAACGGGCTGGCCGTGCGCGACGCCGTCCGCGAGCTGCATCCAGGGATCGCCGTCGTGCTCATGACCGGCCACGCCGGGGAGATGGTCTCGGGGTTGACCGAGGACGACGTCGTGCTCAACAAACCCTTCCGCGCCCAGGAGCTGGAGGCGGCGGTGGCGCGGGCCCTCGCGGAGCGCGACCCGCCCCCGCCCTGAGATCAGACGATGGACGCGTACAGTCGCGCGGTGGCCTCGGCGACCGCGGTCGGGTGGTAGCGGTGCGCGCCGGCCCGCATGCGCGCGCCCCAGGTCCGGGCCAGCTCGGCGTCTTCGAGCGGCCCCTGCAGGGCATCGGCGATGGACTCGGGGGAGCGGGGGTCGCACAGGCGGCCGCTGACCTGGTCGAGGAACATCTCGGCGGCGCCACCGGCGGGGGCGACCACGCAGGCGACGCCCGCAGCCGCGGCCTCGGCGATGACCATGGGGGCGGTCTCCTGGAAGCTCGGCAGGGCGACGATCCGCGCGCCGCGGAGCTCCTCGAAGACCGCGTCCCGATCGAGGGAGCCGAGGAAGTGCACCCGGTCGCCGATCCCGTAGCGGGCGACGGCCTGGTCGAGCTCCTGGGCGTAGTCGGCGTCGATCCGGGGACCGGCGAGGCGCAGCTGCACGTCGACACCGCGGCGGGCCAGGATGCCGACCGCCTCGACGGTGGCCAGCGGGTTCTTGCGTCGTCCCAGGCTGCCGATCTGCACCACGACCGGAGGTGCGGCGCCCGGATCGGCGTTCACGCCGTAGAAGTCCTCGTGGATGGCGTTGGGGACGAAGTGCCAGCGCCCGCGCACGTGCTGCTCCAGCTCCTGCACCACGTGGCCGGCGATGGCGATCAGGTGGCGGTAGTGGCGCAGCGGGCGGGTGTCCCGGACCGAGGCGAGCGCGGTGCGGGCCGCGCCGAAGCGTCCGCGAAAGGCGGCGTCCTTGCCGGGGATCCCGTGCACGGTGAACACGGTCGGCAGCCGGGACGGGCCGAACAGGTTGGCGTTGGCCTGCACGTGCACGACGTCCGGGCGAAGCTCGCGGGCGATCTCGTGGATCGGCTGGTTGATGAGGCGACCGATGGCCAGGCGCGACAGGGGTCCGTCGAGGCGCAGGCGGCGCACCCGGGCCCGACCATCCTCGGAGAAGTCCGACCATGGTGTGCTGGCCGGCACGGCGATGCCCGCGTGGAGCACGTGGATCTCGGCGTCGGGGTCGACCTTCAGCAAGCCCTCGACCAGGCCCGCGGTGGCGGTCGACACCCCGCCGGTCGCGCGGCCGGGCGCCTCGGGGAAGCTGGGGGTGACCATGAGGATCCGCACGGCTACCCCTTCAGCGGAAGGATCGAGAAGATGGCGGACATCCCGGCATCTTCGAGGGGAATGTCGCGGACGTGGCGCTTGCTCGCCAGGTCGTAGACCCCGATCCGGGTCGGCGCGGGCTGAGGCGGGCGCGTCCGGCGCTTGATCCACTGGAGGTTGCGGTACAGGCGGGTCGTGCGGATCCGGCTGAACCCGACGAACGCCTCGTCTCCGTCTACATGCAGGCCGCGACACCAGCCCAGCGGGTCGTCGGTCGGAGTCAGCGGGTTCAGGTCCAGCAGCTCTCGCCGCTCGAGCGTGTGCGCGTCGAAGGTGGCGAGGTGTCCGTCGACCGAGGTGATCCGCACGACGTCTCCGTCAGGAACGCCGTCGTGCACGCGTTCGACGCCCACGTCCATGCGCTTTGTGCGGTCGTCCAGACAGATCGCGTCCCGCTGCTCGAAGCGGGTCAGCCAGATCTGGCCGTCCAGCTCGAAGGTGTAGTTCGGATGCGACTTGTGGGGCTTGGTGCTGTGGATCCGCCGGTAGTCCGTGCTCCGGTCGAACCGGTCCCACACGTCCTCCTCCAGCGCCGGGCGCATGGACTCGAGCTGGTCGTCCGGGCCGACGATCACGAGCGCGTCGAGCCCGGTCGACACCACGTGCAGGTCGTCTCCGTGGGGGCGGACGTGGTGCAGGTCGTTGAACACCGGCAGGGAGACGTGGCGCAGCTGCTTCAGGTCGGGCCAGCTGTAGACCAGGACTTCTGTGAGCGTACACAGGTACAGGCGGTCGCCCTGCAGGGTGCCCGCCTTGAAGATCATGGAAGGAAGCCCATCCGCGGCGAGCTCTGCCGGCGTGCGCCAGGTCAGGAGCGTGCGCGAGGCGCCGGTGTCGAGGTCGACCTCCAGCAGGAGCGCGTCCTTGTAGCGCCCCTCCTTGTCCATGAACGCGGCGTGGGTGCGCTGCGTGCCTCCGGTGACCAGCGCCTTGCGGCCCATCGATGCTCCGGGTCTGTGGTGCGTGGGTGGCTTGTCGCGATGCAGTGCAACCCATCGGCAGGCTTCGTGCCAGCGTGAGAGGGACCGCGGTCAGGGGCGTCGCTCGCGGAGGAACAGGGCGATCGCCGCGGCGAGCAGACCCCCGGCGAGCACCGACGCCACCGTCCACCACTGCCAGGGTCGGGCCCACGCGATGAGGTCCGCGCTCACCGGCGAGACGTAGGCGACCTCGGGCTCCTCCGCGCACAGGGCGCGCTGCCCCGGACCCCAGCGCATCGGCGTGCCGTCCAGCGACCGACCGTAGATCCGCTCGGTCAGGCGGTGCTCGGCGCAGGCGACCGCGAGATCCCCCTGGGCGAGGCGCCGGTCCCGGCGATACGCGTGCACGGCCAGCTCGTAGACGTACCAGTCCTCTCCCTCGACCAGCCCCAGGAAGTCGCCGTACGGCAGGTGCGCACCGCGGGTGATGAGCTGCCGGCGGGCGTCGGTGTCGGCGGCGTCCAGGGCGTCCAGCTCGGCGCGGGAGAGCCGGCTCGTGAACGTGTACGGACCCTCCTGGTGGACCTCGCCGAAGCCGACCGTGCCGTGCTGGAAGGCGGCGACCCACAGCACCAGGACGGCCGCGTGGGCGGGGACGACCGACCAGGGCATGGGGGATCCGCCCCGGCCGATCCGCAGGGCCTGCCAGGCCAGCAGCACGCCGACCGTGGCCGCCTGGGTGTCGAGCAGCACGTCCTCGATGGCACCGGTGCGCATCGGGTGGGCCCACTGGATGCTCTCGTCGAGCATGCCGGCCGTAAAGCCAGTCAACACGCCCACGATCGCGGTCGACAGCCCGGCCCGGCCGCCGAGGGCGAGGGCCCGGAAGCCGAGCGCGCCCAGGGTCGTGTACTCGAGGATGTGCAGCGCCTCGATCGGCACCTTGTAGCTGCCGGAAAGGAGCCACACGACGGCGCCGATGCCGACCGCCGACCACACCAGACGCCCGACGAATCCCTCGGGGCGCCGCCACAGGAGCAGCCCGATCCACAAGACGATGAGTCCGCCGACCACCGCGCCGACGACCAGGACCACCTCGTCCTTGGACGGGTAGATGTCGTAGCGGAGCAGGCGGCGATCGGGGGTCAGGCAGGTCAGGCGGGAGAAGCCCCCGCCGCAGGCGATGGTGTCCGCGGCAGGGCCCCAGGCGAGGCCCCACCACACCTGGCCGTTGAGGCTGTTGCGGACCGCGCGGGTGGGGACGCCGTCGGCCACGACCCAGCCGACCGTGCTGTTGGCGAGGTTGAAGCCTGTGATCGGGCCGCCCGCGTCCAGGCGTGCGAGGGTGTGGGGGGCGTCGGGCCGGGCCACGTCCACCACGGTGAGCTCGGAGCCGCCTGCCGCGTAGATGGCGCTGCCGACGTAGTCGACCTTGACCGCGGGGCCGCCCAGGGGGAGCGACGTGATGGGGGTCATGCCGTCCGGATGGGCCGCGTCGACCAGCACGAGGTTCGAGCCGATCCCGACCGCGACCAGCCCCGGTGGGGTCATCACCGCGGTGACGGGCTCGTCTCCGAGGTCCAGCTCGCCGAGGCGCTCGACGGACTCGCCGGCCTCGAACAGCACGATCCGTCCGTCCCGCGTGCCGGCGACGAGGCGGGTGCCGATGACCATCACCGCGGTCACGTCGCCGTCGACCGGCACCGTCCGCACCCCGGGCGCGCCCTCGGCGGACGCGTCCAGCAGGGCGATCCCCGTGGTGCCCAGCGCACAGGCGGCGATGGTGCGCTGGCGGTGGGCCAGCTGCTGGCACGGGGCGGGCAGGGCCAGGTCGAGGACCGCGTCGTCGGGCGTCAGGAAGGCGAGGCGCCCATCGCTGCGACGCAGGAGCGTACCGGTCGGCACCTCCGCGAGATCGACGATGTCGGCGGGGACCTGCGCCTCGTGCTCGACGGTCTCGGGGAGCAAGCGGTACAGGGAGTGGGCCACCACCCGACCGAAGGGGACCGTGAGCAGGATGAGCGCGAACACCACGGCTACGGCGCCCCAGGCGAGGGCGTGCTGCAGCGCGGTCGGTCGGCTCGGCGCGGGCGCTTGGATCGTCTCTCCTGATCGTGGGCGCAACTTAGCTGAAGTCCCCGTTCGTGCCGACGACAATAGACCCCCCTGGTCGCCGTGACCGCAGCCAGAGAGGATGCTCCGTTGCCCGAGACCCATGCCCGCCGCGAGGACCTGCCGCGCACGTCGCTGCCGGTCTGGATCGGGGCCATCAGCGCAGCCGCGCTCGCCGCTGCCTTCCTGCTGCTGCCCTACCGGACGCTGATCACCCGGGTGATCCTCGACGACGCCTTCTACTACGTGCGCGTCGCGCTCAACGTCACCGCCGGGCAGGGGATCACCTACGACGGGGTCACCTACACCAACGGCTTTCACCCCCTGTGGGGCGTGCTGCTCCTGCTGCCCGCCCTGTCCGGCTCGGACGTGTTCACGCTCTACGCGGCCCTCGCCCTGTCCGCGGGCTTCGTCGCGCTGGGGGTGTGGTCGCTGGTGGTGCTCGCCCGGGAGCTGTCCTGGGGGCCCACCGCTGCGCTGATCGCGGTCGCCGTGTTCGTGTTCCCCCGGGTCGACCTGTACATGAGCCTGATGGAGTCGGGGCCGTCAGCGGCGCTGCTCCTGGTCGGTCTCGCGCTCGGCACCCGCTACCGCTGGCTCACCACCGAGTCCTACCCCCAGGCCGTCGCCTTCGGGCTGTGGCTCGCCACCATCTTCCTGGTGCGGCTCGACTTTGCCTTCATCGTCGGGACCGCGGCGCTCGCCGCCGTGTTCCTGCGCTTCAGGTCCGGTCGTCCGATCCGGGCCTGGCTGCCGCCGCTCACCGTGGCTGGCCTCGCCGCAGCGCTCCCTGCTGCTGCATACCTGATCGCAAATCGCATCACGTTTGCACACTTCGTTCCGGTGTCCGGACGGAAGAAGCACGTCTTCCTCCTGGACCTGGACGACCCCGTCGGCACCGTGCTGGGCGGTGTCGGTCGCATGGGCGAGAAGCTGGGGCTGTCGCTGACTCCGACGCTCGGACTCGTGCTCGCCGGGCTCATCCTCGTGATTGTGGTGACGGTCTGGCTGCGGCGCCGCGTGGTGGCGGAGCTGGGGGACCGCGCGCCGCGCCTGCTGGCCGGCGGCATGCTCCCCGTGCTGATCGTCGGCATGGTCGCTCGCGCGATCTACATGCGGCTCTTTGTCGCACTCGAGGCCAACACGGTGCCCTGGTATTGGGTGCCCGAATACGTCACGATCGCGTGTCTGGCGGGATACGCGGCGGCGGTGATGCTCGCGCGGCTCCGGATTGCGTACAGTCCGTTGCCCCGCGTTGCCCCGTGGATCCTGCTCGCCGTGGCCTGGCCGCTCGGCATCACCTTCGTGGTTCGTGACAACGGGTTCTTCGTGCAGACCCCGCCCAGCATGGTCCTGGACGCGGCCGACTGGGCCCGGGAGCAGGAGCGCTTCACCCGGTGCGGCTTCTACGACTCAGGCCTGTTCTCCTGGGCGTCCGGGATCCCCTGCGTGTCCCTCAACGGGCTGATCAGCGACGAGGAGACCATGCTCGCCTCCAAGGACGAGCGCTTCGACTGGATCATGGACGAGCACGGAGTGGACGTCTACGTCGAGTACTGCACCGACGACCAGATCGAGCGGGCACCGCCCGGTGGGGTGATCTGGCACAGCGAGCACGCCGAGCGACTGCGCCGTCTGGACGGGCATTCCGTGCGCCTGTGCCTGTTCGACCGCAGCGTCTACGACCCCTACCGGGATCCGCACTGGAAACGGCCGTGATCGCGATACCGGGCCGCGTGTTCTTTTCGTGTGAACAGGAAGTTTTTCATCGATGCAAGTGAAGTGAGAGCGGTCGACCCCACCGTTCAGGGGTCGTGGAATGCGAGGTTCCAGGGAGCCAAACAGGTGCGGTGACCGTCCGTGGACGGCAGGACGGGCTGTCTTCGGATCCGGGAGCGCGTAAAGTCCGTCCAGATTCCGATGTACAGGGTCGGACGCTTCCCCCCCGGGGTGTCCCCTCGAGTCGGAGCGAGTTCGTGGAGAGAGCGATGCATTGCGCAGGACGGGACGGCAACGAGTTGACGCCTCCCCCGGCCGCCCCCGAGGGCGAGCTGGAGGACTTGCTCGAGGACGCCCTCGGACTGCTCGATGGTCTGGATCCGGTCGAGATCGTCGAGGCAGGTCCCGACGAGGACGCGAGCGATCCACCGACGAACCCGACCCGGGCCAACCTGATGTTCGTCGGCACCATCCGGGCAGAGAGCGGCTCGGCGAAGGGACGGTACCGTCGGTTGATCGAGCCCCAGACGGAGGTCGCCCCTCCGCGACGTCCGTCCGTGGCAGCGGTCGCAGATCAGGAGCCGTCCGACGCCTACGCGACGCGCGCGTTCGAGAGGACCACCGTCCAGCCGTTCTCGGACATCACCGCCGACGACGCGGATGTCGAGGAATCGGTGGGGGTCGACGAGGAGGATGCCGAGACGCCTCGGATCCCCCGGAGGCACCAGGCACCAGGCGGTGCACTCTCCGGGCCCTGAAGAGAGCGGTGATGTCCACGAGCCGACCATGGACACCAAATCGGTCGATTCTTCCCTCAAGGCAGGTGGACTGCCGTCGATGAGTGGAACGAACCCGAACGGCCTCACCCCGGACCCCTCCACGACGACTCCTCCCCCCCGGCGCACGCCGTGGCTGGAGATCGCCGTGGTAGCGTCCATCCTGGGCATCCTCGGCCTTACGGTACTCGTGCTTTCAGTGTTGTTCTTCGCAACCTGATCCGATAGCGTAGTCAATCGGTACCCGGAGCTTCCGTGTCAGAGACCGCCGCGCAGGGAACACTCGCCTTCGCGACCTGGATCCAGGTCGCGGAGCTCGAGGACCTCACCGGCAACGCCACGTTCGGTGCACACATCCAGGTCGGCTTCGACAAGGGGCGGATCGTGGGTGCACGGGCGGGCGAGGCGGAGGGCCTGGACGGTCTCGTCGCGGCGTTCCTGGCCGACCCCAGCCGGGGGGGCCTGACCCGCGGTGAGCCGCTCCGCCACGGCCTGTCCCTCGACGCGACGGGCGCGCTGCTCACCGGGCTGCGCCTCGTCGACGAGTGGGAGCGCCTCCAGGCCCAGGTCTTCTCGACCCAGGGCGATGCCCCGGAGCGCCTCGCGCCGTGCTGGGAGTACTTCGACGGCCAGCGCACGGTCGTGGAGGTGTTCGTCGCCGGCGGGCTGCTCCCCGGCCTGAACGTCGACGCCCTCGCGTCCGCCACGGAGCAGGGACTGCTGGTCCCTGCGGCCGCCCCCAACCCGGACCGGGCGCGGGAGATCCTCCAGAGCGGGGTGCTCTCCGTTCCCCACGATGACGACTCCGCCGCGCCCGCGGGCCCGGGCCCCCGGGACCTCGGACCGCAGGACGACGAGACCGACGAGGCGCCCGCTCCGCCTGTGGCGAAGACCATCGCCCAGCCGGCTCCCCCGCCGGTGCAGGTCGACTCCACCGCTTCCTTCTGGGACCTCATGGACCGGGCGCACGACCTCACGCGCAGCCGCGACTTCGCCTCGGCGGAGAGCTGCCTGCGCCGGGCGCTGGAGCTCCGGCCGGGCGACGCCCTCGCCACCCAGAACCTCCGCCGCATCTCACGACTCGCACAGCGTGGCTGATCCCTGGAGAACGCCGTGACAGCTGGACTCGAAACGACCATCAACAGCCTGCTCCAGGCGACCAACATGCTCTCGGGCTTCCCGTGGTCCCTGGTCTGTACCGAGACCGGGCTCCTGGTCGCCTCGGCGGGCTCGGAGGACCTCTCCCTGGTCGCCGCTGGCGTGACCAGCCTGTTCGACGACATCGTCGGCCGCGCCGAGCGGGACCTCGAGTTCGAGGGCGTGGACGAGCTGACCGTGCTCGACCGTCGGCAGGGCCGCTTCGTCGTCCGCCCCCTGCTCGCCAACGACGCGGGCGAGCGCCTCTTCCTGGTCGTCTTGGTCCCCCGGGACAAGACCTGGCGCCGTGCCACGAACCAGCTCGCCAAGCGGCTCGTCCCGCTCCTCGAGCCCCTCATCGATCTCGGTGACGACGGAGGTGGTGATGCCGACTGATCCCGCTACCAGCGGCAAGTCCGGCGAGCTCGATCTCGAGGCCAGCCCGCTGTTCGACCTCGAGCTGTCCGAGGCCCTGTCCAACCTGGACGTGGACCTGCTCCTCGACGAGCAGGCCCTGCCCCGGGAGGAGGGCGCCGAGGGGGCCGAGCCGGCCGCGTCGGACCGCTTCGACACCTCCCACCTGCTCGACCTGGGCCGCGATCTGTCGACCCAGTACGTCGACGTGGTCGCGAACTACGCGAGCGAGGTGTTCGCCTCGGTCAGCCCGGACGCCAGCCGCGCCCAGGTGCTCGCCGCCCTGGCGAACCTGGCGGACCTGTCCGCCGCGACCCACGACCACGCGCTCGCCGCGCGGGTGAAGGCGCTGGCGGCGATCGTCGACGAGGCCGTGCCCCGCGGCAAGCGCGATCGGTCCCGCTACGTGACCCGCCTGCGTGAGGCCATCGAGTCGTTCGGCGAGCTGCTCGACGGGGAGGGCCGTACCCGCCTGCTCCGCATCGTGCGCTACCGGGTGCACGGTGATCCGGTCCTCGGCTTCCTCCAGGGGATCCGCGGCGTCGGCAAGAAGCGCCTGGAGCGCCTCTACCTGGCCGGCCTGAACGACCTCGATCGCCTCGTCGATGCCGATGCGGACGACATCGCCCTCGTCGCCGGGCTGCCGCTCTCGGTCGCCATGCGGGTCCAGCGCGAGAGCCGCGCCTTCGCCGAGGCCGAGCGCAAGCGCGCCCTGCACGCCCTGTCCGAGCGCGCCGACTGGCTCATGCGCTCCATCGGTGACCTCGATCCCACGGACGAGGAGCAGCTGGAGCTGATCCGCTCGGCCCGCAAGGCCATGCAGCACCTCGAGAACATGCTCGCGCGCCTGGAGGCGACATGAACACCAAGGAACTCGTCCTGCGCATCGCCGCCCGGGCTGACTGTACCCAGGCCCAGGCCCGCCTCGTGCTCAAGGCCCTCGGCGAAGAGCTCGAGGCTGCCCTGGCCGAGGGGGAGGAGGTTCGCCTCGCCGGACTCGGCACGTTCTCCCAGTCCTGGACCGAGCCCCGCCTCGTGCGCGGCATCGGCCAAGGCCGTCGACGCCTGCTCGACGGTCACTACCGCTTGCGCTTCCGCCCTGCGGGCGCGCTGAAGGCTGCGGTGCGTTCGCGCTCCGAGAGCCTGTTGAAGGAGCCCGCCCACCAGGATGCCTGGCGAATGGCGGACACCCTGCTCGCCGACCTGGCCGCCTATGGCCCGCTTCGAAGCCTGAAGCTCGACGACGCTGACCTCTCCGACGAGCAGGTCCGCGAGAAGCTCGCGCTGTTGGCTGGAGCGGACTGGGCGGCAGCCGTTCAGACCTACGAGCGTCGCGTTCCCGCTGACGTCCGTGAGGCCTGTGATCACCTGGTGCTGGCCGCCCGCCAGCGCTTCCGTTCTTGACCCGAAGCTGAATCAATCCCCCGCCCAGTGATCTGGGACCACGCCCCCGGAGGCACCCATGAGCCGCGCCGAGAACATGAACCGCGCCATCCGCGCCCTGTCCACCACCACCCCTGACGTCGAGGCCGCCGCGGTCGTCGACAACGATGGCCTGATGATGGCCTCCTCGCTTCCCCAGGACATCGACGAGGAGAGCGTCGCCGCGATGAGCGCCGCCCTGCTCGGCATCTCCGAGCGGATCTCGATGGAGCTGGGCCGTGGTGACTTCCAGCTCAACCTGGTCCGTGGCGCCAAGGGCCTCACGCTGATGACCCGCTGCGGCCCCGACGCCGTGCTCGTCGTCCTGACCACCCCGAAGGCCAAGCTCGGCCTGCTCTTCCTCGACGTCAAGCGCACGGCCTCCGAGCTGGCCAACGTGCTCGGCTAGACTGGCAACCCGCGCCCGCCATCCCGGCGGGCGCCTACTGCTCCGCTTTCCTGAACGAGGGACCCGCCCATGCCGACCATCAACGCCTCCGCCCGCCGGATCCGGGTCAAGATTGTCTACTATGGAGCGGGTCTGTCGGGGAAGACGACCAATCTCGAGAAGCTCCACCTGCACTACCCCTCGGACAATCGCGGGGACATGGTGGTGCTGGACACCGAGTCCGAGCGCACGCTGTTCTTCGACTACTTCCCCGCCCATCTGGGGAAGCTCGGAGGGTTGACCCTGCAGGTCGACTTCTTCACCGTGCCGGGCCAGTCCTTCTACAACACGACCCGCACCTCGGTCCTGCGTGGCGTGGACGGCATCGTCTTCGTCGCCGACTCGAGCCCGGATCGTGAGGTCGCCAACGAGATGTCGCTCGACAACCTCGGCGTCAACCTGGAGACCCTGGGTCGCCGCCTGGACGACATCCCGCTGGTGTTCCAGTGGAACAAGCGAGACGTGCCTGGAGCCATCGCGACGTCGGTGCTCTCCAAGCAGCTCAATCGCCGCGGAGCGCCCGAGATCGAGGCGGTGGCCGTCAAGGGCACCGGCGTCTGGGAGACCCAGAAGCTGATCCTCGGGCACACGATCGAGGCGCTGAAGCGCCAGTTTGCCCAGAAGCGTGGCGCGGTGACCTGACCCGTCGGATCCCACTGCACCAGGATCGCCGGCACAAATCAGTACGCTGGCTGCTACCCTGGGGCACAAGCGCGCTTCTAACATCTGAATCCCTGATCTCGCCGATGGCCGCCGCCATCGTGCGCTGGAGATGTCATGCCTGACGAGACCTTCGCCGAGTACGAGAAGATGAAGACCTTCCTGTCGTTCGGCGACAAGGAAGCTGCCGCCCTGCAGAGCCTGAAGCCGCTGTTCGAGCAACACGGCGGCGGCATCACCGATCGCTTCTACGAGGTGCTCGGGCAGAACGAGGCCACCGCCTCCCTCATCGAGGGTCGCGTGGATGCGCTCAAGGCCACCCACGGCGTGTGGATGATGGAGCTGTTCAGCGGCGACTACGGCCGCGGCTACTTCGACCGCCGCGAGCGGATCGGCCAGGCCCACGTGCGGATCAACCTGCCGCCCGAGTTCGTCGAGGGCGTCATGAGCTTCATCCGCGCCGAGGGCGTCGCCCTCATCAACGCGAACGTGCCCGAGGCCGACCGCGAGCTCGCGATCAGCGCGCTGATCAAGATCCTGGACCTGGATCTGATCGTCATCAACCTCGCCTACTCCGAGGAGCGCATCGACCGCATCACCCGCCTGACGGGCATGCGTCGCCGCCTCATCGAGAACATCATTCGCGCCTCGAAGAAGTAGGACCCACGGCGCGGGGGCAGCCGCCCCCGCGCCGACCCGCCCGACGAGGAAGGCCGCGCGACCTCACGGTCCGCGGCCTTCTGCTGCAGGCGCTCCGGCGACGTGCCGGAGACGAGAGGATCAGCCCAGGAACGCCCCGAGGGCGAAGAGCACGCCCCAGAGGATGCCCAGCGCGACGATGGCGCCCACGGTGATGCCGATCAGGGAGTACGGCAGGGCAGGCGCCTTGTCCGCGGCGCGCTCGGGCAGGGCGGGCGGGACGGCGGTCGGCGGATCGTCGATCTGGTCCTCGTCGTAGAACAGATCCTTCGCCTCGGAGTGCACGTAGTCGGGCTTGGGAGTCCAGGTGACCTGGCGCGGCGGCGCCGGGGTCTCCGTGGCGACGAGATCGGGCATGGCCCGGACCGCCGGCGCGTCGATGAGATCGTCTTCGTCCTCACCATCGTCGAGGGTGAGCGGCTCGTCGTGGGTCTGGGCGACGGGGCCCTCGTCCACGGGGTCCGGACCGAAGGCGAGCACCGCCTCGTCCGAGTACTCG